>Ga0131853_10010294_pt1 | contig 17099 bp, 8 predicted proteins | sample TergutLab28metaG_FD_92764 | JGI IMG/M metagenome (GOLD analysis project Ga0131853, IMG submission 92764) | Labiotermes labralis P1 segment gut microbial communities from Petit-Saut dam, French Guiana - Lab288 P1 (version 2) (version 2) | ecosystem: Host-associated > Arthropoda: Insects >... | reverse complement strand
GGGGAAAACAGGACAACAAAACCCCCCCCACCCCCGGGGGGGGGGGGGGGGGAACTTACACAAGCTAATGACCAAGCTATCAAACGTGGTGTGACGGGCTCGGTCTGTCGGTCAATCCCGACAAGACTGGACTTGTTGCATTCACGTGAAGAAGGAAACTCCCAGGGATCTTTGAACATCTTTTTGGGATGACCTTACATTACTCCACAATGGTCAAGTATCTTGGAATGATCTTGGATTCGCGGCTGACCTGGAGGAAGCACGTGGATGTTAAGGTGAGCAAGGCTCACAATCTGTTGTGGGTCTGCAGGAGGACCTATGGTGTGATGTGGAGCCTCAGACCCAGGGTTGTTTACTTAATCTATGTTTCTATCATTAGGTCATCTGTTACTTTCGCATCCTTGGTATGGTGGCCTGGTTGTTGGCCAGGGCCAAGAAACAACTAAGCAGAGTCCAAAGACTAGCATGCTTAGGTATAACAGGAGCAATGCACACTACTCCCACCAATGCTGTTGAAGCACTTATCTGACTCCCCCCACAGGAGTTAGTGGTACAGAGTGAGGCAAAGTCAGCTGCACATCGTCTCTGGAGTCTGGGTAGTTGGTCCTACCTACATCCCAATCACGGATATAGCAGTGTTTTTATATGGCTTCAGCAGTCAGATCCCATATTTAATATGGGGGTATATGCTATGAGGCCAGCATTCAATTCTGAACCCAAATATGGGGTTACTATTCTGACTAGAGAAGACTGGACCAAAGGAACTGGTATTCCTCCTGTCGTCAAGGGGCTCATTTGGTTTACAGATGGGTCCAAGATGAAGGAGAGGGTGGGGGCTGGAGTCTATGGGCAATCTGTGGGTAGAAGACTCAGCTTCTCTCTAGGACGATATGCTATAGTCTTTCAGGCTGAGATATATGCCATTTTGGCATGTGCTCATGAAATTCAATTTCAGAACAGACCAGAGAAATACGTATCTGCTCTGATAGTCAGGCGGCTTTGAAAGCTCTCGAAGCCATCAGAACAACGTCTCCATTGGTCTGACAGTGCCAAAAGGCATTGAACGAAATCTCTGCCTGGCATGTGGTGGGGCTGCTCTGGGTACCTGGACATGCTGGGGTATGAGGTAAGGAGATCGCCGACGAGCTCGCAAGAGACGGCTCTGTTCTCAGGTTTGTGGGACCTGAGCCGGTCTTGGGAGTCTCTAGACAGGATACATGAAGAAGAATTAAACGTTGATTGGACAACCAGCATTCGGCATGGTGGCGAGGTCTTGATTACACCCAAAAATAGGCTCGAGAATTCATTTCGGGACCTTGTCTGGGTGTCAAAGCTAGGCTTCTGTCCTTCAACAGGATACAACCCAGGGCTGTTACCGGCCTTCTCACAGGACATAATACCCTGAGAAGACATTTTCATTTATTGGGGCTGTCAGTCCATTGTGTAAGTGTGCAGCAGAGGATGAAACCTCAGCCCACATGCTTTGTGAGTGTGAAGCTTCAGCTTCACTCAGACATGTGTATCTGGACTCCTTCTTCCTGGAGCCAGAGGACATTAACAGCATAAGTCTGGGGGCCATCTGGAACTTTAGTAAAGCAACAGGGTTCCCATAAATTGATATGGGGCACAAAGGACTCATTATTTAAGGCCTAGGTGCATAGGGACTGAGAGGTCCCAATTACAGTCAATCAATCAATCAATGAAAAAATCAATTAAGCTATCAGCATCCTTGATGTAAGTGTACATAATATACAGATAAGAAAAGCTTGCTGAAATACTCCTGAAGAAACTTTACTTACTTACTTACTCCATGGAGCACAGTCCTTCTTGAGAAGCTAACCAGTTTTCAGCTAGTCAAGAAATTCCCTGCATTTTAGGGAACCTGAATGTTCATTACCGCATTCACAAGTGCCCGCCACCTGTCCCTATCTTGAGCCAGCTTGATCCAGTCCCTACCCCCACACCCTATTTCCTTAAGACCCATCTTAATATTATCCTACCATCTATGCCTGGGTATCCCAAGTGGTCTCTTTCCCTCAGGTTTCCCCACCAAAACCCTCTGTACACCTCTCCTCTCCCCCATACGGACTGCGCTACATGCCCTGCCCATCTCCTTCCTCTTAATTTTATCACCCGAACAATACTGGGTGAGCAGTACAGATCATTCAATTCCTCATTATGCAGCTTCCTCCACTTCCCTCTTACCTAGTCCCTCCTAGGCTTAAATATTCTCCTCAGCACCCTATTCTCAAACACCCTCAGTCTGTGTTCCTCCCTCAAAGTCAGCAACCAAGTTTCACACATATACAGCACAAAAGGCAGAATTATAGTACTGAAGAAACTTTACAAATGCATTAATTCAGAATCATGTGTGTTAAATACAGGCAACTGAAGGCTACAGAAAATTACATTTTTTGCCACACCATAGTCTACATTTTACAGCTTCCCAAATTTTAGCCAAGGAATGTGAATGTACGATCAAATTTCTGGGCCAAACACCAGATCTTATCAACCTCAAACCAAAGTCCTAGATTCCTTACTTGTAAACCATGTACCATTAACACAGAGCACATAAAATAATGTTGTATTGTTGCTTGTCACCTCTTAAACCACAATTACCAAAACTGCAGGCATGAGTAGAAAAACTTTCATTCCACACTTAGGCCACAGAAACAATTTAACAGATGATGCTTGAAGCTTCCTACTTACTGCTTACTCTTGTAAACATATCCAGGCCTATCTGGCCTATGTCAACCAGCCCAAAGTGCTTCTTGGCAGCAAAGTTTATCACTACCAATTCTCATGTGATAAACAGCGGCCAATATAAAGAAATATTCTGAAGGGAGGAGGAAACAGCTGCATGGTGAAGTGGAAGAGGTCAATCCATAAAACACCTTCCCTAACATCATTATAGTCACACAGATTCTTATTCTTAACATGAAAACAAACTACGGTACAACACAAATAGGGAAATTTTGTAGGGTAAAGATATAAAATATCTTCCTGAAAATCAGAATGGGAAGACCTGTAGATGGGAAGCTTAAGGTGAATAAATACATCAGTTATAAGCCACTACTGACATAATGTACAAGGCACACAATGAAACATACAGATTACACATGCAAAAATGTACTACATAATGAATAACAGCAATGTCACACACACAAACACACACACATACTCACTTTGTACTAAGGGCTGGGATATTTGTTTATATCCCTTCACTAATATACAAATACACTTCAATCAAACAGCTGAAAAAACGGAGATGATGGGTCATAATTTAACAAAACATCTATAAAGTTCATACACCAACAAATGCACTCTTTATTAAACTTGACAAAGTTTTAAAATTTACATTAAAACTCACTTTGACTTGCTCCTACACATTTCGGTCAACGACCATCATCAGGGAGCCTTCACTAGAGCCTAGCTAAAGTTATATTTGACTTAAGATTTGGTAAAAACTACATTGCTACATGTTATGTGGTGGTGTGGCAGCATGTCATAGGTATGGTACATGTACTGTTCGCTGTGTTGAGTGCAACAGAACATGTTGGAATTGAGTGTTTCTCAAACTGTATCATAATAAAATGCTGCAATAGGAAGCAGACAACCTAATCATTGAGCAGAGAAACAGAAACTTATTTATGGGAGATTAGAGGTACAGAATTTACTGGGCCTGAACAATGACAGGCCAACTGATACAGAGATACAGCACATTAGGCTTAAATTATATATGCTGACAACACCAAAAAATTACACACGTAACCGATATAGCTGTCCTGCATACTCAGAACACTGAAATGATATGAAATGCAACAGCATATGAAGTCAAAGAAGTTGGTGACATCAGTAACAAGCTTCGTGTCAGCAACTGGTGTGGTACCAAACACAATGCACATGAGTTCATAATTCTAAAGCCTACAGAAGATACATCCAACAACCCACACAAGGAAACCAGAACAGTGTAGTCAGAACAGTGACTAGTCTTTGGGCTGGAAGGTCCAGGATTTGAATACTGGCAGAGGCAAGACAATTTTCTCTTCTCTAAAACATCCAGAGAGGCTGTGGGGGCCCACCTGCATTCACATCCAATTGCTGTTGGGTTTCTTCCCCAGGGGAGAAGCAGCCAGGGTGTGATGCTGACCACTCACCTCCATATAGTGCTGAGGGTAAGAATGAGTGGAGTTATACCTCTAATTCCCCTAAATGTCATGATGTCAACTTGGACAACTGATATTGAAATAGCATTAGTGCTTGGAACATGCCAGACTGTTCACAAATTTCTGGGTCTTCTATGACAACTGTTGATACAATTTGTAATTACTTCAGTAAAACTTGTAACTATAAACAAACTGGTGTCACATCTGAGGAAGCATAAATGACAATATAATAGCTCACCAGTCAGACAAGAACAGCAGTCAACTGATATTTAACCACAAGAGGAACCACACCTAACCATACCAACTGCTCTACACCAGCCTACTTACCAACACAAAATAATCTCCCTTGTATTCTACAGTACATGCAGAAGATACCTCTGACTGCACACAGTTACTGTCTGACATCTGCAGTAAGAAGGATGGGCTACAGAGAATATTAATGAATAAGTTCAAACACTTCTCCACTCAATGGCATTGATTCTTTCACTCATTAATGATGAGTGGAGAAGTGTGTTATTTAAACCCTCCTAAAAATAGTGCAATGAACCAATGTGTGTTACAAACTCAGAATATCTACTGAACAAGATACTAACTTGCCACTATAAGACATAATGAATTACTATACGATTAAAATACCACTACCATGGTCTACCCCATTACAATCATCTGGAAATACTTACGGCTTTTTATTAAGTGATACAGGGTAAAAACCAACTTACTGTGAGAACTGCACTCTTCTGGGTTATTATGCAGAGAGCAGTGGTAATTTCTTACCCATGTACTGGGACAACCTATCGGTCCCATCTTCAAGAAATTACCACTAATCACTACATAATAACCCAGAAGAGTGCAAGTCTCATCTACTTCATGGCAGAAGCCTGAAATTACACCAACTTACTGTCTTCAGACTGCAACCAATAAATTAAACAGGCTACTTAGCAAAGCAATGATATTATGTTGAAATTATAAAAATTATACAAAAGTGCAACTATATGCATGCAAAATGTAAAGATCAGCCAACAATTATGTATTCAAGAAACCACACAAGTAACAGGTTTTACAGCATTATACTCTTTTCCCTACAACTAACAACATAAATAAAAATTACAGAATATAATTTTACCTCTGTCAGTAAAAGAACTTTCAATGAGACCTCAAACAGATGTAAAAAAAAGACAGAATCAACGAACGTCACTCCCGCCTTTTTCAAGAGGTGTATCAAGTTACTGTTTACTTGCAATTAATTTTAATATAGTTAGGTCTACTAACGAGCGGTACTGTGTATGCTAACGTGCACGGGATGTGAACAATGGCCTCAAAATGATTACAACTTCCATTACATTGCATCCTATGCATTACTGGACTTTTACTGGCTCCAAATATTTGCCTCGATCTCCTTTCAAACCCTTTACCATTCACACACAGTTTCTGTACTTTGAATATGAAGCTCTAAAAACAGGTACTGGACCATTTCGTTCAACTTACTTTGGTAGAGTTTTCCTGCAGCAGGCACAAGCTATCAGCACAGAAACGAGGGGTATGGCCACTCCCAATGTCACAGCCCACAACTGCCACGCTTCTTCATAGATCTGCATCCTGGTTCATTACCATCCATAAAACACGTCCTTGTTCTTGCCGTGTTTATGATTTGCTTTGCGAGCAATAAGTGTTTTGTTGCTGTACGTCCATGTGTTGACGGCACAGTAACCTCTTGGCCTACTTGACCAACAAACCCATCTATTCGTACGGATTATTAACAAATTTTAAACACGCTACTTAGAGGTTCATCTCGCCACATAGCTGACCTGCATATACTATCGTATTATACATCTTACAACACGCCAATTATATGATCAAATTGTCAAAAGCGTCTACACGAAACTGTCTACCACACTCCCACCTCCATCACCACTCACAACCTGCCATTTTTATTTGGACGACGTTCCTGCCATCTATTACATTTTCAAGGTCAAAACGTATGGTATGAGATTTGAGTTCACTGCGCGAGGGTATGGAAGAAACAAATTGTATTTTACTCTTTCAGATATTTAAAAACTATCAGTAATTATTAAGACCCAAGTAGATTAAGGTTACTCATCGATGTAATACGTAATTTTTAAAGTCTGAACTGCAAAACAGACAGGACACATTAAGCAACTTTTTAAGCCACTTTAAATAATAGAAGTTATTGTTAGCTATGTTACTTGTCGAAGTACTTGGTGCAGAATTTTAATCTGAACTGCATTTGGAAGAATGACAAAATAAAAAATAATGACAATGTTAAGATAAAGGCAAGATTCCATTTGCGGCCATTTTTAAGGAAGTTAAAGAGCCAGTGCGTGATTTCAGGCTTCAGCTGTGAACTGCGCTCTTGTAGGTTATCACATAGCGAGCAGTGGTAATTCCTTACCGACGTTTCGGGAAACCTATCGGTTCCATCTTCAAGGTCCTTACCGACGGTTCGCGAAAACCTAACTGTCCCATCTTCAAGGATCCTTGAAGGTGGGACAGATAGTTGTCCCAAAACGTCAGTAAGGAATTACCACCTATTGCTGTGTAATAGCCCAAAACAGCACAGTTCTCAAGAACAAAGTCCAGTAAGTGTTGTACATAAAAAATAATAATATTTATTTACTGCAATTGGGTTGTTACCCGGTGGCAGTGGTTATTTTACATGTAAACAAAACTAGAAATTGGTTACTACAAAATTTAAATCGGGAGGGCTACATGAGAAGCATTTAGTGGCAACTTGGAATCTTGGGAACCATCTCAGCATTTGCTTTTAGGCACAGGGAAACCAAGAAAAACCTTTGTCGAGGTGGCCGGTCGCAGGACCTTCTGAATACTGACTTCTAGCCAGCAGTCCGGCACCTAAAGTTTAATAATAATAATAATAATAATAATAATAATAATAAAAATAATAATAAAAAGCCCACATACGTAATTTTAAATTTTAATTGCAACAAAGGCCCGCCAAGAAAGGAAACAATACTTCAAAGGGGTACAACTGGTAATCTAAATATGGTATTGGAAAACACGTGTTATCTAGGGTAATGACACAAAAGTTCGCATAGTAAAGCATTTGACTAATGAATGGTTTCATTGCAAGATGCAGAAAGACCTCAGTAATTACAACAAACTTGTATTGTTCAAAACCATGTGGTATCCAAAACATAAAGTAATGACTCTTCTGGTTTCGTAAGTGCAGGGCATTTATCAACCAGCCTAGGACTTATTAATTTTTGTAGGAGTCTCCTCAGTGGAGTTAATTCATACCTTCTTATTGTGATTTACTAATCCTGTGAGATATTCCTCCAAACGATAAGTAGTCAGATATGTATAATTATGCAGTGTATGGTCTAAGGCACAAAGAGCTATTTGCCAGGATGTGAACTACAATACAAAGCTTGACAGTACTTGAAAGGGCTAGACAAAAGCAGAGAATTTAAATTAACATTACACAGTATACGTCAGCACAATCTTTTTTATTCTTAAGCACGGCTACACGTTTCGACAAAAATTAGTCATCTCCAGGCCCTTACAACATTTTCGTTACCAGATGCTTTGCCCACTTTGGGATCCCATAGTGTTTACAATTGTGGAATACATCTAGTTAAAACTTTCTAAAAAGGTTTTCGTTTATAAAGTGTGTTATTTACATATGTTCTTCCTTAACAGTGTGTTGATGATCATTGGATATTCAACTGTGAGTTCCATTGTCTTATTATGGCTGATGTTGGGGTACGACAACGGAACTCACAGTTGAATATCCGATGATCATCAACGCACTGTTAAGGAAGAACTTTTAAATATTTTAATGTTTAGACACAATCTGTAAATAACACACTTTATAAACAAAAACCTTTTTAGAAAGTTTTAACTAGATGTATTCCACAACTGTAAACACTATGGGATCCCAAAGTGGGCAAAGCATCTGGTAACGAAAATGTTGTAAGGGTCTGAAGATGACTAACTTTTAGTCGAAACATGTAGCCTTGCTTAAGAATAAAAAAGATTGTACTGTGTAACGTTAATTGAATTACATGCACATCGTGATGCCTTCATTTAGAAGAGAAGAGGATTTAAAGTATTCTTGCGGTTTACTACACCCGTCTTCCATCATATTCTTCCTACTTTTGCCACAACAAAACAAAAATGACAACACAAGTATTTTTTTATATGTCATACCTGCAACACTGAACTGCAGGTTAATGAGGAAATAAACTAACCATACGAAATGTTACTGACCTCAATAAAGTGACTTCAGTACTAATGACGATGCAAAGTGATCTAAACACACAGATAATAACAAATGTACAACTCTATACTATAGGTGGACATCTGCCTTCTGCACATCTTGCTACCATCTCTGATGTAAGGTACCAGAACAGTGGTGTGAAGTGAACCTGAATCTGTAACAGCCAATTTCAGTGCTCCTCCTCTGACCCAAGAAAGTGAAAACAATCATCATACATAGGTATAATTTTAAATTATCATATTGCACAAGCATCTGGTTATAACCAGTTCCACCTCATCCTGGTCACCAGCAGGCAGCATCGCCGGTGCTTTATACAAGCTGCAAACACATTCTACTGCTCCTGAGGATGGGAAAAATTATCACCCAAAACATGTTGAGCTGATTAAAATTATTAATGAAATTATTATTGTTGCATCTAGTTGGCTGTTAATATTATTATAAGCCACTGCAATATGAGGTCACAGACTTAATTCGGTCAGTAAATTTACTTGGTCTGTTTCCTACATGTTTCAGTCACATGGATTAAAATGGTAAAACAAAATGTTATAAAGTTACTGTCAAAATACAACAACAGTGTATAAATATTAGTATTTTATTGTGGCAAATGTTTTGGTCTTATTAGACCATCTTCAGGGCAGCATTCAGTGATATGAGGTACAATCAGTGCATATCATGTACTACAGGATCCCATATTATGTACATGATATGCCCTGATTGTAACTCATATCTCTGAATGCTGGCCTGAAGATGGTCTAATAAGACCAAAATATGTTGCCACAATAAAATACTAATATCTATACACTGTTGTTGTGTTTCGCCAGTAACTTTAAAACATTTTGTTTTACTTTTAGAATTCAAACAAGACGGATGTCCTCAATTAAAACACATGAATTATCATATGGTAAAATATATGTGTAACAAGAAGGGTAAAAATATACAGAAGTTTATTACAACATAAAAAGTACAGTAATAATAATAGGCCTCTATGTGATGACCAAACAGAAGATATTACCTTAAAAGTAAATTGCCAAAAAACTTCTAATCTAAAGCATGGAACAAGTTTGTACATATTTAAAAATATTTTCTGTGTCTGATATTGATTGTCTACTATCCTGATAAGATCCTTGTATTGTCTGTATTGTTTATTACCCTTTCTAAAATATATGTTTTGATATACATATTTTTTTCCTACATCTGTTTGTCTCATGGTAATGTTTTACTGCAATATACCTTTCTACTGGGTGTAGCTTTTATATTATAATGGTCACTGTGATGTTGATGGTACATAGTTGGATACTGTGGTAGCTTTTTTGTAATATTTGCAAATGTCATACTAACGTACTACTAGTGGTCTATAGGTGTGAAGTTGTGAGATGTATTCATATGTTTACTTACACATTTATCACTTGACACTGTGTACAATGAAGGTATAAAAACAATAAACATATCACCCAAACATGAATACCTTTAAAATGTACAAAAGATCAGGCACTATCACACAAATACTCTCGCCCAAACTGCATCTTTTTTTTTATGCTGGCACAATCACCAACAAATGGTTCATATCACTCTTGCACTGCTACCTGCAGCAACCCAAACACAGATGTTCATCTTCAAGATTACTGTACCTGAAAGTAAAACAAGCACTGTCATTGTCTAGCAGTGAACAGCATCAGCAGTAAGCGAGAGGAGTATTTAAATTGAATTGTTTCCATCCTGTTGTGTATATATACAAAGTTTTTCAATAAGTCCACCGTCTTTACACAACATATATTGTTGGCTAATGTTTAGTTAAACAAGCTGCATGTTTCGACCGTACCCGGCCATCATCAAGCTTACAGGAGATTAGTATCAATTAAGGTACAAATGTTCGCTGTACCTATGGGATCCCAATGGTTTACATTGTCTTTGCATCTACTTAAAATTAGTTATTTGGATGAAGTGACAATCACATACAACTTTTTTTTTTTACATAAAGCTTCTAAAATGTTGTGCAGTTTTACCAGCGGATTGAAGCATTAGCCAACAATATATGTTGTGTAAAGATGGTGGACTTAACGAAAAACTTGAGAAGAGTATTACTGTAACCCTGTAGGTTACAATGATTTGGACATGTGTAAATGAACAAAAATATGTAACTGAAATTACCTTCGGGTATAAAAAGTGACTCACTAAGAGACCAACAACAGACAGAACCCAGTGAACAGGGACAGCAGACAGAACATGAAGACAAACACAGAAGGAAATGTTTTGAGCACAGAGAAGAAAGTGGAAACAGCCTCCTATTACCCGCAAATATGAAAATGCCACATGACGATGATGATGATGATGATGATTAGGGGTGACCAAATTTTCAAAAAATCTGGGATCCACCAAAAAGTTCTAGGCACCAGAAGGGTGATTTGAAGCAAGTTTCATAAAGTGGGCCCAGAAATATTAAGTGCCACCACACAACATTTGGTCACCACAGCAACCTGGTGCCTGGGAGTTGTGCACCCTTAATTGTGACGATATACCTCAGACATTACACACTCTTTTGTTTACATCTTCTTATTCAGTATCATGTGAGCTAGATAAGACAGATTATACTTCAGAAACTATGATATTTCCCATGTGCAAGAAAAATCTATGTTATATAGTAGTGAAACACATACTTGAAAACATGCCAATTCTCACTGTGTTTTTGGTGATGGGCTTTGCATGCCTGAGAAATCTGTATGGAAAGTGTGTGAGTCAGTGGCAACAGGACTGGAAATTCTGATCAGGACTACTGCAGTATACCTATCTCAGGCACTGTAGCATTTACAATGTGAATAGTTCACACATCCTCTCCATTCCTTTTTGCATGTGAATGATGAATTACCACGCTGGACTGATCTAATAACCTCATTCCGTACCAAATTTTTGTTGTAGTCTTACTTTTATGACTTTGCACACAGCTCTGTTGGTATAATATCATCATCAGTGTTATTTCTGTCATGTTCTTACAGTGGACATTATGGTTCTGACTGATAGCATGTTCTGTTGTCATTCAACTGTTCACACTGTAGATGCAATGCATCAGTGTCCACTACCAGCTCAGAACCACATTTTGATCCCCTGTCTTTTTCTGGTGCAAATCTCTCTTACTGTTCAACCTGAAATTTCCATACAGGTTTCTTGAATACTGAAACCCTCTGCTTCCCCCCTCCTGCCACCAGCAGACAGAAATGTTTCATAAGGGTGATGACCAAATTATTGTTGTTTTCAATGCCCATGCTTGCACATAAGTGGAACAACATTTTCCATTTTGTCTGGTAAGCGTTACATTTAATGAAACAGCATTTTCTTCTCAGGGTTGTGAGGATTCTTACTGTCTGCATTTAAAGACAGGAAGAATCCTCAAAACAATGACAATACAGCCAACATCTACATGGTGCTATAACCCATGCACTGGATCGTCACTAGCACCAAACCACCCTGAAAGCCTCATACTGTTTATATAAAAATACATAAATACGATCCTTTCCCCAATGCAAGACACATGTAACTCCCACACTAAATATATATATATATATATATATATATTAGAGAGAGAGAGAGAGAGAGAGAGTAAATACGAGGAATAAATTTTCAAATGAGGCAATGCTGTAAAATAATTCATACAACTACAAACTATATGTGTTACTTTTAGTGCCACTGTTTTTGATTACCCATGAGTTTTGTAAGCTGTACTTACGTGACAAGTGAGCAAGCATTACAGAAATCTTCACTGCATTTTGTGCATGTTACAATGCAATGAGCACAAAGGAACTTCTCACAGAATGTACACTGGGAGTGAATATCTCCACGTGGCTTGTTGCATACCTGGCAATGACGTGTTGGTTCTGGCTGGGGGAAAAAAAATTTTCAGTCACTCTAAAATTTCAGTAAACAAGGAACTGGGATACTGATATTTCTTTTAGAAGTGCAACCATTACTTATTAATGTTTGCCATCCTGAAGTGTTTAACACATACATAAATATACTATGATGTATCAGTCAAACACAACAAAACCTTATTGTGTTTATTATTGTATTAGGGCAACATGCTTCGATTCTTATAGAATCATCTTCAGGCCCCTCTAAGATACAGATCCTTACTTAGCAATGTTTAAAATGCGCTGTGGGATCCCAAACGCTTACATTCTTACATCAAGAATGTAAGCATTTGGGATCCCACAATGCATTTTAAACATTGCTAAGTAAGGATCTGTATCTTAGAAGGGCCTGAAGATGTGGGATCCCACAACGCATTTTAAACATTGCTAAGTAAGGACCTGTATCTTAGAAGGGCCTTTAGATGATTCTATACGAATCGAAACATGTTGCCCTAATACAATAATGAACATAATAAGGTTTTGTTGTGTTTGACTGATACATCATTGTATATTCATATATGCAACCATTACATTGGCATGAAACCTAACAAAATAACAAATTTCCAAATCCTGGAACCAAGAAGTGTGATATTTTAAAAATATCTGATAACTACACTGCATATGAAAGTCATGCATATTTCCTTCTGTGTAAAGCTGTACAGGGTTTTACATGTTCATGCTGTCATGATAAGGCCTTAGAAATTTCATAAAATCTCAGAAGTACAGAACACTGTATTACCAAACTAGGAATCCCATAAAAAGGACAAGAAATAGAAGTTTTATACAAGTCTAAGCTCTAATGGTTTAGACAACAAATTTGATCCTCCTTGGCATAATGGCACAAACACACATGCCACAATTTTATTAAAATGAAATAGATCAACTAGGAATGAATGTGGAAATAAAAGATGTCTAGAGTTATATGTCTATTATATGAAACCGGCAGTGACATTCAACAGAAGTGTTACCACATCAAATGGGCATCAGATCTTTGCTACTGGACTTTCACCAACTTTTCAGAAAAATTAGTCAAAAGGTGGCTGAAAAATACAAATAGTATTTTAGCCACAAAACTAAATTCATATGTTGTACATAATTAAATAAGACAACTTTTGCTTCTCCTTCTACTTCATTAGCACTACAGCCACTTAAGTTTGGCCGTGGCTTCCCTTTCAGGCTGCTCAACATTATCACTTTGTTGAGGATGAGGCTGTCAGTCTCATGCTCAACCCCAAACCTGGGGGACCAGAAATAAGGCAACTTACTCTAACCACGGATAGCTAGATAGCTCAGTCAGTACAGTGAACAGTGTACTGCACTGAAGAATGATGGTTCAATTCACATCAGCAGCAAGGGACTTGTCTCTCCTTAGATGTCCAGACCAGCTCTTGGACCCACTCAGAATCCCATTTAATGTACTCTCAGGGCTTTCTCTGGTGTTAATGGGGCTGGAGAATGAAGATAACCACTTACCTCCACCTACTGCTCAGGTTAAGAATGAGTGGATCTATCCACTCCATCAATGGCATCAAGGCATTGTACTTAATACAGCACCTCCAGTAATGCAAATGACAACAAACTGGAAAGGCCAGAACTGTTGAGAGTTGAACATGATGATATTGGAAGATATTAGAACACTGTGCTTTACATCCTGCTTGGTTTAATTCTGCTGGACTCTGACCAGTATTGGGGAAATTATAGCTCTTTAAATATTTAATAGCAATTTTATTCTCAGAAGAAACTGTGAAAGTATGACAAAGTCCACTCTCTTGAATATAAAAAGAAACTTTAAGCATCCAAAAGTTGGAACTGAAAACTCAATTGGGGGGGGGGGGGGAACCCTTAAAGGAACTGATACCTTAACAGTGCCCCAAGACTGCAGCTGGCACTGACTACCGAGGAACATTTGCTTGTAATTATCTTTCAGAATTGGAGAAGCCAAATGCTGTCTTGTTGAATCTCCTGTTTTGGACACACACACTACATTTCTAGCTCCAACGAAAAGCATTTTAAGGGTCCTGTCTGTAAGAAAAAGAAAAAAAACCTTGTAATCTTCCAAAATCAATTTACAGAGCACATGACAATGGCATAAAATTACTAAGTATGGTACTGTGAATTATTGAGGTTGCTGTATGACTACATCACAGATGCACATAACAATTCAAAGTATCAGATAGAGATGTGTGATAACTGGGCTCCAAAGAGTGGGTGTTCAACTCCCCTTCATTACTACCAAAATATACATGATCAAAAGTCCCCTTACTAACATTCACTTCTGTCACTTCCAGTGCAGTAAATCTGCATTTCCTTGTCTGGCAAATTCTGTAGTGGTTTTAATCAAATAAAAAATTAATTCTCATTCTGGTGAATTTTTAAACTGCTGCAAATGTGACAATTGAAGGCTTTAAAAGTGTCGTATTTGCACCAATGTCATTTACAGTGTAAGTTGCAGGAAAACCCTGAGACCTGTGAGGAAGTGGGTGATGAAACTGGTTCTTAGTATTCAGGGAAGAAAAGAAAGAAAGAAAGAAAGAAAGGAAAAAAAACCACACAATCTGTGATACATGCATTTCTATTGAATTTATTCCAAAAGATATAAAATTAAGTAATTGTCTCTGAAGGCTCAAAATATGACATAGACAAAACAAAAGACACAAACAACTTTCAAAATGAGAAGAGTTACACTGTTTGTTCAAAGAACAAGGCTGTGGAGTCAATAGGAGGGTCATCACTTTCTACCAAAAGAGCTGTCACTAGTGAATGAAGGCAAAATCAAAGACAGTCAAGTTCATGTAAATGTGGAATGACAACACTATGGATAAAGTGAATGTGTTCACATTTTGAAAGTCCCTCCACAATAGGTCATAAATGAGGAAAATCCAACAATAGTTCAAAACGTCAGAAATTAAAAGGTTCAGACTGACAAATCAGTGGCAGAAGAAGCAATTTCATCAAGGCCAGATAAAAAGTGAGACAATGACCTGCCTCCTGCAACAGCTGAAATGGTGAAACCATTTTGTGTGTCTAGATAAAATAAGCACAAAAATGCCATAGTCAGAGAAGACACACCTGTTAAATTAGCAGATAAGAAGGTTCATCTTCAGAAAAGATTCATATTGTGCAAGACAAAAGGAGGACACTTAAGTTATAAAGAAATGAATCTTTAAGCTTTTCATAGTGTGTAAACCTACATCCAAAAAAACTGTTTTGTTTTAGAGGGAATGGTAAGCATGCTGGTTGTGCATGTACCATTCATCAGAATGTGAAACATATGGTTTCAGGTGGAAAACTGTATAATTTGGCTGAAAATAAAATATAATAAAAATTTATGACTACCCACAATGATTTGTAATGTGTCGCATGTAAGGTCCTACCAGGGAGAATGTGAGATGTATCCGAGATGGAGAACCTAATCAAAAATACTGCATAAATATTGGAAGACAACAATGAAAGCAACATAACCTCTAGTTAGTAGATGTCTCTCAATGCAACGGCTCTGCAAACAACCATGCAATTTGCAGCAGTGACCTCAAGTACGAGCTTTACTGTCACTTAGATATGACTGACTTACCCTGGAACAATCAGTCCCATCAATCTGAAAAATTAATACCAATATAATTACAATTTTGGACCTAAATTTTTCTAATCTTACAATTCCAGGACTATTTAGAAGTGTAACAGGATGTAAGATAGTGTACAGTTCGCTGTAAAAAAGTTTATGCATTATTCTGCACTACATCCATTTTTTTTGGCAAGACTGCTGGAAAATCCCACCAGCCTTTTAGTAAAACACTGCCGACAGGGCTTCAGCCTTCCAGTAGAATGAACACACTACAGTCTACTTTGGGAAACTCCTGTCTTCAAAACCTCAGGAATGGTCTGAATGTGGTATAATGGTAAGTAAAATCTCTCCCTATAAACTGAGCATGGATGCTCCAGTCTTTAGTCACTAAACTGACAGAGCTATCCCACTTCCTTCTATAACTGGTCAATCAAAATACTAGACGAAAATTCATTGATGGCTTGGAAACAATGTGTACACGATCGACCTTGCCAACGTCTCAGAGTGTAAATCTCGTTCGAGAAAATTCAAAATGAAATGCTTTTTTATGGACAAAAGTTCATACGGACCCTAACCGCCATTAAAAAATGGTTGCAAGCACTGCTTGCTTTATGTAAATAAGCAACGATCATCATAAAGACATGGTACGGCACCACAACATTAAGATGGTATCACAGACTTCTACCAGTGTCAATAAGTATATAAAAATAACACGTCTTACCATACACTGATTTCACGGATTCTTCATCATACAATTCTTTCTCGCTAATATGTAGTTTACTTTGGGGTACAAGATCATAATCGAAGGGGCAAAGTCTCTTCGGCATCGTAACAGGACCCGTAATTTTAAAACTTGGTACTACAAATACAAATAAACTTAACGCACAGTAATCACGGCCACCGGCACAAAAACGACAATGTCAACAATCACATGTCACACCTACTAACAGATCACATGATTGTACACTTCACCACAGATTACTACCTGTAGCACTTCACAATTGAGTATTTCAGAGATGAACGTTTACAACCAATTGGGCAAAGAGGACGCTTCAACATGCTGCACCAGTAACACCACAGATTACGTACTAACTTACTTACTTACTCCATGGTGCAGAGTTCTTCTTGAGAAGCTAACTGGTTTGCAGCTAGTCAAGAAATTCCCCGCATTTCACGGAACCCGAAGGTTCATTACCGCACTCACAAGCGTCCGC
>Ga0131853_10010292_pt1 | contig 17100 bp, 16 predicted proteins | sample TergutLab28metaG_FD_92764 | JGI IMG/M metagenome (GOLD analysis project Ga0131853, IMG submission 92764) | Labiotermes labralis P1 segment gut microbial communities from Petit-Saut dam, French Guiana - Lab288 P1 (version 2) (version 2) | ecosystem: Host-associated > Arthropoda: Insects >... | reverse complement strand
TCAGGGCGGCCAGGAGGGCTTTGATCGCGGGGGAGTCGGTCATCGAGGCGCGGTGGACGGCGATGATGCCGCGGTTCGGGACCGGGTCGGTGACCGGGACGGCCGCCAGGTCATCGCCGAGCGGGGCGCGGCCCAGGCGCGGGATGAGCGCGGTTCCCAGCCCCGCGCGCACCAGTGCCAGGTGACTGTCGTACTCCAGTGACACGTGGGCGATGCGGGGAAGCCGCCCGGTGCCGTCGAACATCCGGTGAAGCCACTGGCGGCAAATCGACCCCTCGGGCGTCGCGATCCAGTCCTCGTCGGCCAGGTCGCGCGGTGTCAGGCTCTCCCGCCCGGCGAGAGGATGGTCCCGGCGGACCACCGCGTCGGCGTAGTCCGTGGTCAGGCTGGCGCGGACCAGGTGATCGGGCACGGGCATCGGAACATCGCCCCAGTTGTGGGCGATCCCGAGGTCGGCCTGGCCGGACGCCACGTGGCTGATGGCGTCCCAGGGCTCCCGCTCGTCCAGGCTGATCCGCAGTTCCGGGTGGGCCTTCAGGACCGGGGGCAGGACGGGCGCGATGAGTCCCCGCATCGCGGTGGAGAAGGCGGCCAGCCGCACGTGTCCCGCGACCGTGCTGGCCTGACGGTGCAGCCCGGCCTGAAGCTCCTCCAGGTCCGACAGGAGCCGTGCGCCTTCCTCGGCCAGGTGACGGCCGTGGACGGTCAGCATCACGCCGCGGCCCACCCGCTCCAGCAGCGGGACTCCCGCCTGCTTCTCCAGGCGCTTGATCTGCTGGGAGACGGCGCTGGGGGTGAAGCCGAGCGTCTCGGCCGCCGCCGTCACGGATCCGCTGGCGTCGATGGCCCGCAGAGCGCCGAGGGCATCCAGGTCGATCATGCAATAACGCTACATGATTCACTGCAGGAAGATTCGTTGCTGCTTCACTGTCTGGCCGGCGACACTGGTTCACGTGAATCGCCGTGACACCTCCCTGATTATCCTCGTCGCCGCCCTGTGGGGCTTTAACTTCCTGGTCATCGACTGGGGGATGGGCTCGGTGCCGCCCCTGCTGTTCGCCGCGATCCGGTTCGCGGTCGTGGCCGTGCCCGCCTGCTTCTTCATCCCGCGGCCGCCAGTCCCGTTCCGGACCGTCGCGGCGGTCGGCGCGTTCATGAGCCTGGGCCAGTTCGGTTTCCTGTACCTGTCCATGCACCTGGGCCTGCCGCCCGGCCTGTCCGCCCTGATCCTTCAGGGGCAGGTCGTGTTCACCATCGTGATCGCCGCCGTCGCGCTCCGGGAGCGCCCCTCGGTGTCCCAGGTCGCGGGCGTGGGCCTCGGGATGATCGGACTGGCGGTCGTCGCGTGCGGGGTGCTGGGCATCTTCGGCGGCAACACGGGCTTCGGGGCTCACGTCCCGGTCATCGCCCTGGCCCTGTGCCTGCTCGCGGGACTGTCGTGGGGCGCCGGCAACGTCGTGTCCCGCGCTTCCAAGGCGCCCGGCGGGCTGGCTCTCACCGTCTGGTCCGCGACCGTCGTCCCGGTGCCGCTTGCCCTGCTGAGCCTGCTGGTCGACGGCCCGGCCGCGATGGGCCGGGGCCTGGAGCACATCGGCTGGCACGGTGTCCTGTCCACCGTCTACACGGCGGGCCTGTGCTCGCTCGTCGGCTACGCGATCTTCAACCGCCTGCTGTCCCGGTACCCGTCCGGTCACGTCGTGCCCTGGATTCTGCTCGCCCCGGTGGTCGCGATGATCTGCTCCTGGGCGCTGCTCGGCGAGGATCCGGGAGCGGCCGAGCTAACCGGCGCGGCGCTCCTGGTCACCGGCGTCCTCATCGCCCAGGGAACCGTCCGCGTCCCGTCCCGGGCGGGGTCCGTCCCCGAGGCCGGCCAGGACGGAGGGAAGGCCGACGGTGAGCATCTTCCGGCGGACCCGGCCCAGCAGGCGGGCCATGAGGAACCCGCCGGCGCCGGAGAACCCGGTGTGCTGGTAGGTGAAGCGCGTGCCGTTCCCCGCCGCCTCCAGTAGGTAAGTCACCTCGGTGGTGGCGCGGTCCCCGTCACCGGTCCAGGTGTAGCGGAGCAGGGTCGGCGCACGGGCCTGGAGGACCTCGCAGTTGACGATCCCGTTCCAGCCGGGCTTGGGCTTGGCCACGTACCGGAACTTCGTGCCGGTAACCGGTGCGAATCCCTCCGGGGTCCCGCCGGCACCCGTCGCGGTCCACCGCGGGATCAGGTCCGGGTCGGTCAGGGCCCGCCACACCGCGGAGACCGGGTACGGATACTCGCGGACGATGCGGATCTCGCTCATGCGGGAACGCTATCGGGGCGCGGGGGCGGGCGGCGCGGGGGAGTAACGGAGATCCGTTCGGCATATTCAATGGTTTTATGGGATTATGACGGATTTTGACGTGGAGCGGGCGCGGCGGGACACGCCGGGAACGGCGCGGGTCGCGCACCTGAACAACGCGGGGTCGGCGCTGCCGCCCGCGGCGGTCACGGACGCGGTCATCGATCACCTGCGGCTGGAAGCCGAGACCGGCGGGTACGAGGCGGCGTACGCGGTCCGCGGCCGGCTCGGGGAAGTCTACGAATCGATAGCAAGGCTGGTCGGCGCGCGGACCGACGAGATCGCCGTGGTGGAGAACGCGACGAGAGCCTGGGACATGGCGTTCTACTCGCTGCCGTTCGGCCCGGGCGACCGGATCCTCACCGCGCGGGCCGAGTACGCGAGCAACGCGATCGCCTACCTGCAGACGGCCCGGCGGACCGGGGCCGTGGTCGAGGTCGTCGACAACGACCCGTCGGGGCAGCTGTCAGTCGAGGACCTGCGCGCACGGGTCGCGCGCGGCGGCGTGAAGCTGATCTCGATGACGCACGTGCCGACCCAGGGCGGGCTCGTCAACCCGGCCGAGGAGGTCGGCGCGGTCGCGCGGGAAGAGGGAATCCCGTTCCTGCTCGACGCCTGCCAGTCGGTGGGCCAGCTGCCGGTCGACGTGGAACGGATCGGCTGCGACATGCTGTCGGCGACCGGCCGGAAGTTCCTGCGCGGCCCGCGCGGCACCGGCTTCCTGTACGTGCGGCGGTCCCTGCTGGAGAAACTGGAGCCGCCGTTCCTCGACCTGCACGCCGCGGAATGGACGTCGCCGACGTCGTACGAGATCCGGGCGGACGCCCGGCGGTTCGAGAACTGGGAGACCAGCGTCGCGGGCAAGCTCGGGCTCGGCGTCGCCGCCGAGTACGCGCTGTCGTGGGGACTCGACGCGATCGCGGAACGGGTCCGCGATCTGGGCGCGCGCCTCAGGGAACTGCTGCGCGAGGCGGACGGGGTGACCGTCCACGACCAGGGCTCGCGGCTGTGCGGGATCGTGTCGTTCACGGTGAACGGCGTTCCGGGCCCGGAGGTACAGGACCGGCTTCGGGCCGCCGGCGTCCACGTCAGCGTGTCGGGGGCCCGTTCCTCGATGTTCGACTTGCCGTCCCGGGGACTGCAGGAGGTCGTGCGGGCTTCCCCGCACTACTACAACACCGAGGACGAGCTGGAGCGGCTCATCGAGGCACTGCCCCGTCCTTCCGCCGACGCGCGGGTATCCGCTGTTCAGCCGGCCGCGCCGGATTCATGATGCTGCATTTACTTCGCGTTTGCTTGACATGCCAATCTTGCTAGGTATAGTTAGCAGTGTAAGCAGGCGTGATCAGGAAAGGAGCCACCACTATGGCTAACACTGAGATTGAGACCCCCGCCGCCCGGGACCCGCGCGAGCAGATCCTGTCCGCCGTCCGCAAGGGCCACTCCGTCACCCTCAACACCTTCAAGGTCGTCGTGGACCGGGCCGCGCCCGTCACCAGCAAGATCCCGGCCCCGAAGGTCCAGGTTCCCGAGACCAAGCTGCCCTACAGCGACAAGCTCCCGTCCCGCGACGCCGTCGTCACCGGCACCCGTGAGTTCGCCGGCCAGCTCCTGGCCGAGCAGCGCAAGTTCAACGGGGAGTTCGTCAAGACGGCCTCCGGCCTGCACCCGGCCTTCGGCAAGGACTCCGCCGAGGCCTGAGCCTGAAGGATCCTCCGAAGCGCGTGGCAGTCCCCGTAACCGGGGGCTGCCACGCGCTTGCGCTTGGGCTCATCGGGCCCGCCCGCACTGGCTTTCCAGCGTGGGCCGGCAGCGTAACAGAAGCCCTGGCCAGGACCGGCCTTCCGCGGTCGCGCGGAAGGCTCAACCGCTACGCTGCCTGTCCTTACAGCCGCGCGTCCCGGAGGATGGGTTCATGGCCAACTACGCGCGCTTGTACCGGTTCGGGATCACGCCCTGGGAGCGTTACGGCCGGGCGACCGCGGACAGCATCGCGGCGAAACTGGATCGCGAGGAAACCGGACGGTCACGTCCCCTCGGCCGGGCCCTGGACCTCGGCTGCGGGCGGGGCCAGTTCACTCCCGAGCTCGCGCGGCGCGGCTGGGACGCGACGGGAATCGACGTCGTGCCCGCCGCGATCGAGGCGGCGCGGTCCAGGCCAGCCGAGAACGTGAATTACGTCGTCGGCGACGTTACCGATCTCCTGGATGCACGGCCGGATCTCGGGACGTTCGACTTCTTCCTGGATATCGGATGCTTTCAGGGCCTCGACGCGGATCAGCGAGGCCGGATGGCGCACGGGGTCTCGGAACTGGCCAGTCCCGGGGCGACGCTGCTGATGCTTCAGTTCGGCGTGACCCGGCTGCGGTTCCTGACCGACGGAGTGTCACCGGAGGCCGTGGAATCCGCCTTCGCCGACTGGGAACTGCTCTCGGCCGAGCCGGCCGAGACGGCGGGCCTCGGCTGGCCCATGAACAGGACGTCGCCCCGGTGGTACCGGTTCCGCCAGGGCTCCCGGTAAGGACGGCCCGGACGGTGACCCGGTAGGCGAGGCGCGCGGCTTCCCGGGCGGCCGGCCGGGCCGTTGCGCTCGTCATTTTCCTGTCACTTCTGGTCACATCTATTGACATGGAGTGATTCTGGAGCAATTTTTAACCGGAATCCCAGTTTCTGCCAGGAGGCAACGATGCTGTCCTTCAGAACGTTCAGAACCATGTCCAGGACCGGCCGAAGACGAGCCATCTCCGTCGCGGCGGTGACCGCGCTCGGTGCTTCGCTGGCCGTAACGGTCACCACGACCAGCGCGTCCGGATCCAGCACCCCGCTGTACGAGAACCCGAAAGCAACTCCCGCGGCCCGCGCCGCGGATCTCGCGGGCCGCATGACCCTGGCCGAGCAGATCGGCCAGATGGTGCAGATCCAGGTCGGCAAGCTGTACGGCGACTGCAGCGGGTACAACGCCGGGCCGGTCAACGCCGCCTGCGAGAAGCAAGTCCTGTCGGCCGACGGCGCCGGCTCGATCCTGTCCGGCGGCGGCGACGTCCCCGGCGAGGGCGCCTACACCAACAACCCGCAGACCTGGGCCAGCCAGATCAACGCCCTGGAGAAGTACTCGATCGACAACACGCGCCTGCACATCCCGATCGTCTACGGCGCGGACGTGGTGCACGGCGAGAACGACGTCGTCGGGACGACGCTGTTCCCTCAGCAGATCGGCCTCGGAGCCAGCTTCGACGGGCCCCTGGTGAAGCAGGCGCAGACGTCGGCCAGCCAGGCCGCCGCGGCGACCAACGTCCGCTGGGCCTTCGCGCCCGTCGCCGACGTCGACACGAACGACCGGTGGGGCCGCTACTACGAGCCGTTCGGCGAGGACCCCACCCTCAACGGGACTCTCGCCGCCGACGCGGTCAACGGCCTGCAGAGCACCGGGATCGTCGCCTCCTCGGTCAAGCACTTCGCCGGGTACGGGGCGTCGGCCAGCGGCCTGGACCGCACGCCCGCCGACCTCTCGCTGCGCACCTTCGAGGAAGACCAGCTGCCCTCCTACGCGACCGCGATCAAGGCCGGGGCCCTGTCGGTCATGGTGGACTCCGGATCGGTGGACGGCATCCCCGCGACCGGATCGCACTACCTGCTGACCGACGTGCTCCGCGGGCAGCTCGGCTTCACCGGCGTGGCGATCAGCGACTGGGGCGACGTCGCCTCCCTGGCGACGGCCTACCACATTGCCCCCGACTACGAGCATGCGATCGCGGACGCCGTGAACGCGGGCGTGGACGAGACGATGGAACCGTACGACGCGGACACGTTCGTCAAGGACCTGGCCCAGGCGGTCAGCGATCACCTGGTCACCCCGGCCCGCGTCAAGCAGGCCGCCGAACGGGTCCTGGAGATGAAGTTCCGCCTCGGGCTGTTCGACCATCCGTACGTGGACGCGTCGCAGGCCAACAAGATCCTCGGCGCCGACCTGCCGCTGGCCCGCCAGGCGGCGTCGGAGTCCGGTGTCCTGCTCAAGAATGACAGCAGCGCGCTCCCGCTGAACACGAACCAGAAGGTCGTCGTCACCGGCCCCGCGGCGGACTCGGTCGCCGACACGCTCGGCGGCTGGTCGGTCGGCTGGCAGGGCGTCCCGGCGGGCAGCGCGGAAACCGCGGTCACGGTCAAGCAGGGACTGCAGAACGCCGCGGGCGGCAACGTCACCTACGCCGCGAGCCAGTCCGACGCGGTCTCCGACATGTCCAGCGCGGACGCGGCGGTGGTCGTGCTCGGCCGCGGTCCCGGCGCCGAAGGCCCCAACGACCAGGCCGACCCCACCCTTCCCGCCGACCAGCAGGCCCTCGTCACGGCGCTGAAGGCGACCGGCAAGCCGGTCATCGTGGTGCTGATCGACGACCGGCCCGACGTGCTGGGCGATGCCGGGAACGCAAACGCGGTCCTGATGGCGTGGCGGCCCGGCACCGAGGGCGGCGACGGCGTGGCCGACCTGCTGTACGGCAAGGCGAACCCCTCCGGGCGGCTGCCCGTCTCCTGGCCGTCCCTGTCGAACGACCAGCCGAACAGCTACCGTCTGTCCACCATCCCCGGCACCGGCTCGGACCCCGCGCCCGCGTACCCGTTCGGGTACGGCCTGTCGTACACGTCCTACACCTCGGACGTCACGGGAGTGGCCAGGGCCGGGAGCGGCGTCGCGGTCACGGTGAAGGCCGCGAACACCGGGCCGAAGGCGGGCGACCTCGTCGTGCCGGTGTACGCGTCGCAGCCGGTCAGCGCGGTTCTCGTCCCGTCCAAGCGGATGGTGGGGTTCACCCGCGTTCACCTGGCCGCGGGCCAGTCCTCGACGGTGACGGTGAACGTTCCGGCCAGCGCTCTGGCGGTGGTCGGCGGCGACGTCAACTCGCAGGCCCCGCCGTCGGTGGAGCCCGGCCAGTACGTCTTCTCGACCGGCACCTCCGGTGCCGCCCCCGCCGCCACCTCGGCGAACAGCCTCAACCTCTAACACCGTAGATACCGAACGGATCGTTGGTGACTGCGCAGTCACCAACGATCCGTTTCGTTATGCCGCCGGAATGGTGACGCGGTAGGCCAGGAGCGCCGCTTCCTTCGCGGCCGAGCGGGCCTCGGCGGCGAAGTCCGGGGCGGTGCAGGCGAACAGGGTCCTGCCGTCGGCGCCGCCGAGCGCGCAGGCGAAGACGCCGGTGCCGGGGCGGATCTCGTCGGTGATCGTGCCGCCCTCAGTCACCCGGATGAGGCGGTTGCCGGTGGCGTCCGCGATCCACAGCGCGCCTTCGGCGTCGAGGCAGCAGCCGTCGGGGCCGACCGGCGGTTCCTTCAGGGCTTCCCCCGCTTCGGCGGGAACCGGCCCGAACTCGGCCCACGCTCGCCGGTTGACCAGGTGGCCGTCCCCGGTCAGGTCGAACGCCGTGACCCGGTTTCCGAACGTCTCGCCGACGATGAGCACGTTGTCCGCCGTGATGACCGCCCCGTTGGGGAACCACAGGTCCGCGGCGGCCTCGGTCACGGTGCCGTCGGGATTGACCCGGTGCAGCGACGCGGTCGTGTGCGGCGCTCCGCCCATCAGGTCGAAACCGAAGTTGCCGACGTAGGCCCGGCCCGCCGCGTCCACGACCATGTCGTTGGCGGCGCCGGTCGCGTGCCCGCCCAGGTCTGCGTGGGTGGCCAGGGTGCCGTCCGGTTCGCGTCGCAGGATCTTCCGGTCCAGCTGGGACACGATGAGCAGCCGCCTGTCGGGCAGCCAGCCCAGTCCCGAGGGCTGCGCCTCGACGGTGGCCTCGGTCCGCAGGTCGGCCCCGTCCTCGCGGGCCGAGTACACCTGGTGGGAGTAGAGGTCGGAGAACCAGATCCGGTCTTCGTGCCAGCGGGGACCCTCGGGGAAGTGCAGGCCGCTGGCCACGGTGCGGGGCGTCGTGTCCATGGGCGCGATGATCCTCCGGGGGAACGCGGTGATCAAGCGGCATCTCACGGGCGGTGGGCGGTGACCTCGAGTTCGATCTTCATGCGGGGGTCGGCGAGGCCGCAGACCATCATGGTGGCGGCGGGGCGGATCTTGCCGAAGCAGGCGCGCAGGGCGGGCCAGCACGGCTCGAAGTCGTCCCGGTCCCGGAGCAGGTAGCGGACCCGGATCACGTCCTCGTAGGTGCAGCCGGCCTGGCCCAGGGCGACGCCGATGTTGCGCAGGCACTGCTCGAGCTGCTCGGTCACGTCGTCGGAGATCGTCATGGTCGAGTAGTCGAACCCGGCGGTCCCGGAGACGTGGACCCAGTTGCCGTCGATCACGGCGCGGGCGTAGCCGATGTTTTCCTCGAATTCGGAGTCGCTGAAAATGGCGCGCCGGTCGTTCATGTTGAAAACGGTAGCAAAACGACGCGCCCGGCGGAATCAGCGGTCCGCCCGTAACCGGAAGCCGATCGTCCGGGACCGCCGGTACCGTCCGGGACATGGCTATCGCACGCTCTCCCCGTACCGTTATCGACTGCCCCGACCCGGCCGCCCTCGCCGGCTTCTACGGCTCCCTGCTGGGCTGGAAGGTGATCCCCGACGGCGACAACTGGTGCGACATCGTCGCCGGCGACGGCCGCCGCATCGAGTTCCAGCAGGTCGCGGACTACACACGGCCGCAGTGGCCGGGGCAGGGCGTCCCGCAGCAGATGCACGTCGACGTGACCGTCGACGATCTCGACGCAGGGGAGGAGGAGGTCCTCGCGCTGGGCGCGGTCAAGGCCGGGCAGCAGCCGGGCACCTCGTTCCGGGTGTTCCTCGACCCGGCGGGCCACCCGTTCTGTCTCTGCGCCGCGGGATGATTGTTACTGGCGAGTATGGCAGAATGCGCTGCCATGACTGAAACTTCCGCCGCGACCGCCTCCGGCAGCGACCTCACGGCCTCCATCACGATCAACGCGACCCCGCAGCAGGTCTGGGCCGCTATCAGCGACGTGACCCGCATGCCCTCGTGGTCCCCGCAGGTCCGCAAGACGATCATCCGGGGCAGCGGCGCTCCCGGCCTGGGCACGAAATTCGTCAACATCAACCGGGACGGCTGGAAGCACTGGCCGACCACCGCCCGGATCGTCCGCTGCGACCCTTACACCCAGTTCGCGTTCCGGGTGAACGAGAACCGGACCATCTGGTCGTTCACGCTGGAGGAGGCCGACGGCGGCACCCGCGTCACCCAGCGCCGCGAGACGCCCGAGGGCATCTCCCAGGTCTCCCATGTCATGGTCAAGGTCGGGCTCGGCGGGCAGGAGCCCTTCACCGCGATGATGCGGCGCGGCATGGAAGAGACCCTGCAGCGCCTCAAGGCCGACCTGGAAGGCTGAGGCTTAAACGGCCGGCTCAGCCGATCGACTGCCACGAGACGCGCCGCAGCCCCCAGGATCTCGGGAGAACGGGCAGCGGCCCGTCCGGGTCGGCGGCCACGCGGACCGCGTCCATCGCGGCCACCTCGCTGGGGGTACGGGGGCGGGCCCCCAGCCCGAGGACCCCGCCCTCGTTATCGGCGTCGGCCACCGCGGCAGTGATCTCGTCCAGGAACCCGCGGAACGACTCCAGGTCGTCGGCGGCCTTGCCCGCGACCACGACGGCGGCGGAACGGACGGTCTTCAGCGCGGGCGCCTGGTAGCCGTCGTACCCGGTGCCCGGCCGCAGCCCCGTGTCGAACGCCGTCGAGGACGCGAGCTCGCGGACCAGCCGGTTCGGGTGGCTGATGCTCGCCTGGCGTAGCTTCCGGACCAGCGCGTAGATCTCGTCGGGCTCCGCGGCGCCCTCGGCCAGGGCGACGAGGACCCCGGCGGCCATCAGCGCCCGGTGCAGGACGTCCCACTCGCCCGCGGTGAAGTCGGGACCGGTCTCGTCGGGGGCCGTGCCCTCCCGCAGTACCTGGAAGCCGACCTGGGCCAGCATCCGGGGGATCTGCCGGACCGAGCCGATCCGCCGCTCCCGCTCCGCGGCGGGAAGCCGGTCCCAGGGCAGCAGGTCGGGATCGCCGGAGTGCGGCCCGGGGTCGTCGAGGGCGTCGTGGACGGTGGACTCGGCCCGCCAGTAGTCATGCTCGGACCGGGCCAGCAGCTCGGCCTCGGCATCGGTGAAGGAGAACGCGGCGGCCACTCCGGCGGTCGGGACCATCAGGCAGCCTATGCCGGCCAGCCGCTCCCCGAGCCGCCGCGCCTGAAGCCGGTAGGCGTTCCGCGCGTCACCCGGCAGTTCCCGCCAGTCCCGGCTCCAGATGCCGTCGTCCACGGCGGTCTGGTGGATGGCCCGCGCGAGATGATCGGTGACGTGGTCGGCGGCGTAGCCGGCGAGACGGCCGATGACCCGGTCCTGGGCGGTCAGCCGCGCCTTCATCCGGCCGCACTCGTGCAGGATCGCCTCGGCGTCCAGGAACGTCTGCTCCGCCCGCTGGTCCCCGGCCCGGCCCATCACGTCCTGCCCCACCATGATCGTGATCATGAAGATCAGCTGGACCAGGGTCGACAGCAGCGTCATGAACTCGAACGGGTAGGGGTCGAACCGCTGCACCCCCGCCGCGGCCAGCCCGATCCAGATCACCTGGGTGCCGAACGCGGCGTAGAACGCCCACATGCTGCCGAGCCGCTCGGTCATCCAGGCCGCGATCTTCCCGTTGGCCCCGGTCACCTGGCCGGCGGCCTGCGGCGGCGGCTGCACCCGGTGCTGCTCCACCCACGGGTGCGGGCTGGAGTCCAGGAGGCTGAGCCCGTGCGAAAGGGTCCGGTCGTGCCGGTCCAGGTGAGCCTGCAGGTCCGCGACCCGGTCGAAGATCGTCTCCGTGGACTCATACGTCTGCACCGAGCGGCGGTCGGCCGCCGCGCCCAGGACCCGCTGGCCGACCAGGATCACCGAGCACAGCAGCAGCTGGACCACGTTGTTGAGGAACAGCAGGAAAGGGAACGGGTACGGGTCGATGCTGTGCAGCGGACCCCAGGTCCCGGCCACCATCCACAGGCCGATGAACACGGTCGCCCCGTACAGGGCCGGCATCGATCCCACGGCCCGGGTAAGCGCCGCGCCCAGGGCACCGTTGAGCCCGATGGTGTTGTCCGCGGACTTCACCGGCTGCTGGCCGTCCGCCTCGCCGGTCTCGCTCACTGTTCCGTAACCCGCGCGAGATGAAGCAGAACGACCATTCCAGCATTCTAACGATCACGAACCATCAAGTACCCGGAAACACCCTCCGATTTCCCTTCCGCGAGCTGAAAAGCGGGATGGACCGCCTCCGGCCCCGGGCGGATCGTGAGATCGCCGCACCGTCGCGAGAAAGGGGTCCGCATGAGCATCACCACGCGCGCCGCGGTCTGCCGGAAACCGGGCCAGCCGTGGGAGATCACCGAGCTCGAGCTCGACGACCCCAAGGCGAACGAGGTCCGCGTCAAGTTCCACGCCGCCGGCCTGTGCCACTCCGACGACCACATCCAGAAGGGCGACGCCCCGATGCGGATGCCCGTGGTCGGCGGCCACGAGGGCGCCGGCGTCGTGGAGTCCGTCGGCCCCGGCGTCACCCGGGTCAAGCCCGGCGACCACGTGACCTGCTCCTTCATCCCCGCCTGCGGCAAATGCCGGTACTGCGCGACCGGCCAGCAGCAGCTGTGCGACTTCGGCCTCAACGCCGCGATCGGCGTGTTCCCCGACGGCACCTTCCGCTTCCACTCCGGCGGCGACGACTTCGGCGGCCTCTGCGTCCTGGGCACGTTTTCCCAGTACGCCGTGGTCCACGAATACTCCGTCATCAAGATCCCCGACGAGATCGGCTTCGACGTCGCGGCCCTCGTCGCCTGCGGCGTCCCGACCGGCTGGGGCTCGGCGGTCCGCGCGGGCGGCGTCCGGGCCGGGGAGACCGTCGTCATCTTCGGGATGGGCGGCGTCGGCGTCAACGCGGTCCAGGGCGCCAGCCTGGCCGGCGCCAAGAACGTCGTCGTCGTCGACCCGGTGAAGTTCAAGCGGGAGATGGCCCCCGTCTTCGGCGCCACCCACACGTTCGCCAGCGCGGACGAGGCGTTCGAGTTCGTCCGAGAGACCACCTGGGGCGAGCTCGCCGACCACGCCATCATCACCGTCGGCGTCCTGCACGACCAGGTCATCGCCGACGCCATCAAGATCACCGGCAAGTGCGGCCAGGTCACCATCACCGCGGTCGGCGGCGGCTGGATCAACGAGAACCCCGGCATGCTCATCGGCTTCCAGCGCCGCATCCAGGGCTCCATCTACGGCGGCTGCAGCCCCCTGGTCGACGTGCCCCGCCTCATCGGCCTGTACCAGTCCGGCGACCTCAAGCTCGACGAGCTCATCACCCGCCGGTACAAGCTCGACGAGGTCAACGAGGGCTACCAGGACATGCTCGACGGCAAGAACATCCGCGGCGTCATCATGCACGAACACTGAGGGGACACCACATGCCCATCACCACCCGCGCCGCGATCGCCCGCGCCCCGCACACCGGCTGGGAGCTCACCGACCTGACCCTCGACGAGCCGAAGGCCCACGAGGTCCGCGTCAAGCTCTACGCGGCCGGCCTGTGCCACTCCGACGACCACATCACCACCGGCGACGCCCCCATCCGGCTGCCGGTCGTCGGCGGCCACGAGGGCGCCGGCATCGTGGAGTCCGTCGGCCCCGACGTGCAGCGCGTCAAGCCCGGCGACAAGATCGTCCTGTCCTACATCCCGGCCTGCGGCGCCTGCCGTCCCTGCTCCACCGGCCACTCCAACATGTGCGTCAAGGGCCTCAACGCCGGCACCGGCATGTTCGAGGACGGCACCTGGCGCTTCCACGGCGGCGAGCCGGGCGAGGAAGACATCGGCGGCTTCTGCACCCTCGGCACGTTCTCCCAGTACACCGTCGTGTCGGAGTACGCCACCGTCCCGCTGCGCGAGGACTTCCTCGACATCCCGTGGGAGGTCCTGTGCCTGACCGGCTGCGGCGTCCCCACCGGCTGGGGCTCGGCGGTCCACGCGGCGGAGGTCCGCTGGGGCGACACCGTCGTGATCTTCGGCGCCGGCGGGGTCGGCTCCAACGCGGTGCAGGGCGCCCGGTTCGCCGGAGCGCAGAACGTCGTCGTCGTGGACCCGGTCGAGTTCAAGCGGGACATGGCGGTCAGCGTGTTCGGCGCCACCCACGCGTTCGCCACCGCGAAGGAAGCACACGAGTTCGTCAACCAGACCACCTGGGGCCAGCTCGCCGACAAGGTCATCATGACGCCCGGCGCCGTCACCGAGGAAATGGTGACCGACGCCGTGAAGATGACCGGCAAGGGCGGCAAGGTGACCATCACCGCCGTCGGCCACATCGACGAGAAGGCGGTCCACATCCCCGCGGGAATGCTGATCGGCTACATGCGGCAGGTCCGCGGCGCCCTGGCCGGCGACAGCAACCTGCTCTACGACATCCCCAAGCTCCTGTCCCTGTACAAGGAAGGCAAGCTGAAACTGGACGAGCTGGTTACCCGCAAGTACACCCTCGACCAGGTCAACGACGCGTACGCCGACATGAACGCCGGCAAGAACATCCGCGGCGTCATCATCCATGAGCATTCCTAGCCCGGCGGCGGCGCGGCCGCCCGCCCGTCAGGCGAGTGCCGGGGACGGCACCGCGCGGCGGGGGTCCAGGAGGTCCGGGCCGGTCGCCATGAACAGGTCGAATTCCGTCACGCGCCAGCCCGCGGCGAGCAGCGGCCGGACCGCCGGGTGAGGCGCGGGCAGGCAGGCCAGCGCCTGCCCGCCGGCCGGCTTCAGGCTGGCCAGGACCGCCAGGACAGCGTCCGCGGCGTCGGCGTCGCCCGCGGACGGCGCGAGCGACAGGTGCGTGATCCCGTATCCGCCGCCTTCGCCGCCCGTCGTGCCCGCCGCGAGCACCTGCCCGTCGCGCCGGGCCAGCACGCTGGCGCCGCCCGGCCGCCGGGCCCACGCCTGATGGTCCTGCGACCGGTCGGCCCCGGACCAGTCGCGTTCCAGGGCCGCCACCTCGCCGGGGGAGGAGGTTTCGGCCCGCCAGGCCGCCGGGGCCGGCAGGGCCTCCACCCGGCCGCGGAGATACAGCAGGGGCCACCAGGCGTCCAGCCCGAAGCTGGTGTAAAGCGGGAGGGCATGCCCGTGCAGGCTGCTGAAGGTCATCCGGGCCCCGGTCCCGGACCACAGCCAGTCCAGTATCGCCCGGCCGCACCCGCGGCCGTGCGCCCGCGGGTCGACGAACAGGTCGCAGAGCATGCTGACCGCGCCGGGCCCGCCGCCGAGCCGCCGGGTGGCCCCGAAGCCGGCCACGTCCCCGTCGATAACCCCCACTGCCACGCGGCCGTGGGCCAGCAGGTGCGCCATGTAGGCGGGGTCGGCACCGCCCCATTCCCGGGCCTGCCCGGTCGCGAGCGCCACCGCCGCGATCCGCGGCAGGTCCTCCTGGACCGCCGCGCGGACCTCGGCCCCGGGCGCGGTCTCCTCCGGTTCCCGTGTCACTCCAGCAGGGTAACGGGCGTCCGCCCGCCATCTCCGACGAAAGGCGCTTCATCATGAGGGCACTGCACTACCGCCGCATCGGAGCCGAACCGGAGCTCGTGGACGTGCCGGCGCCCGAGCCCGGCCCCGGGCAGGTGCGGATCCGGGTCACCGCGGCCGGAGCCTGCCACTCCGACACATTCCTCATGTCCCTGCCGGAGGAGGCGTTCGGCTACCCGCTGCCCCTGGCCCTGGGACACGAGGGCGCCGGCGTCGTCGACACGCTCGGCGCGGGCGTCACCGGGCTGGAACCCGGCACCCCCGTCGCCGTGTACGGGCCGCAGGGCTGCGGCCGCTGCTACCCGTGCTCGCACGGCAAGGAGAACTACTGCCCGGACGCGGCCGGCCTCGGCATCTTCCCGCCCGGGCTGGGCGCGCCCGGCACCATGGCCGAGTACCTGGTCGTGCCCGACGCGCGCCACCTGGTCCCGCTCGGGGACCTCGACCCGGCCGCGAACGTGGCCCTCACCGACGCCGGCCTGACCCCGTACCACGCGATCAAGGGCTCCCTGGGCAAGCTCGGCCCCGGCACGGCCGCCGTCGTCATCGGCACCGGCGGCCTCGGCCACGTCGCCGTTCAGCTCCTGAAGGCCCTCACGCCGGCCCGGGTCATCGCCGTGGACGTCAGCGAGGCGAAGCTGCGGCTCGCCCGGGACGTCGGCGCCGACGCCGCGGTCCTGTCCGGAGCCGGCACCGCGGCGGACGTCCGCGAGCTGGCCGGCGGGCGCGGGGCGGCCGCCGTGTTCGACTTCGTCGTGAACCAGGCCACCGTCGACCTGGGCACGGAGGTCATCGGGACGGAGGGCGACATCGTCCTCGTCGGCCTGGGCTCCGCGACGGCCAGCGTCGGCCCCGTGTCCGCCCTGCCGCGCGACGCGACGATCCGCGCCCCCTACTGGGGCTCGCGGGACGAGCTCATCGAGGTCCTCGACCTCGCCCGCTCCGGCCTGGTCCGCGTGGAGACCGAACGGTTCACCCTTCAGGAGGCGCCCGAGGCCTACCGCCGCCTGCGCGACGGCACCCTCCGCGGCCGCGCCGTCATCACGCCCTGACCGCTCACGCCGCCGACCGCATCCGCCGGGTGATCTCGGCGGACGCGCCCGCCAGCATCCGGGCCAGCACCCGCGGCCGGGCCCGGGCCGTCTCCAGGACGACGCTGACCGCCGCGACGACGTCCCCGCACGGGTCCCGCACGGGCGCGGCCACCACGATGTCCGGGAGCGTGATCTGCCCGGTCGCCACGGCGTAGCCGTCCCGGCGGGCCTGCGCCAGCCGCCGCCGCAGCTCGCCCGGGTCGGTCACGGTCAGCGGCGTCAGCTTCTCCAGCGGCCCGGCCAGCACCCGTTCCTGGAAGTCCGGGGAGGAATGCGCCAGCAGCACCAGGCCGATCCCGGAGGCATGCACCGGCAGCCGGTCCCCGGCACGGCCCTGGGTCGGGCGGGTGGCGCAGGCCCGGATGGCCTCCACGTACACGACCTTCGTCCCGTCGAGCACCCCCAGGTGAACGTTCCCGCGCGTGCGGTGGTGCAGCTCGTCGAGGGCGGGGAACGCGGCCTCCCGCAGCGCCAGCCCCCGCGGCGCGAGCGCGGCCAGTTCCAGCAGCCGCACCCCGATCGTGTACCGGCCCGCCGCGTCCCGTTCCAGCGCGCCCCACTCGGCGAGCTCGCGGACGAGCCGGTGCGCGGTGGACAGGCTCAGACCGGAACGCCGCGCGATGTCGCTGAGCGACAGCGACACGCTGCCCGGCCCGAACGCGTCCAGGACCGCGAGCAGCCGCCCGGCCGCGTTCGCCGGCGCCTTCGCCCGCGACGGTTCGAACAGGTCGGTCATCCTGTCATTCAATGCCGGACCGGGACGCCTGGCAATGTGGCCGGCCACAAATCACGCCCACCCGGATCCCGAACGGATCTTCGCTCCCGCCCCGCGTCAGGCCCCCCTCGCCCGTGGTGAATACTGCCGTCATGGACGTGTACGCCAAACTGCAGATCAAGCCGGGCCAGAAGGTCGCGGTCGTCGCCGCCGGGACCGGCGCGCCCGTGGTCGGGGGCGTGGACATCGTGCAGAAGCCGGAGGACGCGGACGTGGTCGTGGCGTTCGTGCTCACCCGCGCCGATCTGGAGGGTGTCGCCGCCCCGGCCGTGGAGGCGGCCCGCCAGGACAAGCTGGCCTGGATCGCTTACCCGAAGGCCCGGCAGCTCGGCACGGACCTCAGCCGGGACCTCCTCGCCCGGGCCGTGGCCGGCTCGGGCATCCGGCCG
>Ga0131853_10010291_pt1 | contig 17100 bp, 10 predicted proteins | sample TergutLab28metaG_FD_92764 | JGI IMG/M metagenome (GOLD analysis project Ga0131853, IMG submission 92764) | Labiotermes labralis P1 segment gut microbial communities from Petit-Saut dam, French Guiana - Lab288 P1 (version 2) (version 2) | ecosystem: Host-associated > Arthropoda: Insects >... | reverse complement strand
TGTGTGTGTGTGTGTGTGTGTGTGTGTGTGTGTGTATGAATGTGTGTGTGTACGCATACATATAAAACCAGAATTTGCAGAGAAGCACACATAAAACCGCGAATCATTCAACACACGTACGAGATACAGTTTCACTTACATGAACTGTTTCAAGAATTCGGCGAGTTTGCGCATCTGTTCGCGAATTTAAAATAAAAATTGTTCGCTCGCTGCTCCACGACAACAAATAAACGTTGGGAGCTGCTACGAAAGAACATAATGAGCCAGAACCTCTCTTTACTGACAACTGTCGGTTGTAGCGTGAAATAACAGAATCCAACAACTGGTTCACGTGCCAAACCATGCCTGCGTGTTGACAGTATGACGCCGTACAACATGATGTTAAAGTATAGGCCTATGTACAACCTCTACTGCTGCCAAGAAAATGGAATCATCCAGCGGAAATAATCAGCTATCTGTAGTGACTGTTTCAGTAACTAACTTAGTTATAGCTATGCTAATACAACATATCTCCCGGTGGCCATGCATTTCAAAGGGTGGGTCTGCGGATGTTTGTTGCGATTGCGGGTTCGAATCCCTCTGAGGGCATGGACGTTCGTATAGTGTGTTTTGTGTTGTACAGGTAGCGGTCTTCGCGGCGAGCTGATCACTCGTTTAGAAAAGTCCTATCAGGTGTGTGTGTCCCTGCATGTGATCTAGAGACTTCAACAATTTGGAGGGCTAGTCAAGACTTGGGCCGTTGCGCCACAGAAAAACAAAACATACTACTTAAAATATCATACCTTACTCCAGAGGAGACATCAGTTTGCTGCGCTCCTTTCAAATTTTGAAAACGACAGTTCTTTGACCAATGTGCACGGTACATACAACATTTACACAGGTCTTTGAGTTCGCAATCGATATCTCAGAAACTTCTGTATGTTTAATACCGACCGTTTATGCAAAACTGCATTATAATAGATGCATAAGAGCTGCAATTTTTTTTGTACAGATACTGATATCCCTCTTTGGTAAACCAAATCTTTCCCTCGGTCAATTTCATATTTTCTGATATACTTGTATTATTATTATTATTATTACGTAAACTTAGATCCTTTAGCCTTATGAATCCTTATGTTAGTGGTTCCGTGGCTATTTAACTGACAGATGTTCGTCCGTTAAAATTTCTACAATTCTCTGGGCGACATTTACAGTTCTTGCAATTGTTCCTCGGGTCTCTGTATTAGGGTCTCTGTTTAAGGTATTTTCTGATGATATGCGTATTGCAATAATACACTAAAACTGTTTTAGTTTTGCTGATGATTAAAAATTATTTCGTCCTGTAAAAAGCCATCCAACGACTACGTTGTCTGTTCCACACAAGGTTCGTGTGCTGCTAATTCTGTGGCTCTCAGTATTAGTAAAACTGTAGCCAAGCTAATACCCTTTCCTTTAAATGGAGACTTGGATGTTCTTACATTACTCGTACTGACTGTACTAAGGATCTGTCAGTTCTGATTCTAAATTACACTTTTACCCTCATTTTGATTACACATTTTGTCATTCCATTTAGCTTAAAGTCCCATTTGTAATATTACAACGTAAAGGAATCCCTGTACAGGCCTGAAGGTTGAGGCTCCCAGATTTCATGACAATCGGCACATGAAGGTGGTAAGGTTGTCAGCCCTATTCACCAGCCGTCTTATCTTCAACAGGCATACAATTTTTGTATGTTGTGCCGTTTCTGTAACTGGCCATCCGGCTGCTGATTCGGCACTTAAATAAACAATCCCTGAATAGAACGGAAGCATATTATTATTATTATTATTATGCTGTCGTATTAGGGGCACAAATTTAATCGTATACATATATGTGTGTGGTATATATATATATAGTTTTTGTCTTCATTTTGTTTGTATGTTGTTTTGTGTACTCGTTCCGTCTTTGTAACTGGTCGACAGGCTGTTGGATCAGCATTTCAATCAATACACATCTGAACAACATCAAAAACAATTCCAATAATATCCGAAATTCGCAGTCTTCCCAGCTGTTATTACCAGCCCCAGAACCTACCCGCTGCAAAACAAATGTTACGAGTTCCTCTCAGACGGCCTTCGGCAGGAAATCTAAGAGGACAAGCAGCAGACCTGACAGTAACAGTCACTTCATCATTTCGTAAATACCATTCTGAAGCAAGAAGAGTCTTACCCCAGTTCGAGCCGGAAGTCGTATAAAAGAATGGCAAGAGAAATAACCACGAAACAGATGACAATACTTGAGACTCCGGCCAACGGTTTGTACAGGAGGCACTGAAATGTTACAACACAACACAACCATTCAGACAGCAGACTTAAAAAAACTGGATATGAAAGTCACTAAACCCTTCCCTATTAGTTCAATTAACTTTTTTGCATCATTAAGACATGTTGTCAGTGCAGAATACCAGAAATGTCAGTGACACAATGGCAACAGTAAGTTAGAATTGCGCAATCGGACCTCGATATTAGCTAATTGCAATTTACGGGAATATTAAAGACGTCATGTGCAGATGTTTAAATTTTAACCGAAGGTAATATTCATTACTGAATAGGCCCACATGAGTTGTGAAAAATATATATAATTTTGCTGGTTGACGCATCTGATGCATCAAACTCGCTTTCCAAGGAACCACATATTAAATCCGGTGGCATTCAATCCCGGATATCTAAGGTCTGTCTATGCCTTGCGTTTTGTAATCTAAAAATTTCCTAGAAAAGTATGACATATAATTCAAGTTTCAGTAAAATCTGACAAGAATGTCGGGTACTGCACTTTACATAAAGGCCTATGTACTTTCACGATGTTGTGTCGATGAATTCCTCTTAGAATGTGAAATGTTTCAGACAATAGTGTTAGAGAAAATCAAAATACATTTTATGTTAAATAAATTTTTCAGAAAAAATGTGCCGTTTATGAGATAAGCACACAATGTGCGCAATACCCACTGCAAGGACCACAGGTAAATGAACAGGAAGCACTGATAAAACAAGTGAAAGGAGAAAATACGAAGTACTCTATTCGGAGGAAAACCTCAGTGATGTTCTGTTCACCACAAATCCCAAACTGCACGCCCTTCGGGCGGGAGGGGGGGGGGGCACGTCCGTTGTTGTAGGAATCTTGCTACTCTAGGTCGCTGTCACACAGGGCAGTACTTGCGGTACCCATGAAACGGAATGACAGTACGACAGTTACAACAAGATACCTGCCTCGCACACTGGAGGTGATCCGCCCAGACGACATACATTGCTTCCGTGCGAACATGTCATTAGACGAAGAGGACATATTTGTTACCAGGTGGACGAGAGTAAGAATGAATAAAGAGGCAACAATAAGGAAGTACTGGGTTAAGCCCTACTTCAATTAAAGTTGTGAAGCCGGCAGTTTTGTTGCAGCCACGAATTGGCCCAGGTCCGTGAGGGATTAAATCATTTTACAGAATGACACAGGAAAGTTTCAAATTGTTGAAAGATATTTTGGGAGATGAAATTTTACAGATTCTTCTCTGTGTATTTACGGTTTCTACAGATGCCGACGGATTTCATGCAACAGATGACTTCAGAGGTTTGGCCTACAGTCAGACATAAGACTATGTCTGTCGCTTTTACACATTCTCTAGTGAGATAGAGTCGTATGTGTGCCTATTACTTTAAATAGCCGTTACTAAGCTACAGATACTCGTAGGTAGGTTTTAATAGTTTTATATAGCATGTAATAAGTTCTGAGGAAGACAAGAAAATCCTCTATGTAATGCAAAACTCTCTAAGGAGTTTGGTTGATCGTTTCTTTGTCCTATTACGCGGGGAAACGTTCATGACTTTGACCGCACTATGAGAAAGCACAGTAAAACGTAGTTAAAAGTTCTTTTTGTTTCATGTTTCGCACAAGCTCAGTCTGCACTTTCTCCCAATTTTTGTCTGAAAAATTCTTTTTATAATGTACAAAAAAAAACCACTTTCACAGCGTGGCATTTGGATATATTCATTACACTGCTTCAAGTAATCCTGCAGACGTCGTACACATTTTTGCACGAAAAAGAACAGCCACACACTGAAAACTGAATTAATCATCAAGAAAGGTGCTTGTGTGTATTTTAGGCAAAAAATACCAATCTCATTAATTACGGTATCGCGTTGTAGTCAAATTCCAGCTCGACATGTCCGTGCGGGCTTGTCCATGGTTCCTTTCCTTCTGCTTCAGGAAGTCAAAACTCTAAATCGAACACCGACTACAATGAACCATTAAATCCCGAATTACTTTTATAGCAGAGAGGCAACATCAGTTCATCAGATCTGATACACATAAAATGCGGAAACTGAAGATAATCTCAGACTGTTCCTTACAGCCCCTCCCGTGCCGTAAAAAATATACTGCACACGTGGATCGCATCTTGTTTTGCGTTTCCGACATATTCTATTAGCTTCTTCCTAGTTGCTTTGAATGGTCGTAAATGACAAGAGTGGCTCACTTATAAAACCGAACTAATATGATTGGTTGGGAAAAGAAGAATTTAGAATTCGAAACGTAGGCTGTAAGAAAGCAAGACGGCTTAGATATGTTTGGAAGAGTTTTGGATCATCGGATGTTTTTAATTATAGAAGAGCGGATGAATCTTCTATGCAGTCACTAAATTTTGGTAACGACGAAAACATGTTGTCTAAATCATATTTGTAACTTCAGTCAAGATCATTTGCAATGCTGGAATTAGTAAGCCTAAGGCAAAACAGAAACGCGATCAATGAAACTGAAGTAGTTTCCCAAGTAACAGAAAAGAAATCATCTAGGAATGGTTGAAGGAACCTAAAAAGTAAATGGAAATTCTCGGCAATCAAACAATGGTTGCTGCATTCGGTATATCAAAACCGTGACTCCATAAGACGAAGAAAAAGAACCATCAAAAAAGGTCGTTTGGTTTGACTACAGACACATGTTCGGGCCTAGATAAAAGTTCAGAACCAACCCCTTCAAATAACTGTATTTGCTAATGGTCGCTTACAACGCGCAATTTTCAGTCATCTTTATTTATGACACACTACCCTCATAGAAGAAGACACACACACACACACAAAACCAAAGAATCCGAAAGTGACTGTCCGTTCAGAAGCTTTAATAGGGCTTGTTTTCGGTCTGTATTCCTTGGTTAAGAGAAATAAGATTTGGCTCTGAAACTGTCATGGTGCCTGTGCGCATTTCCGCTCCACCGAGCTCCTTAATCAGTTCAATTTTTTGTGTAGAACTGATTGCAATTTTTCTCAATATTGTTAATTATCTGGTACACAGTGTCAATTATGAGTACACTTAATTCAGTTTCTGATATTCACAAAGTCTGGTTTGAATATACACCACTGAAATCGGCACCAATTGCATACTTTTAATTTCCTATAATTATTAAAAACAAGACGTCAGACAAGAAATACGTGAATCTGGAAAAACACTATTGCCATTTAACACAGAGTTACGATCTCTTGTGTTCAAAAAACTTTTGCTAAGCTCACATTTTTGTAGCATGTAAAACATGACGAACATTCACATCCGCCCTTTTTACTTAAATGTTTACCCCTATTAACAGATATTTTGTATGAAGATAAATTCGGTGTTAAACATTTCGTATGAAAGTATATTCGATCTATACATTCTGTCTAAAAAATTTTTATGACGTTATATTCCGTCTATACATTTCATACAAATTCATATATAAAACAGTGTTTTTATGAGAATAGTTACACTATGGCGACATCGGAGAACTTTAAATTAATGTCTGACAAATTTAACGCATACTGAATCCACAATTTATTCGTATAATAAGTGCTTCGCAATAAAACAGTATTTAAACAGCATCTGTACAACATTCAGAACCACAAGCAATAATAATTTTGTAACTTCCATACAATTCAATTTTAACTCCACCAGCGCACAGAGTGCAGCAGACAAGCTCCGAAATGAAATGACACATGGCTGCTACACTATAAATGTGCATTGCATAATCTTAACAAAACATAACAAAACAACAACTTTGTACATTTTAGAGTCACGTTACATTACCCGGCCAATGCGTCAGTACATGTTTCGGTCACTGCACTGGGCATGTGGGTATTATTTCGTAGCACAAACTCGCTACACATTCAGACAAATATCACATCAAAAACTCTAGTAGCAACGCATGATTTGTTCTTAAATTTAACAACAGATACTGATGAAAGAATAATAACAAAAATAATAATAATAAAAAATACAACGTGACTAAGATTACTTTTTTCGTGTGCATTCACCCGTTGTCTTGTTTTCAGTTACATCATACTGTCAATATATAATCCATTTTCCTTGCATAAGATGGCACCTTATGCTCAGACGTGTACTGTGTGTGTGTGTGTGTGTGTGTGTGTTGTGAAATAATATCCACGTACAGTTTTCATGACTGGAACGTTTAGTGATAACCCACGACTTTTACAACTACCATCTGTCCAGCACGAAGATACGCCGGGTGGGACTGCGTGCACAATTGTCGATGGTTGTCGACATTATGCAGGAATCGGTTGCTTTAGTTTTTGTGTACCCTTAAACTCCGAAGACGGAAGCAGTATGTTCCTTCACTGACAGTAAGTACCCGTAAGGCTACACGGTGTCACAGCCAAGGGGGCACGTTTGAATCGCCACCACTGTGAAATAGTAAACATTTCCTACAAGTTATGCATGCCTTATTTTTTTCTGCCAGGAACTATTTGGTAATATGAGTATTGGTAATTACATATCACGATGACGAAATAAATCTATTGCAACGTGCGTTGGGCTGTGGAGCGTCACGACTCGTCTCAGCAGTCGTGTTCATTTCAGTTAATGAATACATTCTACCTGTCAGTAATTAAAACTAATGTTACTTTATGAAGTTAACACGTACCTCAGATACAGTTACAGGAATTATAAATTATAAATTCACCCTTCCTTCTTCCATTCTCTTCTACTCTTTGTGTAATACAATAATTACTGAGAAGCATCACTAGCTTACGCAGTTAGAACATGGAATCTCTTTCTTTCAGTCTGATATTTTTCTGCCTAATCATTGCAGGTATAAAATGTTACTGATGCATCTGATCACCCTCAGACACACACACACACACACACAGACAGACATACACAAACACAAACACACACACACACTCACTCTCTCTGTCTGTCTGTCTCTCTCGGTAGGACTCCTCTGAACGAGGGATCGGCCCGTCGCAGAAACATCTACTGACAATACACAACAATACAAAGAGAAAGAATCCAAGCCCTCGGCGGGATTCCAACACGGAATCCCAGCAAGCTAACGGCCGCAGACCTACGCCTTAGACTGTTCGGCCATTGGTCGGCGAACATGGAATCATAAACCACAATAACTGAACATATCAAGCGACAACAATGCCCATGTTCGAATGTGCTTCATATCTGTCCCTTTTGTTTAACGATACTGACCTCAACACCAACCCGCTGCAATCCTTCGAAAAATCAGAAACCATTTATGAATAATGTGTAGATTTCATGTCACGTTCAGTAATGGAGTTTAGACGAGAAATCTGTCATGGACACGATGGCCTGTCAACGCAGACCAACAAAGAAAACGCATATACGTGTCCATAACATTTGGTGCTTTTCGGGGGGAAAAAAGTACTATTCTCTGTATAGCTCGCTTTCCGCATTTACCGCTCAGACTTCCAGACCGATTGTAATCAAATTTAGTACGGCAGACCAACAATTAATAACCTTACGTTATTCTAAACTGGGTTTGGTTTGGTTCACTTTAAGCAGGACTTCACTGACAAGACTTCACGAAACTTCGCGCACAGAGGTCAAACGTGAGGAAACATATTCCAAATCCGCCTTCATTTCGGTCACAAATTAACAAATACGAAGTATTATTTATTAGGATTTGTGTATATTTTACATGTACATTGCTTATATTGGCGGTATATAGTCTGAATAACAGACAACGTCGTTAAACAAACCCATAACAAACATGTAAAATACTATAAGCGAAGACAGTCTTCATTTTTCTGCAATTTCCTTCCGTTCTTTCTAAGAACAGAGAGTCTCCGTTATACATCACGCTCATCTTCCCGGAAACCACAATTAACAGTCGGCTATGCTTTTTCCTTGAAGCAACGTTAATGAACAAACAAAATTTATTATCTTATTTATTAACGGTGCCACACACACGCAACGCAGGTCGAATAACGTAAACAGAAATGTGGCTACAACATATCCATCCATCCCAGAGAAATACTCTTTGAAATGTTCCTCGAAAGACCGAAGGCCGAAATGATCCGTTGCTAAGCTATGAATGTGGGTCACCTAGTTATTACAGAACACAGCAGCAGTCTTAAAGGTCTTTGCCTGCTAAATATCAGCTGACAGCAACGAATAAGCCTGGGCTAGTCAGCAGATCATGGTTCTTACTGGACTGCTACACAATTCAAACGAGTGAAATAAATAGTGACTGGAAAGGTCTAGCTTCTTAGTACTTAAACGGCTTAATCCGCCCTCTCGGCCTTGAAATACTTTTATTTATAAAGATTTCTATGCTGCAAGAATTACTAACGGACACGTGGACGAAAGATAGAGCAAGGAGATACATTCTTAACGATGGCGCCTCATCTGTAAAGTTCCATTACAAAGTAAACTTTCTCCCTCCCCAGAGCGAGGAATAATTTATGACATCACCATTCAGGAGCATGTACGTTTGTCGCTCTCAATATATCACCAACCTGAGTGAATTCATTATGCAATATATGTAACAGCCTTTGGTAGAATGGTAATAATACTTTAAATCCAACACCAGAGTCGTGACTAAACGTTTCTGCGCCTGGAGCAAGTTACTGAAATGCCCCCACCACTCACAGCCCTCCCCCCAGTAAAAATCTTTAAATTTTTCTATTCACTTCTTCACAGTTTTCATTACACGTGTCGTTATCTAGGCTGCGAAGATACAATATATATATATTAAATTATAAAGTACAAATGTATTGGATACATTTTGCGTTACTGACTTTTAATTTAGCGCCACAAAATGCACTGCACCTGAGGCAAGTGCCCCACTGGCCTCACCGTCTTACGCGTCTGTCAAAAAACATATCGTGACAGCCCCTACATACTCAATATGGTCAAAGCGTCTGTCCAAAAACAAACCATGACAGCTCCTACATTCTCAGTATGGTCAATACAGCAATTAAAAATTACTTCGTGTCTACTGCTCTTCTGTTGCTCGTATATATACTCTACACTGCTTAAAAGTTCCTCAGTCGGTCCGAAATTATGGATAATTGTTAAATAGTTTTTAAGGACAGGAAATTTTCAAAACAGGGCATAGTTTAAAATTAACGTGTACTTCTGTCACTGACTACGAAGGCGCTACGATACTTAGAATAGTGGGTGAATATTTACTGACCGCGGTGGCGTTAAATTCCAAATTACAGGCTAGAAGTAACTCAAACCTCACGAAAACAGAATTAATTACAATCTAACTTTAATATCTACAGCCGTCATCTTTTTCTGACTATTGCAGACGACCAGACATTTATTTACCCTCCTTCTCGCGCCGCTTTCTTGAAAATTCACATTCTGCGCGTAACTACAGAGTCGGCATTTCTATGTTTCAATATGTGTCATCTGACGTATGAAGATGCAACAAAATGAACTGTTTTAACGTCAATTAGATCAGACTTAGAAAGGACGGAGAAGAGGCATGAAACAGATAACGGTATGGAAGGAAAGGCAGGCGAGGGATAAAACTATTCAAAAATGATTATCCGCTGAATTCGAAAGGCCTTCTACAGTGGTATTTATAAGCCTCAAGGGCAAGAGAGATAGGTCTGTGGTACATCTGTAGATCCTAAAGAGGCCAGCTGTTAAACACTTTTCCTCGACCTTTCTTGAAGATTTTATACGCTGCGAGATTGTGACACATTCGATACAGATTAACAATTGTTAATATCAGATCGTAAGAACTGTAGTATTAGAATCAGGAACAGCCTATGCAGAAGTTCATGAAAAAGGCGAAATTATTTTTTTTATTCAAAATAAAGCATTTGGTCCCGCTCCTTGCCCTACTCTCCCCTCCTCAGTGCTGCGCACTCGTGACTTGAAGCTTAGGGTTTGAACCTCGCTGGTGCAATCAATTACCATTCACAGAAATATTAGTTTCCACACACAAGTTATTACATGATAATTTAATACTAGGTCTAATTACAAATACATGCAGAATACGTTACACGTTCGTTTGTTGACAATACTGACTTGCGCACTTTTCAATAATACAAGTGTGGTGTCTATTTCAGAAGAGTTCACCTTACTACCGTATCAGCCTACATATTATTCTCTCACGAGCATTACTCGCAGGTAAACGTGGAATTGCAACCAGTAAGTACACCGCTAATCGCATTTCTAACTAACAATTGGGTAGGCCTCTCTAATTTACTTCTGGATTGTTTAACGACGGTTTGAGTAGCTAAGCGTATGCAGCGTACAGGTAGGTTGATGACTGAATACAAAGTGCAAGAATGTGGAGGAAGGCACGTACAGCTCAGTAATCTGCCTGGACAAAATAAGAACTACCACGAAAATATTAGTCAGGAGAGAGTCTCTCTCTCTCTCTCTCTCTCCCCCCCTCTCCTAACCGACATTAGAACCAAGCACTTTCTGAATAAAAATCAGAGGCGTCGCCATTTCAATCAACTTGTTCGCTGGGTCCCAGCAATTACGTCTACAGTTCCTAATCAATGTGCCCACAATTCATGTTCCTACTCGTATAACTCCTGCGTCACTCCACATAAATGCTGGTAAAACGGGCCACAACCGCCTGTCTCCTTAATTTCCATTTCATTATTTGCTAACATATAATTATTTGAGTTCATAAAGTTTAAGTTAATGACAGCGCTGATACACAAACTGCGAATAAACAAGCACTGCACTCGAAAGGTGCAAAGGGGTGTGAGCGTGAATTTCCTTGCCTTCAAATTTTAGTGTCCGACAACAGATGGCACATAAGGGTCAGCTTCATGCTCCGGTCGCTCACCCCCGAAATGTACTCTTGTTTTACTGGATTTCGCCCCATTGATGTCCCACTATACAGGGACTGTTACACCATCCAACTAAGAACTTCCTCAGTTTACCATTTATATTGCTGCAGTATCGCCTAATGGCCGCAATCTTCGGCCGAAACAAATCGTATGTGTGATAAATAAATGCATATTAGGGAATTTATGGCGTTGTATTGATCGGATAATTATAGGAAACGTTAGGAGCTGTACAGCGGACGCCATCATCGATTACTGCGCAGCAATGATGTCGTCCGATCTCCGGCGAGCAGTCCGGCGATGATAATACTCTCCGTATGGAAATGGTTACAATATCCCATGCACCACTCCAGAAAACCATACGAAGGCATTCCGTTTATAGCTCCAATCGTTCTTAACCTCCGTACTAGATGGAGGTGAACAGAGCCTGTGCGTATTGAACAGAAGATCGCATGTGCCCAAGAGCCGTCCTCGACGCTTTGGGAAAGACAACAAACTCTTGTCCCAGCCGGAAATCCATCCACAGAACTACGTCGTCCGGCCGGTAGCTAATCACTGTACCGACTGGACTATCCCGAACTAATGCAACCGTCTAAAGACCAAACCTATCTGTGTTATATAAGGACTCTGCTCTTACCGCGCAGTAACTACTTTCCAATTCGGTTATAAAAACCAATTTGTTAATGATGTAAAAGGCAAAATTTGCCATACAAAACACATAAATGCCATGCGATCACAAAGCAGAATTTTTGAATGTTAAACCTGTTGTTACGTTAAGTTACCGGTAGGCTTTAAAAGTCTAAACTTTATGCTTCCAGCTTTATCTGTTGCATTACTTCATAGGTGCTGAACTGTTTCTTCAGCCTCAGCTCGTACTTAACACAGAAGAGGGTGTGTTGCATAATATGCTTTACGTTCAACTGCTTTTTCAGCCTCAGCGAAAAACTCACATGGAACCGGTGGGACGGGGGTTCACAGTCAATCACAACTCGGATATTTCATATTGGTAGGTTATAATAATAATCATGATTGTTATTATTATTTATAAAAGACCTCGTATCTGGTAATAATGTTGGTAATTTACTGACAATAGCATAAGACTAAATAATAATAATAATAATAATAATAATACAATAGAAATACAGCGCATGTGGAATGTAAAAACAAAGGTGATACCAGACTGGGACTATTTCAAAGTCATTCAGATAATACGTGAGCAACATACCAGGGAAACATGAAGTCAAGGAACTCCACAAAACAACCATATTGGGCACTGCACACTTACTTCGGAAAGTGCTAATGTAAAAAAAACAATAGGCTCAACACTGGAACTAACGATATAAGCACCATGAATAATAACAACAGAATAGCTGCAACACTGTGTTCCCTAGGGACATAGTTTGTCTCAGGAATATAAGTATAAATACCCTGCATAAAGGAGATGATGATGATGATGATGATGATAATAATACTAATAATAATAATAATAATAATAAATGTCGTCTAAATTCTTTCAGAAAATACCTCAGCAAAGTACCTGGAAATTACACCAAAGAACTACAGGAAACAGCCATTTTGGCACCGCGCACATACTTCAGAAAGTACTAACGTAAAAGTACAAAAATTTTATCATGGGAAATAGCATTACACATACCATAAACTGTAAATACAGACTAGCAGCAACATTGTATACCCTAGGTACTGGCTTGTTGCACGTATATTTAACTGTAAATACCCTGCATGAAGGTGATAACAAATGATGATGATAATGGTAATAATAATAATAATAATAATAAATGCGATATAAGGCAGAAACATAAAACATATTTTGCGGGATGAGCAACGCTTGCACCATCTGAATACACTAACAAAATAAGGTTAAAATTTACTGACAAGTACTATGAACATACACCTGAAAAGTCACAAATGTGAATGGTACCGTTATTACGTGGGATGTACCGGTTATCACAGATCGAACAATACTGGCAAACCGCCCCGATATAGTACTGTATGATAAAAGAAAGGAGACTTGCCTGCTGATCAATATGGCCACTTCAGTGATTCAAACGTTAACACGAAAGAAACTGAAAAACTAAGCAAGTACAAAAACCTGGAGATTGAGGTTAGCGGGTTGTGGAAAGTGAGGGCAAAAACTGTGCAATTTATAATTGGAACATTAGAAACAATTAAGAAGGGATTAGATCAGAACCTACAGTTGCTCCCAGGCCACCCGTCGGCCATAGAGCTACAAAAGATCACACTAATGAGCACTGCACACATGATTCGTAAAGTGCTGGGGTAAATCGCCTGGACTTGTTGAGATCTGCGTTGACCAGAAAACCGCCGCCTAATAATAGATGAGAATAAAGTTAAAATAATAATAATAACAACAACAATAGACGAAATCAGGTACAGGAAGTCGGAATGACAGGGAAAGAGAACAAATGATGGGAGAATTCTCCTCCTCCTACTCATGCCCTTTTCCTTTGACTCCGTAACTTGATGTTGATCTGGCTGTGCAGGAAGTACATATAACTGCAATCACAGGCAATCGGCCCCTGATACAACGGTAACCAGCAGGCTCATCAACAGTGGCATCAATCTCCTGTCATTCCGTTACGCAAACGTATTGTAAGTTGATCCTTCACCTCCCCAACAGGTACTGCTGCACGAACTTCGGCACACAGGACGAAAGTCATCTACAGAACTTCACTAGTGCCAGTTACCAGGTAAACTACAGTTACTGGCTGCTAAATAAAGATAACAATTTTCTACTTTCTAAAGGTATAAAAACATATCCGCACTGTCGTCAATATCGCAAGAAAGTATGCGGGCAGCCTTTCTGCCGCGTGTTCTAGGGCAGACTCTCAAGGCCTGCATTGGTGATTGACGCGAGCAGCCGCTTAGCACAACTTGGGTTATTAAAGTCGCAAACGCTGTCGAACTTAGGTCCAAGACACGTTATCACTATGTGACTCACACACCAAATCACTTCATAGCTGATAAAATGTTTGCATTTCTTACGGATCTGTGGGGGCTAATTCCCCGAATATCAAAAAGAACCTCCCGATAGTCCCATTACCTTATACCATCAATTAATGATCATTTCTTAAAAATCCAATTACGAAAAAACAACCTCACTGTCACAGAGGCTGTTGTTCGAGACAATTCATGACGAATGTGCGTGAAGGTACGACGAGACTGTCAATAATACTGCGCAGTAATTAATGCTGCACAATAATATTGACAATCTAGTCGTAATATTGAAGGGTTGCACAATATGCTGTGTCAATCAACAGCCTGATTGACATAACAAATTGAATAGCCTGTGGACAGCATTGCGCAACATTCATTCAACTACCGTCTGTTCGCCGAGCAGGAAACATGTCTCCAAAGGCCTGCGGAAAAGTAGCGTTTACGAATTTCATATCTTCAAAAGCATTTCAGGTGGTCACATTGGCCAGCATAACGGATAATCGCTGAAAGGGAGTGATTGCTTCTCGCATGTATTTCTTTTAGCGACTGTAGGGGTAACAATCTCGAGTATCATCAAATGATTGACCATTCAAACACAAAGCGAAATTATTGTAGTCCTTTGGCTCACTCAGCCTAGAATATGTCATAAGTTGTTTTTCTGTGTTCTGTGGTCTTCATATGTACCAGCCTTTGATCCAGCGGCGGATATTTCTCCTTTTTACACACAGGGCTAAGAGAGTGGCCACACATGCAGCATCAGTATCACGCCACATGTTTACTCGTAAATCATAAAAAAAAATAAAAATTGCACAATAATACTGAGTCATCTAGGGAGAAACACACTGTGCATTATTAACTCAAGACAATAATATCGCAAAATGTCACTGCACCCTCCCCCCCCCGCCCTAGTTTAAATAATCAGCCGATGTACAAAATATTGTGTTAATCAAATTAAGTTGATGACTTTATATTTGTCGCTGAGCATGATTAATTCTTAAAATATCAGTGTTATTTGGTGAAGTAACTGCAAAGTCATGACCAGAATCGTGGCCAGTGGGATGCAACTGGGTGCAATGCACCCACTAAGAATCTGAAAATTATCAAATTCCAACACGCTGATCAGCTCGCTAAAAAAAAAGTGACACCCTTCCGCCCCCACGGGTTGCCTGTATTGAGGCGTCGTGGTTCGAAACAGCTCATTTATAAAAAAGTAAAAAGGTGCTTTGTGCGATGTTATAGAAGCCCATTGTGTAATTAAAGTGTGGAATTTTGGTCCTGAAAAAGGCTCTTTTTACGCTTATGCATAAATTATATATATATATATATACTAGAGCGGTATGCACGTATGTAAATGTGTGTCCATATCGCTCACCGAAAGCAATTATGGCTCAATCAAAAAATGCCCATTTGGAGTTAATACTACGATTCAGCTCAACAATTTAACAAACTACTTCTGACAATAACGGCATCTAGCAGGGTATGTTTTGACTAAGAAGTGTGCCGGTACTGTCGGATGTAGTTCTTATATTTTTTATTCCAAAAGTAGTAATAACACCACATGACAATTTTTGAGTTGTGTCAGTATTGCGTTCGGTGAGCGATATATCCACTCGCAATGGAAGCCAGCCGCTACACCCACTGTGTTCATGGTCTGGCTACTGGCCTACGTATGCCATTCCTTCACTAAACGTCACGACGTTAACATGCAGCCTAGGGGGGAAGGAGGTACAGGTTGCCTATATGCTTGCGATGTTTCAACAAGCATACGAATACAATATGAAGCTTGATAGCAATCGATTGTGTACTCCTAGCGCACTTTCATTACACAACTGTCCAGCTGAACGCGGAAAAAAAGCTCTCAGCCACACTATCACGGCAACAGATCACACTTCCCCTCCTTCAGTACTCATTACCGTGAGACCGCATTATCGCAGGTGTGCGCGCCGTAGAGCGGACGACATCAATTCTTACCTAACGACTGATAGTGGTCCCCGCTGTGCCGCATCCGTTTCCCGCGTTGAAAAACTTAATTTTTTATTTGACCGACAAATATATTTATATGATTATATAAATACTAAAAACAAAATGTTTATCCATAACAAAACACTTGTAACAAAGTTTCCTTTATTCTTTATTGCATGTTAGATTCAATGAAGCAATTAAATGTGTATAAATCAGTCACTTCGGAAAAAATTTAATTAAAACAATGACCAAATACGCGTATAGTAAAAATTAATATTCTTATACTGTTTATTATTTGTAAGTAATGAGGCATCAAGCAGGAATAAAAACATCCAAATCTAATCACGATTTTTTTTAACTTTTAATTTCCGCCGACTTAAAAAAAAACCTAATAATGAGCCGCCCGAAGGGGGAGTGCTGCAACACCCTTAGCACCCAACCCTTCTTGTCCCTGGTGATCATTTATTTCAGATGTACACTGTTGCAAGATAATCACAATGTAAGCAGATAAACTGCGTACGAGTAGAATCAGAAACGTACACCTTGTGCTTCCCAGTACATTATTATACAGCCAGCTTAATCTTCATTTATAAAACCAAGTCAGTGCACGAGTTGTTGGCGTCGGGGATGACTGTGACGGTGACCTGCTACACAAACCACAGGGCACGTAACAGAGGGACACGATCCATGCTGGATCGAAGGCAACACTACGTGGTTTTTTTTTTGACGTTTTGCTGACCGTGCATCTCATTATATTTATCTCAGTAATTAACCAACTTGATGCACAAATTTTTGTTTTACAATAAGTTTATTTCATGCCTCTACATGTTTCGAGCACATGTGCTCATCATCAGGCGGTCAAAATTGCATTACACAACCTCTGGTATCATCACACTGAAACAAGTGAGTGCTCTAAAATTACTAAAATACAATTCTATAAATATGAGCAAATAGTAGTAAACTTTATGTGTGAATTAATTTTACTACTATTTGCTCATATTTATAGAATTGTATTTTAGTAATTTTAGACCACTCACTTGTTTCAGTGTGATGATACCAGAGGCTGTGTAATGCAATTTTGACCTCCTGATGATGAGCA
>Ga0131853_10010288_pt1 | contig 17102 bp, 9 predicted proteins | sample TergutLab28metaG_FD_92764 | JGI IMG/M metagenome (GOLD analysis project Ga0131853, IMG submission 92764) | Labiotermes labralis P1 segment gut microbial communities from Petit-Saut dam, French Guiana - Lab288 P1 (version 2) (version 2) | ecosystem: Host-associated > Arthropoda: Insects >... | reverse complement strand
TGACAGTACCAGTTGTATCGGCAGACAGTACCAGTTGTATCGGCAGACAGTACCAGTTGTATCGGCAGACAGTACCAGTTGTATCGGCAGACAGTACCAGTTGTATCAGCTGACAGTACCAGTTGTATCGGCTGACAGTACCAGTTGTATCGGCAGACAGTACCAATTGTATCGGCAGACAGTACCAGTTGTATCGGCAGACAGTACAAGTTGTATCGGCAGACAGTACCAGTTGTATCGGCAGACAGTACCAGTTGTATCGGCAGACAGTACCAGTTGTATCGGCAGAACACACAACGGAAAATGCAGCAAAATTACTTGTGTTTGCTTAACCACCAATCATTTCACAAAGTTGGTTCAATTTGTAGTTACTCACACCACTTCTTTATTTGTAGTTTCTCGTTATTAATGATTATAAATGTGTAAAATAATTAGCAAGTCGTAATAACTCATTCTAGCCGCCAGAACAGCAACGTCTTCAAAGAAACTAAATATGAATGCCGTATTAATGCGACTTCGCCCTTTCATTTCTAGAGAAAGGAATTCGAAGTGCAATAAATTCCATGAAATTTTCATTTTCTGGCTGCATAAAACTTGACATCTCAGTCTGCCCCTTATAACATTAACACCTTCCTTATAACAACAACAACAACAATAATAATAATAATAATAATAATAATAATATATCAAAGCAGGTGTCTTCGAAACAGCCGAATGAACTGCACAGGCGGTTAGGAAATCTTGGGTATCAGGAAAATTTTTTCAATGCCGGGAATCGAAATATTTTTCCTCATTTCTCATAAAGTGCAGTGCAATACGAATAGCCAGCAAGCAGCTAAGCCCGTCATACTGGTGACCGCTCCAAATAACAAAGAGGCATTACAGCAGTCCCACACCATCACACTACGAACATCGCACCATAACACCTTTCCTGACACACCACATTTTTGTAAATATAGACACCCCACACTCTGCCATTGATCAAAACGTTTATTGTCATATCAGGCTACACCCACGTAATATTTTGCTCCTCCCCACCACCACAATCACTCGCAGACACAACAGCTGACACCACAGAACGTCACGCACAGTGTCACGAATATGTGCCTTTAGTAGAGACCCTGCCCTGTCACACATGAATGTTGTTTGAATAAAGGAGCGCTTTGGGCTTTCGATGCACCGACCAATGATATTAGCCAACTTGATAGCAGTCACAAAATTGCCAGCAGCGTTGTTTGTGTTTCATTGGTCGGTCTGTTTATACGATTTTATTAGCGGTTTGCATTAGGCTTAACTGTGACCTTAAATACACTGACTTTGTGGGCGAGTGAGCTGCAAGAGTGAGCTGTTTATCGTATCGCTTGTAGAGTGATGTCTCACATATCGATTTCTGAAAAGTGAGTCAAACCTTCTTGGTGCTGACGTCAGATTACATTCATACAGACGGACAGACATAACTCCAAGCAAGATATGCTTGTATTTAGTACTGAGCAGCTAAAGGAACCCTAATGATTGCCTGCACGCTGGATGACCATCCAGTTTCCGAATTTCGGGATGGGTACGAGATTTTTCTCTTCGCCGAAGCGTCCAGACCGGCTGTGGGTCTTTCCCAATCGCTTCTTCAGTTGGTGCAAGGCACTGTTTTCTTGGCAGTACACTAGCCTGGGTGTGAGAGTCGCCTGCACACAGTGCCGGTGCATGGCAAGTGTTAACCTGCATCAGCTACTGAATTAAGCATGGGGCAACTTCACCGTGGACTCTGCTGGTGCAGACAGACAAGCGCCCCCTGATGGTATAAGAAACGGAATATCATAGACAATGCAAATGATGACCGACATACATTGACGTTAGATAAGTAATGCGTTAATAATAATAATGGCTTTTTGCTTTAGAAGCGACGCCGTCAGTAAGTGAAAATATCCAGCGATGTTGATAATCATGACTTGCCAATGGTGTCGAAACACTGTGCTTCAAGGACCATTCCGTGAACCGTCTGGAAATACTGGGGGAGACAAAGAACACCCCCCAGTTATTATAACCGGGATGCAGACAGAGATTTGTACCCTGGCCATCCTGGATATGAGGTGGCGACACTGTCCGCTCCAGCGCCACGTTCGGTGTATAACACGTGAAGGCAGTAACACACTTTATATAATCGAAATACAGTCAGTCCTGGACTCTGAATAAGGATGCTGGTGCATGAAACAGTAAGCAAGACGCTTGTTCCGAGGCACTGAACTGCTCTAAAGCGGATAAGGAATAAAGAGACACACACGGCATGATAACCAATCGCCCTGTCCGCTTCTCTCCGAATACGAATATCAGAGAGCTACGTGTGAGCTCTGCTGAGAGTGAAAACACTCAGAACGATCCGCAGACGTCAAAAATGAAGAAAAGAAAGAAAGCGGCCACTGAGAAAGACAAACAAAAAGTAGCTTCAGAAACGTCGATGATTAATCGACTTCATTTGAAGACTGGCTTACAGAATTTTTCATTTTTTCTTTAGGGATAAACCGCAGCTTGTAACAGCAGCAGGACAGGGGAACTGACTGAGGTGTATTGCCAGCAGTAATTACATGAGATTATTTGTTGGGGGTTACATGTGTGTGTTCCGGGACAGCCGCAACGAATTTGAAGCGGGGACTGTCCCCTCTTGCATGAAAAAGAAAGAGCACAACAGATCTTGCGCTTCATTCATCACCACGACATACAAAAGTATGCAGGAGTTGCGTACAAAATTTAGCATTGTTAACGTAGACATTAGATGGAGACGAGCGACCATTGTGACGTTCCGACCACATCATTCCCGATGAAGGGAGACCCCGTAAGCATCGGATGGATGCCAGAGCTAGAGGCGACGGGAAACACCTGGCAGTGCCTCTGACTAACGAGCTATTATTTCCTGCGCACCGTCTAGCCGTTACACTCAACGGATCATCACCACAGCAGGCGGCCACGACCTGAATTTGTGGTGATCTTCATAGGGGAAATGTTGATCGGGCTACTTTGTGAAGACTTTCCGACCCGTTAAATCGTTTCTGGTTCGCACGCTCGCCTTTGCCAAGACACTGTGTTCCAGTAGCCGCTGGAACAGACATCGTCACGGAAATGGAGAAGCAAGAGCGAGGCTTCTATATGGCGGGCGGCACTATGTATGTATGTATGTATGTATGTCACTGATACCGACAGCGGGTGATAGTACCAAGATTGCGGCGCTCCTGCACCTCTGTGGATACTACCAACGTTTCGATAAATCCCTCTACCTGTATTTTTATGTAAATAAGAAGGAATGGGAGCTATACTGTATCGGATGGATTGGAATATGTGGGTCCTGAAGTGTATATGGCGGGTTCTTCGGTAAAATTAGTATCAACGTTATACCCTAAGGATGGAGGAAACATGTGTCTCCGCAATATGTAACCAACTGAATGTCCGGAAATGCGACATCGGAGAAGTAACGAGTGTCGAATAAAGCGTAAAGTGGTGCTGTATGTTGTTACGTCATATCCTCCCACAGCCTGCCTTTGACTTGCGAATCCCAGCACCACGCAATAAGAAGCACGCCCCTGTCATTGCAGCACTGCAATACTCGCTCTGTCAACATACTGTCCACTGCCTACAGTTTATTTACCCTAAAACTGCAACTGTCATATTGAGTTCCCATATATTCCTGGAGCCTTTTTGTGTGGTCGGACCTGCTCAACTGCCATGTGCAAATAATATAAGTATAAAATTCATATTTCAACCTAACCTAACCTAACCTAACCTAACCTTCCTTTCACATTATAAAGTATGCAGTTCGGAGGATATGTCAACAGACAGAGCGTCGTCTGAGTTGACAGATACATAGTACCGTCGGATGTAGCAATGCTAGCAGATGAAGTTGTCAACAGGTATAGCATTGCTAGCGGATTCAGGGTGCAGTCAGCCGTAGCAGTACAACACACAGCCTACAGGTGCAGCCATATGCAGCAAAGCTGGCGACGTAGCATTATTAATAGGCTATGATTACCCATTTACATTTAACTATACAAAGTAGTTCTAATTGTAATTTCATAATTCGACACTGTTCTCCTTCCAGTGCCAGTTTATCAATATAATTCTAAAAAGGAAGAAGTTTTTAACGAAATTTCTTCAAATTGCAAGTAATATTCGTCTCACTGTGCAGTGGCGATATCACATGATCAGAATAACGAACCTACACCGTGAATTTATTCGGTAGCTAAGCGACAAAGAGGGTCTATTGGGTGATTGCTCAGGCACTATCTGAATCAGCAGCTACCTAACCGAAGGATCCGTCGTGGGGGGTGCGCTGTTTGGCTACCATGGTCACCGGACCTGTACCCAGCTGATTACCAAGTGTGGGGTTGCATGAAAGCTATGACGTATGCACGCAAGGCCAACACAACAGAATTACCTTAGCGAACTCTCAGAGCTGCAAGATGCTCAAACAACTATTCCGTGGCCACGCTGGTCAGAAAATGTACCAAACAGAGAGCGGCCTCTTTGAACAGCTTGCACGCACAGTTAATTGTGGAACTGTAGATGTGCTGTCAACAGACGATCTCAATAAATACAAAATGTTTTCTTTTCTCTTCTAGTTCATCCGATTTGCGCAGACCCTCACAACTCTGCCTTTGCCAATCGGACCCACGTGTATAAGGCATTTCTGACTGACCCTCTCTGCAGTTAGATGCTGTAATATTCAGCTTGAGTCCCGGGACAATTTGTAAGCTTATTATCGACTGAGATGGAAAGATCATAAATATTTAGTAGACAAAGACTGGGGAAGGGACAATAGTGGCCGATTTGAAGGGTCTGTCCCGCCTGTCGCCTGCAACGGCTTCAGGAGATCGCTAAACCCTCATTCCTGACGGCAGCCTCTGTAAACCGGCCGAATTGCAAACCTACATATTTTATGCGAGGTTGGCCGTTGCCAGAGTAAACAACATGAAAACTATAATCTGCTATTATGCGACACCGTGCATTCGGGTAGCAGGACAGAGCAGAGGCCTGACGATGTGCCAGCGACAGTGTAATGTACGTTCTGCAGAGCAGAGCGCGTCTGGGCATTTCAACTGTAGCTACTTACCGTGTGGGGGGCCCTTGGGGGAAGGGGGGAGAGGGGGCGGTAGTTGACCAAGCCATATAACACACGGGAAACTTGTTCTGTTTGTATTACAAACCGGTCAGCCAGTATCATCCTTCGCTCATTGTGCTCTGCCTATGTAGAGCAGATGGACGGGACGTGAAGCACGCATTACTGAAACTGGAAAAATACAAAATTCGGACGGAGCAGTCTGGAACACACACACACACCTGGTTGGTGGGCGTTGACAGTAGAAGGTAAAATTTTATCTGTGTTTAATTCAGTAGCACGTTTTGAAGACGTGCACAGGAGTGGCGGTTAGCTCCAAGAATTCTGAAACTCGACACTATTCAGCGGTGACGGTCAGGTTCACGTCCCAGTCACCTTACTTTTTACGACATCTATTCGGTAGAATGATTCTAGACGGGCCGCACAGCCGGTCTGGAACCGGAAAATAACCTCTGCCGGGATGGGACCTCCGTACTTCAGACGTCCAGCAGTCAGCCTAATTGTGCCGCTCTGTGGGACACAGCTGTTGGGGCTTAAAAGTACATCTAAATGTTGTAAATGAATGGAGCTAACATAATAACAATCAGAGGGAGATAGCAATACATGTCGTTGGATATTTCAGTTCTACATTTCTGAACAGGCCGTGTGCAGTGACACTTGCTAATCCTACACTCTTCGTTCGTTTCCTTTCATGGGAAGAAAAAAATATATTTGAGTTTTGTTACGTGATGATGGCTGCAGCAGGTCAAAATAAAATTACACTTGATCAGTGGCGAATAAAACAGCACAGTAAGCTTACTTCTGTGTGGGCAGAAAGATAATTAGTTGTGTTATTAAATTACTAACATGGGTAACCACATAGCATCATCTGCTCCTTTTCCCAAAATCGTACGCTGCCAAACTGTACCACATCACAACATCGACTGATACAAGAAAGCGGTCACCGTGAACAACTGTCCAGTTGTGCTACAGACTTTCATTACGACTTATCGACAGTCTCAAGAGCAAATCGGGAAAAGCACAAACAGCATTAAGGACACGAGGGCTTTCATTTTTTGTCGAAAGGGTAATAATTACGCGCAAGGGACATTTGTACTGAGAATTTGTGTCGAAAATTTTGTTCGGAATTCTTCCGCTGCAATAAGAATTTAGTGAAGACGCGTCAAGACGGACAGACAGTTTTGGTGCAGCTATGTAGAGCATTTCTGTGCAAACGGTACACTAAGTCACAGCACACAGACGTATACATACAAAATATGAAAGCGGAAACGCGGTAGGCTATGGGCCACTGCGTGAGACCAAACTGCTGTGACAGCACACCAAATGTCTAAAGTTATTCATACTCGAAACTAGGCCTGTAGCGACTGCAGCCTACCGGCCCACCATCCGTCCTCCGAAAACAGCGGGTGGGGCTGTAACTGGCCTCAGACGAACCTGTGTGAGTGCCGGCCACTCTGTCAACTAAAAATCCCACATGGAATGCTTCAAATTGAACACTGGCCTCTTCGGTGTGAAGTAAATTTGCTTAAATGTACCATAAATTGAGAGCTTAGGCTGCGACTGTCCGTCCCACACCAACGATATTTCAGCAGTCCAATGCGGCAGCACCCGATTGGCTGACGGTTGTTTATATAAGTGTGGGACAACTGGAAGTCAGCAGCTTGGTAAAGCTGACTGGATGCAGCGCTTAGCAGACTATTACAAACACAGTGAGTTTTTGGGAAGGGGGTCTGCTGCTGTTGTTGTGTAGAGGCGATAAAAGGTAGCATCATTGAAGAGACGAAACACAAATTAAATTGTCTTTCGGCTTGGCTACATGTTTCGGTTTGAGTCAGTCCGTCACACAAAACAAACAGCAGGTACTGTACAATTCAATGACATCTCACTGCAGCACAGTACTGTCGTTGTGTTCTGTGTTGTTTTGTGTTCCTTTGTGCGTGCTGAACAGCTAAACATACCGGCTACAGTGCTGCGTTCCGTTGCTTCGTTGGTTTGTTTATCCTATATATTTATTAAAGAAAAGGTATACAGAATAACGAAGATAAAATTCTTATTCATATATATATATATATATATATATATATATATATATATATATAATGAGTGCCCAGACGAAATAGAACGAGGAAGTTTCTACCTTATTTTATACGCCTCTGCCATAAATTTTAAAGCTTTTAAATTATTCTTTTTTCTTGTCACCGATAAACTGTAATAAATTTAACTCCAGTAATGGACCTTCATTATTAGAGATTTATTGTAATGACAACTGTGAAGTGAACACAACGACAGTAATGCACCGTACTGCATGGCACTGCACTGTAATGTAATGTAGTGTAGAGTACTGCACTGTAATGTAATGTAATGTACAGTACTGCACTGTAATGTAATGTACTGTAGAGTACTGCACTCTAATGTACTGTACCGCACTGTAATGTACTGCACAGTACTGCACTGCACTGTAATATAATGTACTGTACAGTACTGCACTGTAATGTACTGGACAGCATAGTACTAAACTGTAATGTACTGTACAGTACAGTACTGCACTGTAATGTACTGTAAAGTACAGTACTGCACTGTAATGTACTTTACAGTACAGTACAGTACTGCACTGTAATGTACTGTACAGTACAGTACCGCATTGTAATGTAATGTACTGTACAGTACTGCACTGTAATGTAACGTACTGTACAGTACTGCACTGTAATGTAATGTACAGTACTGCACTGTAATGTAATGCATTGTACAGTACTGCACTGTAATGTAATGTACTGTAGAGTACTGCACTGCACTGTAATGTACTGTACAGTATTGCACTGCACTGTAATGTACTGTACAGTACTGCACCGCACTGTGATGTAATGTACTGTACTGCACTGCATTGTAATATAATGTACTGTACAGTACTGCACTGTAATGTACTGTACAGTACTGCACCGCACTGTGATGTAATGTACTGTACTGCACTGCATTGTAATATAATGTACTGTACAGTACTGCACTGTAATGTACTGCACAGTACTGCACTGCACTGTAATGTAATGTACCGTACAGTACTGCACTGTAATGTAATGTACTGTACAGTACTGTACTGTAATGTAATATACTGCACAGTACTGCACTGCACTGTAATGTAATGTACTGTACAGTACTGCACTGTAATTTACTGGAAAGTACAGTCTGCACTGTAATGTAATGTGCTGTACAGTACTGCACTGTAATGTAATGTGCTGTACAGTACTGCACTGTAATGTAATGTACTGTAGAGTACTGCACTGTAATGTAATGTACTGTAAAGTACTGCACGGTAATGTAATGTAATGTACAGTACTGCACTTTAATGTAATGTACTGTACAGTACTGCACTGTAATGTAATGTACTGTACAGTACTGCACTGTAATGTACTGTACTGTACAGTACTGCACTGTAATGTAATGTACTGTAAAGTACTGCACTCTAATGTAATGTATTGTACAGTACTGCACTGTAATGTAATGTACTGTAAAATACTGCACTGTAATGTAATGTACTTTACAGTACTGCACTGTAATATAATGTACAGTACAGTATTACACTGTAATGTACTGGACTAATGATGTACTGACTCAAACGAAACAGGTAGCAAAACCTGAAAGACTATGTAAATTGTGTTTCGACTGATCAATTACTCTACTTTTATCGCTTATTAAGGTACAACACAGCTGGATGTGCTTTGTTAACATTGTGGGTGTATTGACATTCATGGTCTGAGAGACAAGCTGTTGTTTATCTTACTGGGCTGAGGGCGGAAACAGCCACGTGGTGCTCCACAACAGCAGCCCACACAACTCAGCAACAGCCACGTGGTGTTCCACAACAGCAGCCCACACAACTCAGCAACAGCCACGTGGTGCTCCACAACAGCAGCCCACACAACTCAGCAACAGCCACGTGGTGTTCCACAACAGCAGCCCACACAGTTTAGAAACAAGTAATAATTAATTTCTAACCTCGTTCGATATCCTAGGATGAACTCAGCATGAAATTTAACAGGCGTGGGAGAAATGAGCGATCTGTTCAGAATTGTGGGCGGGAAACCCCTTGCATTAGACACAATCCTCGAGCAGTGCATCCGACGGTACGTCCTCACACGGTAAATACTGCCACTTTTGTCAAGTCTTCCTAGCAGTGTCATCGCTTCATATTTTCCATCTAAACTTGTTTATTCACCTGCCATGTTCAACAGAGGTACAAGAAACCGCGCATTATTTGTACCATGCTAGGTGAGTCTGGCGTACAGCTAGAAGTTAACGTATCTTTTGTTGGTTGGCAATTTCACTGACTGTATTTGTGGATACAAACGTGCCTTAACATCTACATATATCAGTACTCACATCCAGTTGCCAGACCTGGACTGCGCAGCAAGTGTGTAGCGGGGCACCAGAAGAGCCAGGTGCAGGAAAACGCGTGACAGCAAGTGGCGGTGTGCCGAGATCATCACTGCCTTCATGGTGTCTTCGTTCTGCAAGCAGAACCAGGCAACAGTTGACAGTCGACAGCGGACCAGAATTAGAAAACATGCAGCAGTGTCAGCTCAAGCAGTAATTCCTTTAGTCAGTATATCTAAACACAGTATGTCCAGTCTAGACATGCTAACACAATAATACTGTGTGGTCTGCAATGACTGACTTCAGCAAGTATTAACACACGAAATTTGAAGACATCAGTTAACTCGATTTCACTACACTTCGAATCAACTGCCATATTTATGTCACAGCAATTTTGATTCATATCACACTCGACCTCGTTACCAAGTCACGGTAAACATCTTTCATTTCTTGCAGTTATCACCAGACAAGCACAGCAGTTTCAAAACACATGAGAAACGATATAACCAGGGAGCAGTTCCATCACTATTAAACAGTATGTACATGTCCTGTATCACGCAATATCAAGCTATGTGCACATCTATCTACCGGTCATCCGACCTATCTGTAGCACTGCCCTAGTGTCTAACCAACAAAATATTACCCCAAGCAGCAACAAAACTGCCGGCACCGTTGAAAACAAGCACAATCAACTCCAACAACTTCGTTCCGGTGAGAAAGTTGCAACGCGGACCGGACCGCGCAGTAGACACGTGGCACGCGCAATACGCCTCACACGCTCGCAGTCGACTGCAACCAGTCTGTTTACCTAGAGCTTACTGCCGGTCCATGCGCCAGGCTAGCAGATCCTTATTGGTTCTACGGCCTCCCCACCACCCCGCTATTGGTCACACTTGTCATCAGTACTCAATGATTGGATGATGGAACCCCCACCCCCCTGCACTCCTCACTAGAGAGAGACGGGAGGTGAATATTACAGCATCCACAGGGCCACAATCAGTTTGCTTTAGCTGCGTGGTTGGCGTGGTGGTATACTGCTTGTTGCCGGGTGTCTCGACGAAATTAGATGATAGCATGCACCCTCACACAAAATGTGCTAGCAAATTATCAGTCTATACTGTAACAGACGTTAACCAAACCGAGGCTTTTTTTTACCGTAGCTGTACTTTATGGTCTTCTGTGTTATGAAAACACATTCTGGTAGTTCGCTAGAAATGTGCTGAAGGAACTGCTGCCTCCATTTACCGCCCTGAAAATGGAGGCAACAGATTGCTGCGAAATGTTTGTAACCGCCAGCTGCACTGTGACCAGGAAACCAGCTTCACGATCAGGCCGTTCTCTCCGCCTATATAATGCTCCAGCACACAGGACCGAAGGGTGGGTAGCCCCACAGCCGGCGGTCGTGGCTCTGCAGAAAACAAGTGAGGAAATCTATGCAGAGTCTTAAGGGTTTCGGGATGTCAGTCACTTTCTTCTAATTATCTCGAAAATGGTAGGACTTACCGTAAAAGTGTACCGACCGACATGCAATGCGTGTGTCCGTCTTCCCTACAGTACTTGCTAGAAATATTCTCCGTGCATTTAAACATTTAGTGAGCGTGCAGCAGAACACCAGAACAGCACAGCACAGCACACACCGCACATCTCGCTTGTACAGTAGGCCTATTGTTATTAAAGATCGGACTGTCGACAAATCTGCCTGGGCACTTCATAATATCGAGTGTCATTAAATCCAGCAAGTAGCTCAGTTCTCGACTTGTTGCATGACGACACACGGACGGAAGGACACAGAGAGAAAGACATGTTGAAAATACCGGGTGCATTTTTGCAAATTTTGGTACTGAAGAAGCCAAAAATCCCCCCTCCCCGAGCTGTTCAGTGACGTCACTGAGAGAGGACCGGTGTCTGTACATAGCTTACCAGTGTAGCAATTCAGTGGCTGCCAGCATTAGAGTCTTCTGGTATGTGGCACCGTATAGATTGGTAGACAGGCACACCAACATTTCGGACGAACTCCCTTCTGCTTTTTTACCCTCCGTACCTACCCACCAAACATCAGGGTGTTGATACAAATCAGTATGGCAGCAGCCGACACGGCCGGAACAATAGAAGCCCTGTGCTGGGAAAGATGCCACTTGCGCTGCGCTACACTTGGCATGAAACTACGTTTGTTTAAAGACGTGACATAACGTGTCCTGAGGATGACAGCAGGTGTTCTGTTGCCTGTCGGTCCTTTCACCCAAGCTGCAGAAAAGCACAAGTTTCTCTCGCCTCACGTTAGATGTTAAGCAAGTCACTGGCTCCACACGCGATGTTATTCAGAAAGATGTCAACATTTATTCCAGTCCAATAGACTTACAAATATTTTTTACCCATTTGCAGGTGGCAGCAGCAGGCAAGTATATTCCTGTGACAGGTCGATGCATGAAAATTTACCAGATTCCCATCCTCTTCCTGTAGACACATTTTAATATTATCCTCATATCTATGCCTAGTTTGTCCAAGTAGTCTCTTTCCTTCAGGTTTTCCCACGGAATTTCGGTGTGACACGTGTTCTTTCCATCTCATCCTTCTTCGTTTGGTCACCCACATAACATTTGGGGAGAAGTATCGGATTGGCCAAAGCTGGCCCCTCTCAACATCGGCCAACACAGGCTACTCTAGTTGGCACAGCTCGATAGCGAACTAGCGCTGGGTTATGCTAATTGAACTGCTGTTTAAAAGCCATTGGTGAACCGGCTAGTTAGGCGTCATCCTGTTGTTCAAGAGAACATTCGGGAGGGGGGTGCAGGGCTGTGGAGAAATGAATGTGATTGTTTTGTGACACTGCGGCGTTTAAAGTCTGCCGTTCTTGCTAGGGTTATAACGGACTGATCTGAAACGTACTGACAGACAACAGCTCAATCTGAAACGTACTGGCAGACAACAGGTCAATCTGAAACGTACTGACAGACAACAGCTCAATCTGAAACGTACTGACAGACAACAGCTCAATCTGAAACGTACTGACAGACAACAGCTCAATCTGAAACGTACTGACAGACGACAGCTCAATCTGACACGTACTGACAGACAACAGCTCGACCTGACAGAAACTGACAGACAACTGCTCAGTCTGAAACGTACTGACAGACAACAAATCAACTAACGAATTCGTACAGCCTCTTCCGGATAAAATAGACAATTAGTTAGTTAGTTAGTTAGTTAGCTAGCTACCTAGCTAGCTAGCGTGTAGCTACATGTGCATTGTACCTCAAATGTCGCTCGTTTTGCCTAATTTGCTAGACGAAAAAGAAAAAACTGACCCTAATTAGAAAGAAGATCACGTGGCACCTCTCGTGTCTGTACGCTTATATTCAAATTTCAACCAGTTGGCCAACAATATCATGCCGTCGTAGAGACTCCAGTTTGGTAAGAAATAGTGACGTGGAGAAAACGCTAACGATTAAGGTGGCAAGATATTAGCGTAGTAATACAGATTCGATATAAAAATGTTTGTGTACAGCAGGCTGAGAGAGTCTGATGGGACTCTGCGTGAGAGTGGAGCTGGTAATGAGAGGGTCTGGTGGGACTGCGCGACAGTTGAGCTGGTAATGAGAGGGTGTGATGGGACTGCGTGGGAGTAGATTTGGTAATGAGAGGGTGTGATGGGACTGCGTGAGAGTTGAGTTCGTATTGAGAGACTCAGATGGGAATGCGTGACAGATGACTTGGTAATGAGAGGGTCTGATTGGACTGCGTGGGAGTCGGGCTGGTAATGAGAGGATCTGATGGGAATGCGTGGGAGTTGTGTTGGTAATGAGAGGGTCTGATGGGACTGAGTGAAAGTTGAGCTGGTAATGAGAGGGTCTGATGGGACTGCGTGACAGTTGAGCTGGTAATGAGAGAGTCTGATGGGACTGTGTGACAGTTGAGTTGGTAATGACAGGGTCTGATGGGACTGCGTGAGACTTGAGTTGGTAATGACAGGGTCTGATGGGACTGCGTGAGAGTTGAGTTGGTAATGAGAGGGTCTGATGGGACTACGTGAGAGTTCAGTTCGTAATGAGAGAGTCTGATGGGAATGCGTGACAGTTGAGTTGGTAATGAGAGGGTCTGATGGGACTGTGTGAGATTTGAGCTGGAAATGAGAGGGTCTGATGGGACTGCGTGAGAGTTGTGTTGGTAATGAGAGGTTCTCATGGGACTGAGTGACATTTGAGATGGTAAAGAGAGGGTCTGATGGGACTGCGTGGCAGTTGAGCTGGTAATGAGAGGGTCTGAAGGGACTGAGTGACAGTTGAGTTGGTAATGACAGGGTCTGACGGGACTGCGTGAGAGTTGAGTTGGTAATGAGAGGGTCTGATGGGACTGCGTGAGAGTTCAGTTCGTAATGAGAGGGTCTGATGGGACTGCGTGACAGTTGAGTTAGAAATGAGAGGGTCTGATTGGACTGCGTGAGAGTTGAGTTGGTAATGAGAGGGTCTGATGTGACTGCGTGAGAGTTGAGTTGGTAATGGGAGGGTCTGAAGGGACTGAGTGACAGTTGAGCTGGTAATGAGAGGGTCTGATGGGAATGAGTGAAAATTGAGCTGGTAATGAGAGGGTCTGGTGGTACTGCGTGACAATTGAGCTGGTAATGAGAGGGTCTGATGGGACTGGGTGACAGCTGAGCTGGTAATGAGAGGGTCTGATGGGACTGCGCGATAGTTGAGCTGGTAATGAGAGAGTCTGATGGGACTGCGTGACAGTTGAGCTGGTAATGAGAGTGTCTGATGGGAATGCGTGACAGTTGAGTTGGTAATGAGATGGTCTGATGGACTGTGTGACAGTTGAGTTGGTAATGAGAGGGTCTGATGGGACTGCGTGACAGTTGAGTTGGTAATGACAGGGTCTGATGGGACTGCGTGACAGTTGAGTTGGTTATGACAGGGTCTGATGGGACTGCGTGAGAGTTGAGTTGGTAATGAGAGGATCTGATGGGACTGCGTGAGATTTGAGTTGGTAATGAGAGGGTCTGATGGGACTGTGTGAGAGTTGAGCTGGTAATGAGAGGGTCTGATGGGACTGCGTGAGAGTTGTGTTGGTAATGAGAGGATCTGATGGGACTGAGTGACATTTGAGCTGGTAAAGAGAGAGTCTGATGGGACTGCGTGACAATTGAGCTGGTAATGAGAGGGTCTGATGGGACTGGGTGACAGCTGAGCTGGTAATGAGAGGGTCTGATGGGACTGCGTGATAGTTGAGTTAGTAATGAGAGGGTCTGATGGGACTGCGTGAGAGTTGAGTTGGTAATGAGAGGGTCTGATGTGACTGCGTGAGAGTTGAGTTGGTAATGGGAGGGTCTGATGGGACTGAGTGACAGTTGAGCTGGTAATGAGAGGGTCTGATGGGAATGAGTGACATTTGAGCTGGTAATGAGAGGGTCTGGTGGGACTGCGTGACATTTGAGCTGGTAATGAGAGGGTCTAATGAGACTGGGTGAGAGTTGAGCTGGTAATGAGAGGGACTGATGGGACTGCGTGACAATTGAGCTGATAATGAGAGAGTCTGATGGGACTGCGTGAGAGTTGAGCTGGTAATGAGAGGGTCTGATAGGAATGCGTGACAGTTTAGTTGGTAATGAGATGGTCTGATGGGACTGCGTGACAATTCAGTTAGTAATGAGAGAATCAGATGGGACTGCGTGACAGTTGAGTTGCTACTGAGAGGGTCCGATGGGACTGCGTGATATTTCAGCTGGTAATGAGAGGGTCTGATGGGACTGCGTGTCAGTTGAGTTGGTAATGAGAGGGTCTGGTGGGACTGCGTGACAGTTGAGCTGGTAAGGAGAGGGTCTGATATGACTGCGGGACATTTTAACTGGTAACGAGAGGATTTGATGGGACTGCGTGGCAGTTGAACTGGAAATGAGAGGGTCTGATGGGACTGCGCGACAGTTGAGCTAGTAGTGATAGGGTCTAATGAGACTGCGTGACATTTGAGCTGGTAATTAGAGGGTCTGACGGGACTGCGTGGCAGTTCAATTACAAATGAGAGGGTCTGATGGGAATGCGTGACATTTGATTTGGTAATGAGAGGGTCTGATAGGACTGCGTGGCAATTGAATTGGTAATGAGAGGGTCTGATGTGACTGCGTGACATTTGAGCTGGTAATGCGAGAGCCTGATGGGACTGCGTGAGATTTGATTTGGTAATCAGAGGGTCTGATGGGACTTCGTGTCAGTTGAGTTGGTAATGAGGGGTCTGATGGGACTGAGTGACAGTTGTGCTGGTAATGCGAGCGTCTGACGGGACTGCGTGAGAGTTGAGCTGGTAATCAGAGGGTCTGATGGGACTTCGTGTCATTTGAGTTGGTAATGAGAAGATCTGATGGAACTGCGTGTCAGTTGAGTCGATAATGAGAGGATATGATGCGACTGCGTGACAGTTGAACTGGTCATGAGAGGGTCTGATGGGACTGCGTGGCATTTGAACTAGTATTGAGAGGGTCTGTTTGGACTGAGTGACCGTTGTGCTGGTAATGACACGGTCTGATGGGACTGCGTGTCAGTTGAGTTGGTAATGAGAAGGTCTGATGGGACTTGGTGACGTTTGAGCAGGTAATGAGATGATCTGATGGGACTGCGTGTCAGTTGAGTTGGTAATGAGAGGGTCTGATGGGACTGAGTGACAGTTGAGATGGTAATGAGAGGGTCTGATGGGACTATGTGTCATTTGAGTTGGTAATGAGAAGGTCTGATGGGACTGAGTGACAGTTAGGCTGGTAATGAGAGGGTCTGATGTGACTGCGTGTCAGTTGAGTTGGTAATGAGAGGTTCTGAAGGGACTGCGTGACAGTTGAGCTGGTAATGAGAGGATCCGATGGGACTGCGTGAGAGTTGAGCTGGTAATGAGATGGTCTGTTTGGACTGAGTGACATTTGAGTCGGTAATGAGAGGATCTGATGGGACTGCGTGACAGTTGAACTGGTCATGAGAGGGTCTGATGGGACTGCGTGGCAGTTGAACTAGTAATGAGAGGGTCTGATGGGACTGAGTGACAGTTGAGCTAGTAATGAGAGGGTCTGATGGGACTGCGTGTCATTTGAGTTGGTAATGAGAGTGTCTGATGGGACTGGGTGACATTTGAGCTGGTAATGAGAGGATCTGATGGGACTGCGTGTCTGTTGAGTTGGTAATGAGAGGGTCTGATGGGACTGAGTGACAGTTGAGATGGTAATGAGAGGGTCTGATGGGACTGCGTGTCAGTTGAGTTGGTAATGAGAAGGTCTGATGGGACTGCGTGACTTTGGAGCTTTTAATGCGAGGATCTGATAGGACTGCGTGACTTTTGAACTGGTAGTGATTTGAACTGATGGGACTTCGTGACATCTGAGCTTGTAATGAGAGGATCTCAAGGGACTGCGTCACACCAGAGCTGGTAACAGGAGGATCTGATGGGACTGCGTGACCTTTGAGGTGGTATTCATTAATAGCTTCTCTTTAAAACATCAGGATGTGTGTGAGTGTGTGTGTGTGATTGTGTGTGTGTGTGTATGTGTGTGTTGTGTGCGTGGTGTGTGTGTGTGTAAGTGTGTGTGTGTGTGATTGTGTGTGTGTGTGTGTATGTGTGTGTTGTGTGCGTGGTGTGTGTGTGTGTAAGTGTGTGTGTGTGT
>Ga0131853_10010287_pt1 | contig 17103 bp, 9 predicted proteins | sample TergutLab28metaG_FD_92764 | JGI IMG/M metagenome (GOLD analysis project Ga0131853, IMG submission 92764) | Labiotermes labralis P1 segment gut microbial communities from Petit-Saut dam, French Guiana - Lab288 P1 (version 2) (version 2) | ecosystem: Host-associated > Arthropoda: Insects >... | reverse complement strand
TAGACCGCCTCTGTGGTCTAGTGGTCAGAGTTTCTGGCTACAGATACAGAGGTCCCGGGTTCGATCCCCGGCGCTACCAGATTTTCTTAGTAGTAGTGGGTCTGGAACGGGGTCCACTGAGCCTCGTGAGGTCAATTGAGGAGCTACTTGAATGGAAAAAGTTGCGCTGACCACGTGACCCCCCCCCCCATCCGCAAAAGTTGGCACTAACTTCGCAGACCGGCGGCGGCCGCTCTGTCGGTATAGTTCGCGTGCGGACTAAGGCCACGGAGTTTTAGTTATATATATATAGTTGTATATTTTATATTTCGTTGTACATAATTTAAAAATACTGCTTTTAACCATCCACCATTATTTTATATATCATATTCGTCAAGGCTAGTAACATTCAATATGACCAATCTAGAATTTTAAACTATATATTAGTATTAATAGCAGTGTATTTTACTCATTGCAGTTAATCAATACCAGAAGATGTAATTACAGCTGTACGAGCTCCTGATGATGGGTGTCAACACCCGAAACATGTACAGCTGCCTACAGAAATGTAATAGACTGAATAAGTCGCATCTTGTTGGACAATTATTAAATTCAGTTCCCTCCAAAATGTCGATGTCTACCTAATTAATGTGACAGAAGTATATCTTCGTAGGAGCTGAAGTCGGCCGAGAAATACTGACGTCGCTGTGAAGATGGTGGCAGTATTTTCCTCAGAAACACTTGTGTATACCTACGGCCATATCCCATTTCAAAGAAAATTACCCCCCTTGTTAGTTGCGTGACGTTCGTGTTACACTGGAACACCTGGACTGTAGGAAATCTAATTTTTAAATCATTGGAGCCTGAGTAATATCTTACCTTTCGCATCAGCACAGACAACTTGCAGTATTGAACTTCGAGAACCACTTACTTAGATTCCTTATTCTTTTCAACATCGCCCCGTGCTGAAATGACTTGCAATGGTCGAATTATCCATGGACGTCACAGTTGTAGACTTTTCGATAACTAGAATGTGACCCATGCTGTACGTCACGTTTCCTGTCGCGGGACGAGCACGTTGTAATTACGAGTGTCTGCACTACACAGTTTCGCTCTTCGACGTGCAACTTTGCGATAAAATGAAACCAAATGAACTTTTAGCGCTAAAATCGGTACATGTCTGTTAATTTAAGACGTGGTTGGTTACGCCTAGAGTGTGATATTGCCATATTGAAAAAAACAAACACACAGAAAATTTTAACTTTACGTAAAAATGAGTTTTGTGATAAAAGGCAATAATGCACTGGGAAGAACTGAAACAAGTTTTCTTCTGGAACATAGAAGAAGAAAATGGATAAATGTAGGTGTTGAATGTCTGGAATGCACTAGTATAAATTTCTGTGCATTTAATGGACTTAAAAAAAATGTCTACTGTTTTGATGTTTTGCTGACTGTACATCTCAGTATAATCTTAGTAATTAACCAACTTAATGCACAAATTCTTGTTTTATAATAAGTTTATTATATGCCTCTACATGTTTCGAGCACTGTTGTGCTCATCTTCAGGAGGTCAAAATTGTATTATACAGCATCTGGTATCATCACACTTGTAGGTGGCCGTCCGGTGCACAGGTCCTCTCTCAACCTGTGCACCGGACGGCCACCTACAGGTGTGATGATACCAGATGCTGTAGAATACAATTTTGACCTCCTGATGACGAGCACAAAAGTGCTCGAAACATGTAGAGGCATATAATAAACTTATTATAAAACAAGAATTTGTGCATTAAGCTCATTTATTACTAAGAATGCCTATTGTAAAATTTAATAACATGCCGTTGTGATTAATTGATAAAATAAATATTATTTGCCGTCCTCACAACTGTACTGACATTTAAAGTTAAAATTGTCGCATTAGGTGTATGTTTCGACTGAGGTGGTCTTCCTCAGGCCATCCAGTTATTACAAAAATGTAAAAGGGTTTTTGTTACATTAGCTTTAATCGTGTTATTGAGATCTCAGTTACTTAGGTCGAATTAATTAAAGTAAACTAAAATAAAATTACAATGTATTCTACAATTCGTTACAATATTTATTTCCGCCCTAATATGCTCTTTTGTCTTTGTTTTTAGACTGTATGATGGAAGATGTGGCTTCTGTTACAATTCTTTTTGTTGCTAGATGGAATGTGCTGCACTGCTATGTTCTTTCCACAGAATGGAGTGTTGATGGCGTGTTGTAACTGACGTTTGTGTACAAGGCATTGTATTACACGTGTAAATTGAGAATGTTTTCTTACTCCTGACCAGCCACTTTCAACGTCGTGACATCACTATGCCTTTCGATTCTTATACAGTTTATTCCGTACTCAAACTATGATCATTTGCAGAATCTGGAATCAATTCAGCACTTCCTAATGACAATATTTTCGGGAGTACTGAGTCACTAGGCAGTACTGTTACATTATTGATTAACCTGACGAATAATTTTACCCTAATATGAATATTATGTGGTTTGATGTATGCCGAACTACGAACGAAGTGTAGGTATCACAAACAAAAATACGAGAAAATGACACTATTTGTATGCCACAATTTATTTGTCCTGTCTTATTGCATTCAATGAAGTACCGGCATTCTTTCTTATAAACTCCGTTCTGTAAGTATATTGTATCGGTCCAAAATCGAATGTTTCCTAAACTTGAGTTGGTGTTTGAGATTCCGTGTATGAAACTTACTGAAACAGAGTCAAATTTTTGCACCTTCTTTCGAAATTACTTCGCGTTGTTGACAGATCTTTATGTACGGTACCCAACCATGAAAATAAGGGTTTGGATTATATCGAGTTTTACGGTACGGTAGAAGGAAAGCGTCATATTGGGCTTTAGTTGCATGAAACCTGCTCTTAAATGATGTATCAAACATATATTTCTTTCTGAAATCACGAATTTGGCTAATTTGGAGAAAGCTGCTTCAGGTTCGTGCGTTCCGACAAGTGCGTTGACATTTTTATTCCTTTTATTCATCGTGTTCATTAATTCTTTAAGTCGCAATAACGTAGTACTGTAACAAACCGCCATTACTTTATACCTACATACGAGTATAACCTGCGTTTAGGCGCTCAGTTACAGTAATTACAGCGGATATTTATTTTTTGCACTTTAGTGATTAGACACTACCTTGACCTGCTTCAGCCTGAATATGTTACACTATTTGTATTTTGCAACCAATTTTATGGGCAATGAAACCCTCTGTTTGTAATGTAAGTTGCTGTTTGGAAAATGGTATGTAGTCAAACACAACTGTGTCACATGAGGTGTATTTAATGTCTATATAATGAACAACTACATGTTTCGGCCTGTACTGGCCATCTTCAGGTTGTCTTAGGGGAACTTAGCCTAAGATCTTACTATAAGCATGCGCGCGCACGTGGTGTAGAAATCTCTACATACGGACCTTTTTAGCAAAAACAAAACCAAAACAGGAATCAAATAAAAACAACACAAAACAAAAACAGATACAGAAAAATAAAGCTACACCACGTGCGCGCTCATGCTTATAGTAAGATCTAAAGTTAAGTTTCTCTAAGACAGCCTGAAGATGGCCAGTACAGGCCGAAACATGTAGTTGTTAATTATATAGTCATTAAATACACCTCATGTGACACAGTTGTGTTTGACTACATACAATTTTCCCAGTTTCACACACACAACGGGGATGACACACTTCCTAGTAAGTTGCTGTGTCGAGGCTTGCAGATGCTGAATATGTCAGCAGACTCTTATGGCTGCATCTGGTACACACAAACTTTATAAATAAATACAAATAATTTGACGCTGACGCTAACCCTTATGATGCAGATGAATGTGGGGTGTTTTGAGCGTTCTTTCATTATTAAAAAGTATCCACGTTTTGTTGCCTTCACTTAAGTTAGCTTTAACCCATCCACAGCTGAAAGTAATATCCTTCACAAAATTCGTGTTCCAATCTCAAGGCAACTGCGGGCAGTTCAGGTAACAAACACTGCAAAGGTAAACGGGTGAGGTAACTTGTTATTCATGGAGTCCAATTGCCTGCAATGGTAACCTGGCTCTGTTTGTGAACCGGATCCAATTTACCACAGTCGGAACCCGGGCTAAAATTATTTTTTCAAGGCGGCTAAACTTTCTGTCACTCTCACGGTAAATTTAACGTTAAAATACAGTCGAAACTGTCCGTTGGGACACAACTGTAGTGTAGCAGTACTGCACTGCAGTTAGGTCAGCCTGAGATTAAGTTGAACACTGTTACTCCTAGAAGTCAGCTGTGAAAACCCTCTAATTCGAGGTGAAGTGTTAAAATAAATTTTGTCAGAATGGGTGTGTAATTTTTACCCAGGACGCTAAACTGTGTACCTTCCGTTCATTGCAAAGATTCAGTCACAGTTCAAGGGTTTGTGAAAAGTTTCATAACTTGTTACGTTTTCTCGTCGAAGAGGTGTTAGCGCTTCGCCCAACCCCCAGGCTGGACGACCACCCTTTTCAGCTTTCCGAATTTGCTTATTGAATATATTCGCAGCTACTTTCCGTATCTGGAGGTCTTCACTATCTACAACCAGACAACAAGCTTTGTCCTTGTGACAGGCACAGTGCTGTCGGTGCTGTTTTTTACACGCCTTGCGCGAAACTCTGTCTGGTCAAGAATGAACTTCTGTAAAGTTGTAAAAGCTGTAGCATCAAAGAATTATGCAAACATTTGGACCTCTAGGCATTTTTAGAGCCATTGTACGTCTCTAAAAACTGTAACAATGAGTTAAAGCTACATCGTCCATCTCTGTCATAATGACCTGCTATTCAGAGTGTGCTGCAATATATCACCTTGTTTATAACGTTCCGATGTTTTATGACTTTCTGTTTTAAATTTCAGATTCTATCACAAGACTTGCCGCAAGGCGATGCTTCATTTATAAAGCTAGACACATTAAGCATGCGGTAATGGTTTTATGAAAATAATATTGCAGAGTAAGTTTCTGTTTGCCTGTCTGTATGCAACAGGAGTCAAGAAGCACGTAGGTAAGGTGAGGGACAATAATGAGGGTAGCCCAACACAGCGATATTCGGAATGTGATTTTGTAACGAAACGGTGGTCGCCACAATGCAGAGAAAAGAATATTGTGGGATTCATAAAAGGACCTTTCAATGTAAACGAAGAAGAAGAAGGAGGAGAAGGAAAAGGAGAAGAAGAAGAAGAAGGAGGAGGAGGAGGAGAAGGAGCAGAAGAAGGAGAAAAGGAGAAGAAGAAGTAGAAAAAGGAGAAGGAGGAGGAGAAGGAGGAGGAGAGAATGGAGGAGAATGATGAGAAGAAGAAGAAGAAGAAGGGGAGGAGGAGGAGGAGAAGAAGAAGAAGAAGAAGAAGCTCAGAGAGCAGCGATAGAAATGTAAGGCTGAAACGTTTGTACAAAGTAGATCTACGTCATGGTACGGGCATAATATTTAAGAATAAATAAATAAATAAAAAACGCAACACCAGCAATTAATGTGCCAACTACAGGTAGATATGGCTAATTCCATAGCTGTTCGTAGTTTTCATTTGTCGAGCTAATCTCCGTAGGGTTCCGAATGAAGACAAATCATACTTTTGCGCACGTTTAAGGAAGACGTCCGTTCCTGGTTCCTCTCTGCACCTTCCTTCTTCTCTGCTTCTTCCAGTTTGTCTCTATCCTTAGCTAAATGAATGCTTAATTAGGCGGCGGCCTGTTTCACTCTGTATATTCCAGTCAATACGCCTCTTACAGTATATATAATGTATTTCAGTTGTGCTTGAATATTAACCTTCCATTTATGTCTGTATCTCCCTAATTGTCTTTTTCTTCCCTTCAGCTATTTCTACCGACATTCCTTATGCATTTCTCACACACCTGACGGGGTGCATTGCAAGAACTTGAACTGTTTCAGTTTAAACTGAAAATATTTGCGCTCATTTCGTCCACCCCGCTTTTAGAAGTTTTTGCTTCCGAAAAATGCTAATCCCTTTGTCTTCAAAAATATAAACATCAGGTAACCCTTTAAAGCCTACTGTTTAGTGTATTTACAGCCAGGTTTAAAACTATGTGTTCTGCTTTTTTCGCAAAGGGTGTATTTATTTGTTCTTTGTGATTCTTGCAATGAACATTATTTTCCTAGGCAACCGTCACCGACTGGTTTGTCTAAAGGTTACAGACTGTTCTCTCTGATGTTCAGCAGGAATCTTTATCTGTAATGTGGGTCCATCAATCCACCGGCGGTACATGATCATCGTCGATATAATACTGCTCTTACCAGAAGGACAAACAGGCGAACCCTAGGGGCCGTCAAAGCGCAGTGCTCCTGCGGAAGTCGGGGAACATCAGATAGAAAAGTACTTTCGGTTTTTCAATCTTTAAAGGCTTTATAACATGCACTAAATCCCAGTTCCAGTAACCTTTTCCATGTTCTCTCAGTAAATACCTCATTTTGTAAAGGCTCTGCTGCCGGACGTTAGCATGAAAGTGTATTCTACCATCGCTACAGATGAGACTGTACTGCCACATGTGGTAAAGCCAAGTGTCGGGGCCTCAAGCTTCTGTTCTGAAATATAGAATTATTAAGCCAGTCTAGAGGAAGTGATAAAGATAACACACCGGCGGGTTCTTAATAGGATTCTGATGAAAGTAATTAAAACTCACGCACTATGCTTTCGGTTTCCATACCGTGCAGATTGGAAACGCTTTGAGACAACAGACTGGCACACAGATCTGAAGTTCGTTGTCGTGGAATATTTGGACTTTTGGTTTGTAGATAATCTGGAGTTTTGTTGGCACAGTAAACGGTAAGAATAAATAAGAGTTTGTTCCGTAGGGACGTGAGGACTTGGAAGGCCTAGGATAGATGGAAAAATTGTATTAGTATTTACTGTTTAAAGGTCAACCGTACATGTATGTAATAAGTTCTGTAACTCTAAAAATGCAGCATTTTCTCTACACAGTGTGTTTACCTGTTTTATTCGATTGACAGAACAAACAACGATAACTTATCAAGTTACCGTCGACTGATTTGTTTTTGCAGTAGAGAAGGTCAAGTGATTTCTTATTCTGTTTTCACTGTTCATACTAACCTCTTCTTTCCATGTCCCCGTCCTTTATGGTGCTTTATTTATTTCTCTTTTTGAATTATATATATAATTCACTGCAAATAACACACGCACACACACACACGCACACACACACACACACACACACACACACACATATATATATATATATATATATATATATATATGCTACTTGTAGTGCTGAGAACGAATTTAAGGAGATTCGAGCAGAACTCACAAAACATACTTCTCCATTGCATAAATTTCAACTTCTACAAACCCGCTAGTGTTGTATTTGTTGTTTTGTTCTATTGTTGTAAATAAGTTACTACAAACCTACGGATTCTGCATACCTTACGTTCGTCGGATATAACCTGCACGTTTCTTTACGCCACCGTGACTGTAACTGTTGCCTTACAGACAGTGTTTCATAAAGTGCCCGTCTGCACACACCTCACTGATCTTGCAGCGTGTCACATTCATTCATTCATTCATTAGTTTCTTCTGTCAGGCGGAAACCGCAAGAATAGGTTTCCACGCCAACCATTTTGTTATCTTTTTTTTTTCTGTGGCGCTGCGACCCAGCGCGGGCCACGGCCCCCTCATTCTTGAGGTTTCTTGATCACACACAACGGCGCATGGCAGTCGGTAGGACTCCTCTGGAGGAGCGATCAGCTCGTCGCAGAGACCTCTACCTGACAAAACACAACACTCACAACAGACAAACATCCATGCCGCCGGTGGGATTCGAACCCACGATCTCAGCAGGCGAGCGGCCGCATACCTACGCCTCAGACCGCGCGGCCACTGCGACCGGCATTTTGTTATCCACATTTTACAAAACTGGCATAAACACGTATTTCTATATCTCTTTCAATTCTTAACGACCCTGAGGAAGTGACGCTAGTGATGCTCCCAACGCAGAATTTCTTGCGTCTGCCATGTTGTTATTACTGATTGTGGAAAGGTACGTTCCTTCTTGGTGTAATTAAGTGTTACATCGTGAGGGTATATGGGGCATTTGGGTTATAGCGCCACGCATTCTTGACGTTGGCGCTAGACATGTGTGACTGGGCTGCGACATTCCCCGGCCGCTTTATTACCGGGGAAAGATACATGGCACTAAATGGGGCCCACGGCAGATCTGAACGCTTTTAATTAAAGAATATATCCCTACCAGGAATCCAACCACGATCTCTGCGTCGATCAGATCGTGGATACCGACTGAAACATCTCGGATCTCCATTGTTGATTGCACAAGTAATGCAATAAATAGAATGGAATGAATAAAATATGTGCCCGCAAGCAACAAATTCAGTTCAGTGAATTTGTTATAGGTATTTTAATCTATGTACCGTGCAACTTGTACGGTTTATTATCCAGGTATTTTAATTAGCTGCTTGTTTCTGCTTGAAGAATTATCTCCAGGCTAACACTGTATACTTGGATAATATGTATATGTATACTATATGTGTGTGTGTGTGTGTGTACCTGTATGGCACCCGTTTTGTCCATATGTCCATTTCATACGGTCTGCTTTTCTGTCAGTGTTTTTAGGCAGTGGATTTGAAAAACTCCCCTTCATAACACCTGTGTGTATGGTACTCCCGAATGGTACTGATTGGCTGATTTTGAAGCTTCAGTTTGGCTGAATCCAAGGCTAGTCAAGTATGTTACTATTAATATCGTTCATTTTTTTATGTTTTGCTGACCGTGCATTTCAGTATATTTGTCTTAGTAATTAATCAAATTGGTGCACAACATTTTGTTTTACAGTAATTTTATTTCATGCCTCTACATGTTCTCTCAGCAAATACATGTCTCTACATGTTTCGAGCACTCGAAACATGTAGAGGCATGAAATAAACTTACTGTAAAACAAAACTTTGCGCATCAAGTTGGTTAATTACTAAGATAAATAATAGAATTAAGTTTATATTGTGATTGATCTGTACATGCAAAAAGTCTTATAACGTTTTAGTGACAGTTACAGTTAACTGGTCCACAGTTTAGATGGTAGGTGGTAATGGTCATTACTGAAATTTGGGAGGATAGACAGTGTCTAAAATTTCGTCCGTAATTAGGAGAGTTATGTGTTTTTACAGGTTTTGTCCTTTCGTTTGCTTTTAGTATTCTTGGGGAAATGGGAAGGTAATATTGCTGCTTTAAATCAAAAGGAACCCTAAAATTTGAGCAGCATTTACTGTTCTCTGTTTTGGCACATATGTCAGTCCCTAACAAAGTTACTGCTATTGCATTTGTATGTAAGCTTTAATTAAAGATATTTGCATAGAGGACGCTCAAAGCGTCTCCATACGTTATTTCCCGTTGACAAAAAATTTATATTGTCATGTATAAAATGAAATAGACCGTAGATTCTAATTATGCATTTTCACTCAAATGGCCCTCGTTTCTGCATTTATTTCCTTCTCTATCCTCTGTTGTATTTTTTACTAAAATGGGTTGCCTGTGACTTCTATCATAGCAAAATTCAACAGCAGGTGGTGTTGTGTTGAGCGTTTTCGTTGAGGCATTGACGGTGGAACGAAGATGAAACATTAATACTGTGGACTCCAAACTCTCTCGCACAGTAAAAATGTTCTTTTATTTATCTTATATAGACAAAGTATTTGTAATGAAGAAAGGTCTTCATAAAAATCAAGATGTTCTGCGGAGAAATTGTGAAGGTTTCGCTTTCCCTTCAATACTGGAACATGTTATAGAGCAGCTCGGTTGTTATAAATTGCTATTTCTATGTAGTGTCCATTTAATTCAACAATTGTAGTGAGAAAAATAGTTTTCCTGCCTGAAAGCTGTGGGACGTGTTCAATAAATTCCCATGTCCGTCACTTTTCGGATTATTATTGACGTACTGACATTGTATATACATTTTCTTGACGCTCTGCTGGTCTCGTCTTTCTACAGCCTGTCTTATTGCTGTTCAGTGGTGTAGTGGCAGTACTGTTAAACTGAATACTGGGTATAGACCTTGTGCGGTGACCATGTTCTTGTATAAGTTTTGCTTTATAAAAAAAAATAAATAGCGGGCCACGTTGCAGGGAAGTAGCTGTACCAGTATTATGACCTGTACCGGAGATTGCGGTTACAGTTTTTAGTACTCCTGATGATGGGTGTTGTGACACCCGAAACATGTAGAGTGACTTTGCAGTAAATAAATATCTGCATACTGGAGCATCTGGTTGAATTTTTATTAACATTAAATTACAGGAATTCGTTACAGCTGATTTTTTTAGCAAGTCATGTTTGGCCGTTTGTTCATTTTTGGTTGTGTAAATTCGAACATTGAACATATAAAGTAAGAGAATAATCATGAAACACTTGATATTAAACTTTGTTTGTTGTGACCAATGAATCATTGAAGACAGAATATCGGTTCTTGAAATGTATGTGTTGCCTGTATGTGAGAGCCGGTCTTAAAATAGGAGTATTTATAGAACTCTCAAGATTGCTTGCTTCTATAAAGTCGTAAAGGTCTCTATCACAGGTCGTCTATTTAGGGTAAGACTTTATTTGTTCTGCGACAAAGATATCAAGTTTCCTAGGCGTCGTTCTCTCTAAGGCAGTAACACCAACCGTTATTTGGGGTGGGAAAAGCGGGCGTTCAGTTCCTTGCGCCTATTCTTTTGCGGTTTTATTTTCCATTTCCAGCCCCTTTCTTTTTTTCTGTTAGAAAAAATTTTTCCTGATTCAGAGATTGCCTTGCAGAATTACTCAGGCCCACATCTCAATTTCCTTCTTTTAGCATTTTCCAACAACGCTAATGAATGTTATAACTGAGTGAAACATTTCTTGAATACTGCAACGTCAGCTGTATTCTGTTACCATGTTTCTAAGTGCTTACATAAATTAGATTTATATGCAGAGGCAGTCATGTAGAAGGGGTTAGTGAACAGCTCTCTGGGGCTCAGATGATGACAGGGTACAACGACCCTAGTCAGGAAATGTCCGTAAATTATCAAGTTAAAAAATAAACGCAGAGTGAAATGTTTCTCCTGCTGGCGCGCTTTCATTACGTCTAGATTGTCGAGTCTTGGATTCAAACTTTTGGTGACTTCAAGCGAGACTAAGATATTCCAGAATTTTAAATATGGTTTAAATTTTTAGACTTGTCAGTACGTTGTGTTCGTGTCTCACGGACAGGAATCACGTTCGATTGTACTGCTGTTACTACAGCACGCAGGACACTGACAGTGTGCGTGCTCGCAGTGACAGTAAGGCCTAGAAGCCGTATTTTAATAGAACTCTGCCATAGAAACATAAAACGAGAACCACTTGTAAGTGTAGTCTAACCGCAGTGGAGGTCTTCTTTGGGGGTCTTTTATTTTTCGCTCCCGAGATGTTGGGTAAGACATCGCGCTAAAAGGCGCGCAGAAGTACATGGTTATTCTCAGTACTGAATTTTCCAGAGGATAAATAAGTTACCCATGTTCTCTAAGTAGTGATATATATCGTGCTCCATAAAGTTAATTCCGAAACATTTCTCCGTGGCCGGCATTACAGTGCGTACCGCACGTGTGAGACCACACGCTGCGCTCTTCGGTTTGTTTGTTGAAGTTCTTTATATGGTATTGTATCGCACATGTCCGATAGATTGCGTGACGTTTTGTGATTTCGTTCTGCTCCTGTCTTCAGGTGACTGCTGGCACTATGCTGAAAAATTTATTGTTAATTTGCAATTTACGACTAATGACGACGGCTGATACTGAATCGAGTACCATTTGACTGTGAGGCTAGTATGCTAGTCGTTGTCATGTGTTACCTATTCAGCGTTTATTTCAGTGAATCCCCTCACCTAGTGTCGGCAGTTAAAAAGGATGGAGTTTTACCTCCACTCCCATTCATGCACCTTGTTTTTTGGTTTCTATAAAGGTTCAAAAGAGGAAAATTTGTTCCCGTGCTTAATCGTCATGGGGCACGCGGTGCCGCAATTGGTTGAGGCATTGCGCTACAAGCCGGAAGGTCGCGGTTTCGATTCCCGATGGTGTCATTGGAATTTTTCATTGACATAATCCTTCCGGCCGCACTATGGCCCTGGGGTCGACTCAGCCTCTAACAGAAATGAGTACCAGGAGTATTTCCTTGGGGTAAAGGTGGCCGGTGCATAGGGCTGACAACCTTACCACCTTCGTGTGCCGAATGTCTTGAAATCTGGGATCCTCAAACTCCTGGAACCCTCATGGCCTGTCCAGGCCTGTAATGGGATGACTTTATCTTTTTTTTTTTTGCCTTACTTAATCGTCATGTCATTAAGGCGTATGAGGGATTGGAAATGTAACTTGATCCATTTCTAACCTCTGGTGAGCAGCAGTTCTGTTCACGAACCAGCCGATATACACTCGACAAAAGACACCAGTAGCCATCGAGTAGGAGGCTGTTTGACCCTACAGCCGATCTAGAAATTTGGCGAGATTAAACCTGTCTTACGTTTGCCAGGAATCTAACCGCTACTCCGACTGACCTGTATCTGCTCTTGACATTGACGACGTGTAACTTCAAGGGCGCCTGTGACTTGCTATCTCCTTGTTCAGTTTCCTTCTTTCCTGTAACGGCGTGAAGCCTTTATAAACTCCGAATATGTCAGCGTTTGCTTGACATATTTCCAATTCAGAATGATTTTGAAAAGAGGATGTAGTACATTGCCAGTCATTTCCACTTTGCTTCACAGTATGCTCTCCGGACGTCGAAGAAGCCAGCTGTCGTTTACATAACGTGGAAAGCGTCAGCTTTTTATGCCTATGTTACTGGACGAAAATATAAATACCATAAATATCTGTCATATCATTGCGCGAATTTGAACCCATGACCCCTACACCCACACCCAAACTCGATCCTGTATAGGGTTGTTGCCCCCAAGAGACGCTGTGTGTTAGAACCGTGATAAGACAGACGTTCGTCTAGCAGCTGACTGATGGGTGACGTGTGCTGTCTGTGACCTGGACTGGTGGTCTGGACTGCTGGGCAAGGTCGCATGAGGTAAACAGAACTATGATAAACTAGCTGTACATCCTTCAGTACAGCGCACGGTCGTACTAACTGTTGTGCCACGTACATACTTTCAATATATCGATCGCTTCATTCGCCTGTGGGATGATGAGATATGGTTAGATGCTGTGCCTCCAGGCTTCCGTTGCGTCGGTATTGCGTCACCAACAAATCACCGAAAGTTGCTGTCATATTCGTGGACACAAGAACGCTCATAATGCCGTCGTCTGTCAGTGGCTCATTGCGTGAAAGTGCGAACCTGTTGGACGGGTGTTACCAATAAGCACTAGACCAGCAGTGTCCCACCTTTGTGGACAAAGGCCACAGCTGGTTCGCGGACTGCACTTGGAAAAATCACACTAAGTGGTGTACCTAAACGCCTAAATCATTTTGCAATCTTTACGGTACACCTGTAATTTACAAATGTGGCCGTGGGCCGCAGAACACAACGTGACGGGCCGTGGGTTCGACACCCATGCACCGGACGTTACTGATTGTGTCCAGTACTAATGTCCATCTTGGTAGCGGGGTTGTTTGGCGCAGTCCGATTTCAGGCCGTCCGCTTAATGAAATGCCATATTTGAAATGCGCGTCAGGAAGAGCAAGTTTCCCGCTCTCCTTTTTTTATCGCAAGGTCACACAATATACAGTACTGCGGCGAGAGCAAAGCATTCTGTGCCTGTCTATACACCGGCGACACCGAGCATGTTGGCGTAGTCACAAATTGTAACTTTGTACGTATTTGGGAGATACCTGATTCAATTACCTTAAGGATAACGCCATCCTGGCTGAGGTTTTTCGTGGTCTTCTTATACCCCGCAGGCACGCCGGAATGGTACCTCAGTTAGACCACGACTGTATCCAACATCCCTAAAGCTTCGTAATGTACCTATCACCGCAACATCGACGCTTACAGTCTGATATTCTATACCATATATACCGTAAGTAATAAGAGTGGGATGCTGATCGCGGTAACCGTGCGATCCAACGCTTAGGTCTGCGGCCACTTGATTGCTGCGATCGTGAGTTTGAATCCAGCTTAGAGCGTGGATATTACTCCGTTGTGTTTGTTGTGTGTTTTGTAGGCAGCGATCTGTGTGATGTCATCTACAAACCTCAACAATGAGGAGGCCAAGGCCCGAGTTGTGTTCTTGCGCCACATACAAGAAAAAAACACTGCGATTTCATCACATCTTTATTTATCCAACTGAGTGCAAAATTATATTGTTCTAGAAATGTTAAAACTTACATTAAAATTTACATTAAAATGCTCCTACATGTTTCGGTTTAACAAACCATCACCAGGGAGCTTATTGTTGTGCTTTGCTAAAGTTATGATTATTAAAATTGTTGGTTAAAACGTCGTTATGAATCAGTTCGGTCGTGTGGCTGCATGTTTATCCAACTAACTATTTTAATAATCATAACTTCTAGCAAAGCACAACAGTAAGCTCCCTGAAGATGGTTTGTTAAACCGAAACATGTAGGAGCATTTTAATGTAAATTTTAATGTAAGTTTTAACATTTCTAGGACAATCTAACTGTGCATTCAGTTGGATAAATAAAAACGTGAGAACATCAAGATGCACGGTAAAACTGTGAAAAACAGTGGGATTTCAAGTGAAAGCAGTTGCTGAGTGGTGAAATGTGTAACATTGTGTGGCATCTGTGTCTTCTTTACTTGCCAAATTATATGAATGGTATGTTAATAAAAATCCAGCCAGATGCAACAGTATGCATATATTTATTTACTGCAAAGTCACTCTACATGTTTCGGGTGTCACAGCACCCATCATCTGGGATACTAAAGACTGTAACCGCAACCTCCGGTACAGGTCATAATACTGGTACAGCTACTTCCCTGCAATGTGGCTTGATCAGGCCACGTTGGAGGGTAGTAGCTGTACCAGTATTATGACCTGTACCGGAGGTTGCGGTTACAGTTTATAGTACTCCTGATGATGGGTGCTGTGACACCCGAAACATGTAGAGTGACTTTGTAGTAAATAAGTTGGATTTTTATTAACATTAAATTATGATGCACGGAACCATGAGCTTAACATTTATATGAATGGTGTTAAGAGTGCGTTATGTCTGTTAGGCTTGCTGTTGTAATCAACACACGCTTGTGCTGTGTGTGCATGATCGGTGGCTGTATCATAAGCTATTTAGTGACATTCACTACAGTACATAAACTGTTCAGGTCCAAAGTTATCAGGTATGATGAGGTGCCGGTAATTTAGAGGGCTGAAGAAGAAGAAGAAGAAGTAGTGGCCAGTTTTCGGCGTGGCACTTCGACATCCGCCTGTATGGACTGGACGGAAGAGTTGACGATAGGGCATGGCGGGCTAGTCCATATCGCAGTCTAGATTCGAATAAGGGCGCCTGTAACACCAGTCAGAAGAGTTACCACTTGAACCAACTTGCTGGGTGTTTGCATAGATTTTGCCATGAAAAGGGAAATGTTGTTTCTGTAATTACGGCTATGTATGTACAAAAACCAAATACAAACACTGAACTATGTTTATTCTCCTCGAATATAGTTCCAAAATTTAATTTGTGGTTTTAACAATAGCGAAAGCAACATAACATTCCTGTCTGCGGCCAGGAACGTACATGCTACAACTCTTGAAATGCTACCCAGATGTCTTTTGTTCATTAACCGTAAAGCTGTATAGCCGGTGTCAGTCTGCACGGCACGTCGCTAGTACAGCCCGCTACCTGGCTCATTAAATACACATTGCAGTGTCTGCCCCGGGGCTGGTAATTCTAGCAGAGAGCATCCATCCTTTGAAGTAATAAAGACGTATGTAACATCTGACCACTGGCTGAGCATAAATTTATTCCCAATTGGTAACCCATTTGTAAAGTGCGAAGTAAAAAGTCAGAGAGAAAGATACAAGAAGTGGCTGTCTGGAGATATTCAGCATTGACTATATTGCTGGAATGCGGCGCAAAATGGAATGGTAAGAGAGACATTGGCGTAGAAGAACGGTTTTGTAGAGGGCACAAAAAGTAGATTGATGCATGGTTTTGTGAGCAGATAGATGGCCAGAAGATCTCGCGCTTGGCGCCAACAAGCAAGGATGATAGTAGGAGAGCAAACATCATAATGGTTGGGCAGGAATTCGTGAAAGTCGGAAGGAAAGATTTCGAAATAAGCAGGCCGGTTTTGTCGAGAGTTATGTAGTAGACCTGTTCTTCCGGGAAAACCAAAAACCCCGCAGCACAGAGGATAAAAATCAAATTACACATTCTTATGCTAGGCCCCAAGGAAACCACCAAAATATAGGTGCCGAAATTTGTATTTTCAGTATGGTTTTATATGAGCCATTGTTCAACATAACTACCTCCATGAGGTAACAGTCCTCGAAAGCTGACAGCTCCTCCGTTAGTCAAGACCTTCCCCCAATCTTGTTGATTTCAGAACTGAATTTTTCATGTTCGTAAGAGCTCAGATCTTGGTTCTGTCCTGAGTCATTGTAGTTCAGTGTTCCCACATCCCATCTATTTAATATTCTTTTCAATAATACCTTCCGATTTACACCGAGGAGTAACAAGTAACTCTTTTTTTATATTGTTACACCGTGCATGTTGTCGAGTTACTCAATTAATACACCAACCAATGCACTTATATAAAAGTTACACATTAAAACACTAAAACTGCTGCGACATGTTTCGGTCCTAAGACCATCATCAGGGAGCTATATTTTTCTTGCTAAAGTCACATTAAAAATAGTCACTGATTAACTTCGTTGTACTAATAGGGTGTTGTGGCAGTATGCCGTGTTGTGTAAGGTTATGTTGCGAAGAGTACACATCCATAGAAGGGCACTCTTCGCAACATAACCTTACACAACACGCCATGCTGCCACAACACCCTATTAGTAGTACAACGAAATTAATCTGTGACTATTTTTAATGTGACTTTAGCAAGGAAAATATAGCTCCCTGATGATGGTCTTAGGACCGAAACATGTCGCAGCAGTTTTAGTGTTTTAATGTGTAACTTTTATATAAGTGCATTGGTTGGTGT
>Ga0131853_10010285_pt1 | contig 17106 bp, 14 predicted proteins | sample TergutLab28metaG_FD_92764 | JGI IMG/M metagenome (GOLD analysis project Ga0131853, IMG submission 92764) | Labiotermes labralis P1 segment gut microbial communities from Petit-Saut dam, French Guiana - Lab288 P1 (version 2) (version 2) | ecosystem: Host-associated > Arthropoda: Insects >... | reverse complement strand
CGCTCGAGTTCGAGTACGGGATGTTCCCCGACTATTTCGAGGCGCCCGGCCGGGTCGAGAACGGCCGCGACATCTTCCCGGTCCGGATCAAGGCCGCCGAGCTGGGGGACCGGCTGGCGCAACTGCGGCCGACGATCGGGGAGGACCAGCACGGGCTGCCGGAACGCCGACGGACGCTGACCGGCGGGCAGGCGCTGATCGGCCGGTTCCTGCTCGCGCTCGACGCCACCGGCGCCGCGGAGCTGCGGACCGGGTCGCGGGTCCGCGAGCTCCTGGTCGAAGCGGGCCGGGTGACCGGGGTCGTCACCGAGGAGCAGGGATCCGTTCGGGAAATAAGGGCCCGGAAGGGCGTGATCGTGGCCGCCGGCGGGTGGGAATGCGACGACGAACTGCGGGCCGAGCACCACGGCCTGCCGCACGGGGAGTGGACGTCGTCCGCGCCCGGCTCCAACACCGGGGACGCGCTTCGGGCCCTGCAGGGGGCCGGAGCGGCGATCGACCTGATGGACGAGGCGTGGTGGTGCCCGGCGACGCTGTTCCCGAACGGCCGGGCCGCGTTCACCCTCGGCCTGTCCGGCGGGATCGTCATCAACGCGGCGGGGGAGCGGTTCGCGAACGAGTGCCTCCCGTACGACCGGATGGGGCGGGAGATCCTCCGCGGGCACGCGACGGGAACCTCGCACATCCCGGCCTGGCTCGTGTTCGACAGCCGGTTCGCGAACATCCCCGCGATCGCGCAGCCGATGCCCGACCCGGAGGCGTTCCGCGCCGCCGGCCTGTGGCGCACCGCGGACGACCTCGCCGATCTCGCGGCCCGGATCGAAGTACCCGAGGCCTCGCTTGAGAAGACCGTCGCCCGGTTCAACCAGTTCGCCGCCGACGGCACCGACGCCGACTTTCACCGGGGCGATGACCCCTACGACCGGTTCTTCGCGGGCGGCGGCGACGGTGGCCCGAACCCGTGCCTGGTGCCGGTCGACCGCGCCCCGTTCCACGCGCTGCAGATCGTCCCCGGTGACCTCGGCACCAAGGGCGGGGCCAGGACCGACGTCAACGGCCAGGTGCTCCGTCCCGACGGCAGCCCGGTCCCCGGCCTGTACGCGGCGGGCAACTCCGCCGCCTCCGTGACCGGCCACGCCTACCCCGGTCCCGGCACGCCGCTGGGGTCCGGGATGGTGTTCGGCTACCGCGCCGCCCGGCACCTGGCGGGCCTCGAGGCCGGGGCGGGCTGACGCCCCGTCAGCCCAGGCCGCGGAGGAAGTCCAGCATCAGGGCGGTGGTCTGTTCCGCGGCCTCCATCTGCACGAAGTGGCCGATGCCCGGCAGGACATGCACGCCGGCGAGGCCCGGCACGCCCGGGCGCATCATCTCCACCGGGTCGTGCCCGGTGAACACGGCCGACAGCGCCGGGTCGCGTTCCCCGGCGACGAACAGCACCGGAACCGTCACCGGCTCGTCGGGCCGCTCCTGCTTCTCCTGCCAGACCACGTCGACCGCCCGGTACCAGTTGAGTCCGCCGGTGAATCCGGCGCGGGCGAAGGTTTCCGCGTACACCGCGAAGTCCTCCTGGCTCAGCCACGGCCAGGGCAGCGGCGGCGCGTCCGGCAGCACGTCCAGGTAGCCGTTGCCCTCGCTCGGGTAGGTCCACACGTCGCTGTACCGGCCGCCGCCGGACAGCGCCCAGTACAGCCGGGCCAGGAACCCGGCCGGGTCCCCGGCCAGTTCGGCGTCGGCGACGCCGGGTTCCTGAAAGTAGTGGGTGTGGAGCCAGTTCCGCTCCGCCGCCTTGGCGAACCACGCCGACGGCGGGACCGGCGACGCGGGCGGGCGCGGCACGCTGCAGATCATGAGGGCCCGTACCCGGCCGGGCGCCCACTGCGGCAGGTCCCAGGCCAGCTGCGCGCCGAAGTCATGGCCGGCGAACACCGCGGAGGAGATCCCGAGCGCGTCCAGCAGGCCCGTCATGTCCGCGGCGGTGGCGCGGCGGCTGTAGGCGGCCGGGTCCGCGGGCCGGTCGCTGCCGCCGTAGCCGCGCAGGTCCGGGGCGATCACGCGGAACCCGTGCGCCGCCAGGACCGGAAGCTGGTTGCGCCAGCTGTGGGCCAGTCCGGGGAACCCATGGCACAGCACCACAGCCGGGCCGGCGCCCGCCTCCAGCACCCGCAGCCGGGTCCCGCCCGCGTCCACATACCGTTCCGTGACCGGGGCCTGGCTCACCGGGTTTCCCCGCCGTATGTTGGCATTGGCCGATGCTACGCGGGAGGCTCCGATGTCCGCCAGTGACCGCTACACCGTCATTTCCGCCGACACGCACGCCGGTGCCGACCTGCATGACTACAAGCCGTACCTGCCGTCCCGGCTGCACGACGAGTTCGACGCGTGGGCCGCCTCCTACCAGAGCCCCTACGACGATCTGGTCATCGCCACCGCCAAGCGCAACTGGGATCATGAGTTCCGCCTGGCGGAGATGGACGCCGACGGGGTCGCCGGGGAGATCCTGTTCCCGAACACGATCCCGCCGTTCTTCCCGACCACGCCGAACATCACGATCAGCCTGCCCCGCACCCGGGAGGAACTGGAGCGGCGCTGGGCCGGGGTGCGGGCCCACAACCGGTGGCAGGTCGACTTCTGCTCCCTGCTGCCGGGCCGGCGGCGGGGCGTGATCCAGGTCTTCCCCAACGACGTGGACCTCGCGCTGGAGGAGATCCGCTGGGGCGCGGAGCAGGGCTGTTTCGGAGGCGTGCTGCTGCCCGCCGTCTCGCCCGGCGACCCGTCGACGGAGCCGCTGTTCCACACCCGGTACGAGCCGCTGTGGGCGCTGTGCGCCGAGCTCGGGCTGCCGGTCGTCCACCACGGCGGGACCGGGAGCCCGGAAATGCCCATGGACCAGCCCGCCTCCCACGCGGTGCTGATCACCGAGATCGTGATCTGGACGCAGCGGACCCTCGGGCAGCTCATCCTGGCCGGGGTCTTCGAACGGCACCCGGACCTGAAGTTCGTCCCGACCGAACTGGGCACCCGGTGGGTGCAGATGCAGCTGGCGATGCTGGACGCCATGGTCCCGTCGATCAAGTCATCGGCGGGGAACCGCACCTACGGGGTGTTCGGCGGCTCTTCGGTCGACGAGCTGACCCTGACGCCCAGCGAGTACGTGCGGCGGAACTGCTACTTCGGGGCCAGCGCCCTGTCCCCGTACGAGGCGCCGATGATCGACTTTCTCGGCCCGGGCCACGTCATGTGGGGCAATGACTATCCGCACGAGGAAGGCACCGCGCCCGACTCGACGCTGGCGATGCGGTGGGCGCTGCACGACCGGCCGGAAGACCAGGTCCGGCGGATCCTCGGCACCACCGCCGCGGGCCTGTACGGGTTCGACCTGGCGGCCCTGGCCCCGGTCGCGGAACGGATCGGCCCGTCGGTCTCCGAGGTGGCCACGCCGCTGCCGGACACCGGCTACCAGGCCCCCGCCGCGTTCGCCTACCGCCCCTTCGAAGGCGGTCTCGCCCTCAAGCGCCTCGCCCCCGCCCGCGAGTAGCCGGGGTACCGGGTTCGCGCCGGGGTTGCCGGCGTACACGGATCCTAGGAGCATGGGCCGTGTCGGATTCTGACGGTCAACAGAATCGGTGATGCGGTATGCGCGCGCGACGCTCCGGCGGGCCTGGGGCCGGTTCCCGGACCAGGATGGGAGAGGGGACGCCGCGTGATGAGTCGGTGCTGTTCGAGGCGGCCCTCGCCGCGGTGATCGCGGCACCGGAAGTGGCCAGGCAACTGGGTGCCGCCGTGCAGGAAGACAGGCTGAGGGCCTACCTGCACGGGCTCCAGGAGGACGTCTCCGGGGCCGCGGCCGTCGAGCGCCAGCGATGGCTGCGGGCCGTGGACGAGGCGGAAGAGGTACGCCAGGACAGGACGTGGCCGAGACGGAAGCGGGTCGGGCACACCTGGCTTCGGTACCTGGAGTGGGTTTTCCTCGGCGCCGCTCTCGTCTTCGCCGTTATCGCCGTCGTGATGTTCGCCCAAGGCCTGGGCGGCGAAACCGCCCAGGCCGGTGTGGGGTTTCTGATCTTCGTGGCGCTCCTTCTCCTGGTGGCCGCGGGGATCTCTCTCGCGGACCGCAGGTGGGCGCGCGGGCACGCGCTCGCGAGGAGGGAGCGCGGGGCGCGGGACTCCCGGCAGGCTTACTATGAGGCGCTGGTCCAGCAGCTGCTCGGCGCGGCCCGGGCGGAGATCAACCGGAACACCTCCGGCTCCCGGTATGACTTCACGCTCCGGGTCCGTGACTCGCCGGGTCTCGCCGGGATCTACAGCGAGCGGTACCGGATCCAGCGGGCGTCCGACTCCTACCTGGACGGCCTGTTCGCGCACCTGCCGGGGGTCACCGTCGGCGTGGCCGGGCCGAGGGGCGCGGGCAAGACCAGCCTGCTCAGCCGGTACTGCCGCGGGGAGATCTACGTGCCCCGGGACGGCCGCGGCATCTCCATGCTGCTCAACGCCCCGGTGGAATACGAGCCGAGAGAGTTCGTGCTCTACCTCCTGACGATCCTGTGCCGCTCCTACATTCGCTACCGGGAGCTGCGGGGCGAGTCAGCCCGGCAGAGCGTGGCCTCGCGGCTGCGTTCGGCGAGGAGCGCGGCCGAAGAGGCGGACGCGCCCGATCCGCTCACGCTGGCTCATCTGTACCTCCGGGAAGCACGTTATCTTCAGACGGTCACCACCGCGACCAGCGCCAGCGTCTCCGCGTACTCGGGGATCTTCGGGTTTTCCCGGAGCCGTGAGTCGTCGGCGGCCGAGGTGCCGCGCAGCTATCCGGAGCTGGTAGGGGCGTTCCGCTCGTTCCTGAAGGTCGTGGCGCTGGAAGTGCGGGGCGATGGCGGGCGCGTCTTCATAGGAATCGACGAACTCGACAAGATCAGCGATGCCGGGCAAGCGCAGCGGTTCATCAACGAGATGAAGACCGTACTCGGCGTGCCGAACTGCTACTACCTCATCACGCTGTCCGATGACGCGCTGGCCTCCTACGAGATGCGGGGCCTGTCCGTCCGCGACGCGTTCGACAGCGCCTTCGATGAGATCATCCACATCGGCTACATGCGGCTGCGCGACTCGCGCGACCTCCTGTCCCGGCGGGTCATCGGGTTGCCGGACCCGTTCGTGTGCCTGTGTCACTGCCTGTCCGGCGGGCTCGCGCGAGACCTCATCCGGGCGGCCCGGCACGCGGTCGCGGCTGCCCGCGATCAGGCCGAAGCCTCCCGTCACATCGTGGCCGTATGCCAGCGGCTGGTAGCCGAGGATCTCGGCGGGCGGCTGCACGCCGCCGGCGTGGCTCTCGCGGATCACCGGCCCCGGCCCGCCGACAGCGAGTTCCTGCACGCCGCCCAGCGGATCGCCGACGGGCGTCACTCCGGTCTCCGCGGCGGTCTCGCGGATCTGTGCCGCCGCCGCGGTATCCCGGGAGAGGCCGTCATCGACGGGAAGTCCCCGGCCGACGCCCTTTTCGCCTATTTGTGGTTCCTCCTCACCGTGCTCGAGATGTTCGGCGAGGGCCTGTCCCGGGAGCGTATCGACGCGGGCAGCGACGAGGGCGCGGGGGAGTGCGTCTTCGACCAGATGTGCCGGGCCCGGCAGGAACTCGGCACTGACCCCGGCCAGGCGATCCTCACGGTGAAGGCGGTCCGCGACGCCTGGCCGCTGCCAGCGTGACCGGACGACGTCGCGGGCCCGGGGCCGGGGAGCCGCCTAATACGTGCCCGACAGGGCCCACGGGCCGTCCGGGAGCGGCCGGCCGAGCAGTTCGGTGCTGTAGACGATCCGGCCGGTGTCGGAGGAGGTGCAGACCCGGAGGGCGGCCGCCGGCATCGCGTCGTCCGGTTCGACGACCGTGTTCTCCGGCGTGTGCGGGGAGACCAGGGCCACGCCGGGAGTGCGCACCAGGGCGGAGGTGCCCAGGGCGTTGACTCGCACGCCGGTCCCGTGCAGTTCGGCGGCCAGGCCGGTGGTGAGCCGGTCCAGGGCGGCCTTGCACATGCCGTACGGGACCGAGCCGTCGCTGGCCCAGTCCGCGTACGGGGGCCCCAGCGGGTGCCGGGCCTGCTTCGAGGTGATGTTGAGGATCCAGCCGCGCTGCCGGGAGATCATGCCGGGCACCGCCAGCTGGGACAGCCGGAACGGGGTGCGCACCATCATCTCGAACATCACCGCGTAGCGGCTGGCGCGCACGTCCAGGGCCGGGCCGTAGAAGTTGACGCCGGCGTTGTTGACCAGCGTGTCGACCGGGCCGAGGGCCTCTTCCGCGCGGGAGACGACCGTCTCGACGTCGTCGGGGGAGGTCAGGTCGGCCGGGATCGTCTCGGCCTTGCCGCCCGCGGCCCGGATGCGGTCCGCGACCTCTTCCAGCGACCCGGGCAGGCGGGAGGCGCCGGGGGCGAGCGTCCGCGCGACCAGCGCGATCGCGGCTCCCTCGGCGGCGAAGAGCTCGGCGATGCGCTGCCCGATTCCGCGGCTGGCGCCGGTGACGATCGCGACGCGGCCATCCATCGATCCCAAGGGGCACACTCCGGAGTGTTGGTCGGACGGCCGGGCTGACCCGGCCTTCCGTTTCACGATAGCAAAGTGAGTACCCACTCTCCTATGGGCCGGAACCTGCGGGAGCGAGGGCGGAATGTCGTGGCCCGGGGCTATGGCATCGGGTCCGCCGGGCAACTAGAGTAAGTGAGTACATGCTTTCTTAGGAGGTGCGCGCCATGCATGACATCGTGATCCGGGGCGGCGAGGTGGCCGACGGCACGGGCGCCGGGCCGGTGCGGGCCGACGTCGCCATCGACGGCGAGCGCATCACCGCGGTCGGCGAGGTCGAGGCCAGGGGCCGCCGCGAGATCGACGCGGCCGGCAAGCTCGTCACCCCCGGGTTCGTGGACATCCACACGCACCTGGACGCCCAGCTGTTCTGGGACCCGGACGCCAGCTCGTCGTGCTGGCACGGGGTGACCACGGTGGTGCTCGGCAACTGCGGGGTCACGTTCGCCCCGGTCCGCCCGGGGTCCGAGCGGTACCTGGCCGGCATGATGGACTCCGTCGAGGACATCCCGGCCGACACCATCATGGACGGGCTGCCCTGGGGCTGGGAAAGCTACGGCGACTACCTTCGCGTCCTGGGGGGCCGGCCCCTCGGGGTCAACGTCGGCGGCATGCTCGGCCACGCCGCGCTGCGCTACTACGTGATGGGGGACCGGTCCCTGACCGGCGACCCGGCGACCGCCGAGGACATCACGCGGATGTCGGAGGTCCTGGGCGACGCGCTCGACGCCGGGGCCCTCGGCTTCTCCACCTCCCGCAGCTTCCTGCACACGGTGCCGGACGGGACGCCGCTGCCGGGCACGTTCGCCCAGCCGTCGGAGCTGGCGGGCCTGGCGTGCGCGCTGGCCGACCGCGGCCGGGGCGTGATCGAGGTGGTGCCGCGCATCGGCGAGCGGGACGGGAAGGACCGGCAGAACTCCAAGGCCGAGATGGCCTGGATGGAGGCCGTCGCCCGCGCGTCCGGCCGCCCCCTGACCTTCGCCATCACCCAGAGCGACCGCCGCCCGGGCCTGTGGTCGTGGGTCATGGAGGCCACCGCCGCCGCCCGCGGCCGCGGCGCCGACCTGCGCCCGCAGACGTCGTCCCGCGGCACCGCGATCCTGTACGGCCTGGCCGGCCGCACCCCGTACGACGGGCTGCCCGGCTGGGCGGAGCTCATGAAAAAGCCCTATCCCGAACGGATCAAGGTTCTCGCCGACGCCCCCGCGCGCCAGGCCCTGGTCACCGAGGCGGACCAGCAGAAGGACCTGTCCGGGCCGCTGGCGCCGAAGGACCCGGCCAAGCTGTTCCTCCTGCCCCCGGGCGACGCCCGCTACGACGTGTCGCCGGGCAACAGCCTGGCCGCGCTCGCGCAGCGGCGCGGCCTGACGCCGGCCGGGGCGTTCGTCGACTTCCTCGCCGAGACCGGGGGCCGCGGGCTGCTGTACTACCCGGTGCTCAACGCCGACCTGACCGCCGTCGCGGAGATGATCACCAATCCCGACGTGGTCATCGGCCTCGGCGACGCCGGCGCCCACGTGGCCCTCACCATGGACGCCGGGCAGCCCACCTACGTCCTGGCCCACTGGGTCCGGGACACCGGCCTGCTGAGCATCGGGCAGGCCGTCCGGAAGCTGACCTCCGAAGGCGCGGAACTGTTCGGCATCGCCGACCGGGGCGTCCTGCGCCCGGGCGCGTACGCCGACGTCAACGTCCTGGACCTGGCCGGCCTGAAGCTCCTGACCCCGGAGCTGGTCTCGGACTTCCCCCTCGGGGCTCCCCGCTACGTGCAGCGCGCCCAAGGCTACGAGGCCACCCTCGTCAACGGCCGGGTCCTCGCCGAGCGCGGCGAACTGACCGGCGAGCACCCCGGCCACCTGGTCACGTCGAACTGAGCCCCTGGAGGACATCATGACCCTGGCCACCCACGCGGTCGGCGAGGCGGTACGCCGCTCCGGCATCCCCGCCGGGGATCGCCCACAACCGGCACTGCGCGTCCGGGCTGTCCGCCGTGCAGACGGCGGCGTCGTCGGTGATCGCGGGCATGGACCAGGTCGTCGTCGCCGGCGGCGCGCAGTCCTCGTCCACCTCGCCGCGCGCGTCGCGGCGGCCCGGGACGGGATCGACAACGGGAGCTTCGAGGCCGAGATCGCGCCGATCGACGTCGTGATGCGGGACGGGACGGCGGTCACGTTCGCGGTGGACGAGCACCCGCGCCGGTCCTCCACCCTGGAGAAGCTGGCGTCGCTGAAGCCGCTGCACCCGGAGATCGAGGGCTTCTCCGTCACGGCCGGGAACTCGGCCGGGGTGAACGACGGCGCCGCCGCCGTGGTGGTGACCTCGTCGGACTTCGCCTCGGCGAACGGCCTGGCGCCGCTCGCGGAGGTCCGGTCGTGGGCGTCGGCGGGCGTGCCGCCGGCCGAGACGGGCCTGGCCCCGAAGGTCGCCATCCCGAAGGCGCTGTCCCGGGCCGGCCTGACGGCCGGCAGCATCGACCTGTGGGAGATCAACGAGGCGTTCGCGTCGGTCCCGATCGCCGCCGTGCGGGCCCTGGGCATCGACGAGGGGATCGTGAACGTCCTGGGCAGCGGCTGCAGCCTGGGTCACCCGATCGCGATGACCGGCACCCGCATGATCCTCACGCTGGTCCACGAGCTGCGCCGCCGCGGCGGCGGCACCGGCGTCGCCGCCATGTGCGCCGGCGGCGGCATGGCCACCGCCCTGGTCCTCGAGGTCCCCGCCCCGTAGCCTCCGGGGCCCGTGCCCGCCTGCTCCTAGTCCTTGAGGAGGCCCAGGAGCAGGTGGGTGTCCTGCTGGAAGACCCGGATCTGCGAGATCAGGCCGTCGCGGAAGGAGAACAGCTCCGCCACGTCCACCGTCGCGCTCCGCCCGGTGGCGACCGACGTCCAGGTCTGGGTGGTCACCTGCGTGACGGTGGCGTCGTCGCCGGAGATCCGCGGGTCGGCGATGGTCCGCGTCCAGTGCTCGCCGAACGCGGCGCCCATGCCGGCCATCCCGGCGCGCCCGGACCACCAGCCGCCGTGCGGCAGCGACGCGGGCTGCTCGATCCGGATCTCGTCGTGGAACAGCGCGGCGGCCCCCGCGCCGTCGCCCGCGGCGAACCGCCGGGCCAGCTCGGTGACGGTGTCGACGGGGGTGGTGGTCTCGGCCACTACTCCTTCTTTCTGTCCGGTCCTATGGTCGGGAAGAAGCCCTTCACGGTGGCCTCGCTCATCGTGGCGATGGCCGCGTCCCGGTCGGTCTTCTTCATGGTCCCGTGGTGGCGCTCCATGGCCAGCACCATGGCCATGCCCATGACCGCCCGGGCCGAGATGCCGGGGGACTCCGAGGGGAACCCGTACCGGACCTCGACCTCCCGCCACGCCTCGGCCAGCCGGTCCATCGCCACGGAGAAGTTCTCCCGGTAGAACCGCCGCGCGACCTGCGGGTCGCCGAACAGGACCAGGCCCAGCAGCGGCAGGACCTCCTCGAGGGTGGACACCAGCTGCCGGTACAGGCCGGTCATTCCCTCGATCTGGCGCCCGGGCGTCAGCGGCTCGTCGGCGTCGATAACCTGGGTGGCGGCGACCAGGTCGTCCACGGCCTGCTGGAGGGGCTCCACGACCGCCTCGAAGAACAGCTGTTCCTTGCTGTCGAAGTGGCGGTAGATCACGCCCTCGCTGATGCCGCTCCGGGCAGCGATCAGCTTGATCGTGGTGCCGTTCATGTCACCGGTCTCGGTGAACGCCCGCCGGGCCGCCTTGAGGATCGAGCTCTTGCGGGCTTCCGCGGTGAGCCGTTTGCGGGGGGCGGCCGGCTGCGCTGGTGCCGGTGCTTTGGCCACGATGGTGTCCTGTCTTCTCGGTAAACGGAGTGTGTGCCTACTCTCAATCGTATCTAGCCCGAGACGCCATCTTGACGTTAACATAAGTGAGCATTCGCTCTCAATATGTCGTAATTCGGCCAGGAGCCACCGCATGGAACCGGATAGCGAACTGATCGACGCGGCCCGCGCGCGGACCGGACTGGACGACTTCGGCGGCGGGGAGTTCCGCGAAGGGCTGGAGATCCTCGTCGGCGACCTGCGGACGACGGCCCGCCTGAACGCCGCCGGCGAAAGCTACCTGCGCAAGAAGATCGTCGGCCTCCTGGCCCAGCGCCTTCAGGTCGAGGACTGGTACCGCCGCCACCCGGAGATCGCCGACGAGCCGGTTACCCGGCCGCTGTTCGGCCTGGGGCTGCCGCGGACCGGGTCGACGGCCCTGTCGTTCCTGCTGGCCGCCGACCCGCGCGCCCGCTACCTGCGGCTGTGGGAAGGAGACCAGCCCTGCCCGCCGCCGTCCGCCGTCGACGGCGCCGGCGCGGGCCCGCCCGACACCCGGATCGCCGACGCCCAGGCCGAGCACGACGCCCGGGCCCAGGCGTCGCCCCGCCACGACCGTCTCGTCCCCAACAGCCCGGAAGGCCCCGTCGAGTGCCTGGGCCTGCTCGCCCTCGACTTCAAGTCGAACCTGTTCAACGCGTTCGCCTACGTCCCGGACTACACGCGGTGGCTGCTGTACGACGCCGACCTCACGTCCGCCTACGCGTACGAGAAGCGCGTGCTGAAGCTCCTGCAGTGGGGGTACCCGGCGCGGCCGTGGCGGCTCAAGGCGCCCACGCACTTGATGTACCTGGAGCCGCTGCTGGCGGCGTTCCCCGACGCCCGGTTCGTGATGACCCACCGGGACCCGGCCGAGGTCATGGTGTCGGTCGCCGACCTGTTCGCCGACATCCAGGCCCGGTTCAACGAGCACGTCGACCTGCGCTACCTCGGCGCCACCAACGTGGAGCAGTGGGCGGTCGGGATCCGCCGCGGCCTGGCGTTCCGGGACGACGGCCACGACCACCTGTTCTACGACATCGGCTTCCGGTCCATGCAGACCGACCCGGTCGGCCAGGTCCGCGGGCTGTATGACTGGCTCGGCGAGCCGGTCACTCCCGAGTTCGAGGCCGGCATGCGGGCCTGGTGGCAGGCCAACTCGCAGGCACGGGAGAAGGTCACGCACCCGGACCCGGCCGCGTTAGGCATCGACCCCGCGGCGATCAGGCCGCTGTTCGCCGACTACACAGCAAGGAGCCAGCAGTGGGCATCGACCTCACCGGCGGCATAGACCCCGCCCGCGAGTACTTCTTCGCGGAGCGCCCCGACGACCCGGAAATGCGGGACTCCGCCAGCATGTGGGTCTCCGACGACCAGGGGGAGATCGGCCTGCCCCGGTTCGCGGTCGAGGCCGTCGCCGCCAAGTGGGAACACCACGACTACCAGCTCAACCTGGGCCTGCGCGGCGGCCGGGTGATCCGGGCCCGGGACACCGGCGACTCCCGGCTCGGCGACCCGGCCGCCCTGGCCACCGGGCCCCTCACCTTCCGCTGCGCCGAGCCGTTCCGCACCTGGACGGCGGAGTTCGACGGCCAGGCCGACGCCACCACCATCGGCTCCCTCATCGACGGCGACCCCTCCTCGGCCCGGACGGATCTCCGGTTCTCCGTCACCGCCACCATGGCGGTCCCGCCGTGGATCCAGGGCGCGCTGCAGCCCGACGCGGCCGAGCGGCTGTCCAACTCGGTCGAGGGCGACCTGATGGGCGGCCCCCGGTACGAGCAGCTGTTCCGCTGCACGGGGACGGTCACCGCCGGCGGCCGGACCCGCGAGTTCAGCGGCAGCGGCCTGCGGATCCGCCGCCAGGGCGTGCGGCGGCTGCAGGAGTTCCGGGGGCACTGCTGGCAGTCGGCGCTGTTCCCCAGCGGGAAGGCGTTCGGCTACATCGCCTACCCGCCCCGGCCGGACGGCGAGCCCACCTTCAACGAGGGCTTCGTCTACGACGGAGACGGCGACCTCATCCCCGCCCGCGTGGCCAGCGCGCCCTGGCTGAGGACCCTGGAACCGGCCGGGGAGGACGTGTCGCTCGTCCTCGAGACGGCCCGGGGCCAGGTCCGGATCGGCGGCACGACGGCCCTGCCGACGATCGACGCCTTCCACCGTCCCCGCATGCCGGACTTCCCGGTCCTCTTCCAGGGCGGCGTCCGCTACACCTGGGACGGCGAGGAAACCTACGGCATGCTCGAGCGCTCCACCCGGCGCGAGAAGATCACCTGGCCCGGCTAGTCGTCGCGAGGAGCGCCGAGCAGCGTCCCGCCATCAGCGGAGAACGTCTGCCCGGTGACGAACGACGAGGCGTCCGTGGACAGGAACAGGATCGGGTACGCGATGTCGGACGGCTCCCCGAGCCTGCCCAGCGCGGTGCCCTTGCCCATCGCGGACCGGTCCAGGTTCGCCGCCTCCCAGGCCGCGACGGAACGCTCGGAGGCGACCGCGCCCACCGCCACGCAGTTGGCCCGGATCCCGTACCGGCCCCACTCGGCCGCGGTGACCTTGGTGAACATCTGCAGCCCGGCCTTGGCGGCACTGTAGGGGGCGCCGTTGCGGACGCCGTTGACTCCCGCTCCGGAGGACACGTTCACGATCACGCCGCTCCGGGCCTCGATCATGTGCTTGCCCGCCTCCCGCGTGCAGAAGAACGGCCCTGTCATGTTCAGGCCGACGGTGGCCTCCCAGCCCTTGGTCGGCAGCGACTCCAGCGGCCCCATCCGGGTGCCGCCGGCGTTGTTGACCAGCACGTCGATCCGGCCGAACTCGGCTACGGCCCGCTCCACCATGGCGACGACAGACGCCTCCTCCTTCACGTTGGTCCGGACGGGAAGCACCCGCAGGGCCGGGTTGCCGGCCTCCTTCCCGATCACGGCGAGCTGGGCGGCCACCGTCTCCAGGTCGGACTCGGTGCGCGCCGCGAGGACGACGCCCTCGGCCCCGTGGCGGGCGAACACCCGCGCGGTCTCGGCACCGATGCCGGTCCCGCCGCCGGTGATGACGGCCACCTTCCCGCGCAGGCTCAGCGGATCGTCGATGAAGGGCATGCCGGTCTCCTTGAGAGATAGAGGGTGAACAGCGTCCGGGGTACGGGCACGGGCACGTCAGGCGATGTTGAAGCCGGCGTCGACCGGGAACTGGACGCCGGTGACGTACTTGGCCTCATCAGAGACGAGGAACGCCACCGCGTCGGCGATGTCGTCGGCCTCGAGCATGGGGACCGGGAGCGCGTTCTGCATGCTGGAGATCACGTTGGACCCGCCGGCGGCGGCCTGCCGCTGGAGTTCGCGGGCCGTGTCGTTAACCGTCATGCCGCTGCGCACGGCCGTCGGGTGGACCGTGTTGACCCGGATAGACTCCGGCGCGAGGGTCCGGGCGTAGCTCTCCATCAGCGACACCAGGCCGCGCTTGCTGGAACTGTAGGCCAGGCTCCCGGCGGAGGCGTTCTTGAGGCCGAGCAGGCCGGCCGTGGAGCTGGTGATGACGATGGCGCCGCCGCGGCCGCCGGCCTGGATGGCGGGCACCGCCGCCCGCAGGGTGTGGAAGACCCCGGTCAGGTTCGTGTCCAGCACGTCCCTCCAGTCGGCGAGGAAGTCCCCGGACTCCGGCCCCATCCGGACCACGCCCGCGTTGGCGACGATGATGTCGAGGCGGCCGAACTCGGCGTGCCCCTCGGCGAACGCCGCGGACAGGGCGGCGTAGTCGCGGACGTCGGCCTGGCGGGCGACGATCCGCCGGTCCAGCGCCTCGACCAGCCGGACGGTCTCCTTCAGGTCGTCTTCGGTCCCCATCGGGTAGTTGACGGCGTCGATGTCGGTGCAGATGTCGACCGCGATGATGTCGACGCCGTCCCGGGCGAGCCGGAGGGCGTGCGCCCGGCCCTGTCCGCGCGCGGCCCCGGTGATGAAGGCGACCTGGCCCTCAAGCCTGTTGCTCATGCCACATCCTCGTGGTCGGGTCCGTTCAGAAGCAAGCGTTTACTTATTTTAGGTATCAGGCGGGGCAGAGGGAAGTCCGGGCACGCGGCATGTTGACCGCGGGATGCGGGCCTCTTTACGGTCGTGATAGCGGACAGACGCGACGAGACAATCCGTGATGCGGAGCGTGATCATGACGGTGCCCCTGGCGAGGCCGGACCTGTTCCTTCCCGACCCCGAGCCCCGGCAGGTGCGGTACACGGTCATCTCCGTGGACGATCACCTGGTCGAGCCGCCGGACATGTTCTCCGGCCGCCTGCCGGCCCGCCTCGCGGACGGCGCGCCCCGCGTCATCGAGGCGGACGGCCAGCAGGTGTGGGAGTTCGAGGGCCAGCGCTACACCCAGGTCGGGATGAACGCGGTCGCGGGCCGGCGCCCGGAAACCTACAGCCTGGAGCCGTCGCGGTTCGACGAGATGCGGCGCGGCTGCTGGGACATCCACGAGCGCGTCCGGGACATGGACCTGGCCGGGGTCTGGGCCTCGCTGAACTTCCCGTCGATGATCACCGGGTTCTGCGGCCGGGTCTTCTCGGCGGCGAAGGACCCCGAACTCGGGCTGGCCGTGACCCGGGCCTGGAACGACTGGCTTTTCGAGGACTGGTACTCCCCGTACCCGGAGCGCATCATCCCGCTCGGCATCACCTGGCTGGCCGACCCGGAAACGGGCGCGGCCGAGATCCGCCGCAACGCCGAGCGCGGGTTCCGGTCGGTCACGCTCCCCGAACGGCCGCACCGCATCGGGCTTCCGTCCTTGTTCAGCGGGTACTGGGACCCGATCATCGAGGCCTGTGCCGAGACCGGGACCGTGATCAGCCTGCATGTCGGTTCCTCCGGGATGAACGACCACGCGCCCGGCGCGCCGACCCTGGAGATCGGGGCCACGCTGTTCGGCCAGCTCTCGCTGCACGCCTGCGTCGAATGGCTGTGGTCCGGCTACGCCGTCCGGTACCCGGATCTGAAGATCGCCATGTCCGAGGGCGGCATCGGCTGGGTCGCGATGCTGCTGGACCGCCTGGACAACATCGTCGACCGGTCCGGCTACGGCAAGAACTGGCCCGGGGACCTGCGCCCGGCCGAGGTCCTCAAGCGCAACTTCTGGTTCTGCACCCTCGACGACCCGTCGACGATCGATACCCGGCACCGCATCGGCGTCGATCACATCATGCTGGAGACCGACTACCCGCACGGCGACAGCACCTGGCCCGACACCCAGGATGTCGTGGAACGGTACTGGGGGCACATCCCCGCCGACGAGCTCCGCCTGATGACGCACGCCAACGCCGCCCGGCTCTACCGGCACCCGCTGCCGGACAAGTGCCTGCCGGAAACGGGCCTGCCGGAGACGGGGGCCGCGCGGTGACCGAGCCGTTCCGCCCGACGCCGGAGAAGCTGCTGCCCGACCTGAGCCCGTGCGAGGAGGTTGTCCTGCTGGCCCGGACCCTGTGGCGGGAAGGGTATGACGATCACCTGGCCGGCCACATCACCTACCGCCAGCCCGACGGCACGCTGCTGTGCAATCCGTGGTTTCTGACCTGGGAGGAGTTCGGGCCGGACGAGGTCATCCGGCTCGACCCCGACGGCCGGGTCATCGACGGAGACTGGCCCGCGCCACTGGGGATCCCGCTCCACCTGCATCTGCACCGGCTCCGCCCCGACGTCACCGTCGCGGTCCACAACCATTCCCGGTGGGGCACGATCTGGGCGGACCTGCAGCGCGTCCCGCCCTGCTACGACCAGAGCTCGGCGCTGGGCGGCGGGGAGATCGCCGTGATCGACGAGTACGACCGGCCGGTCAACGACCCGGAGTCCGCGCGCCGTGCCGTCGAGGCTATGGGCGACGCCGACATCGCGCTCCTGGCCAACCACGGCGTGTTCGTCACCGGAGGGTCCGTCCGGGCCGCCCACCAGCGGGCCGTCGCCTTCGAACAGCGGTGCCAGCACGCGTGGCTCGCCGAGACCGCCGGCGGCGGCCGTCCCCTGCCGGAGGCGGCCCGCGCCTATCTCGGGCGCAAGAAGGGGGAGGGGTTTCCCGGCTTCTGGGAGGCGATGGCCCGCGCCGAACTCCGCCGGGACCCGTCCCTGCTCCGGCCGTAACGGTCCGGTGCCGGTCAGCCGATGTTGAAGCCGGCGTCGACCGGGAACTGGACGCCGGTGACGTAGCGGGCCTCGTCGGAGACCAGGAACGCGGCGGCGTTCGCGATGTCCTCGGGTTCGACCAGGTCGACGGGGAGCGCGTTCTGCATGGACGAGATCGTGTTGTTCTCGCCCGCGGCGGCCTGCCGCATGAGCTCCCGGGCCGCGTCGTTGTCCGCCATGCCGCTGCGCACGCCGGTCGGGTGGACGGTGTTGACCCGGATCGACTCCGGCGCCAGGACCCGGGCGTAGCTCTCCATCAGGGCGACCACGCCGCGCTTGCTGGCACTGTAGGCGAGGCTGGAGGCGGCCGTGCTCTTGAGGGCGAGCAGCGCGGCGGTGGAACTGGTCAGGACGATCGCGCCGCCCCGGCCGCCCGCCTGGATCGCGGGCACCGCGACGCGGAGCGTGTGGAAGACCCCGGTCAGGTTCGTGTTGATGACGTCGTTCCAGTCGGCGAGGAAGTCCCCGGACTCCGGCCCCAGGCGCATCACGCCGGCGTTGGCGACGATGATGTCGAGCCGGCCGAATTCGGCG
>Ga0131853_10010284_pt1 | contig 17107 bp, 7 predicted proteins | sample TergutLab28metaG_FD_92764 | JGI IMG/M metagenome (GOLD analysis project Ga0131853, IMG submission 92764) | Labiotermes labralis P1 segment gut microbial communities from Petit-Saut dam, French Guiana - Lab288 P1 (version 2) (version 2) | ecosystem: Host-associated > Arthropoda: Insects >... | reverse complement strand
TATGGTTTTCTCGACCGTGTTTTTGGATGGGTGGTGGTCTTGAGTGCCGCTGCGTAGGTCGTGTGTACGGTGCGGATGGTGCCGTGTGCCGCACGGCACCATCCGCACCGTACACACGACCTACGCAGCGGCTCTCAAGACCACCACCCATCCAAAAACTCGGTGGAGAAAACCATATGCTGCAACTCAACATCTAATGCTGCTGATGATGGGTGTATGCGCCCGAAACATGTCGAGCTAAGAATACATTAATAAAATTACCTAGTTGCATCAAGTTGGCATTTCAAGTTATTTCGTGAGGAAGATGCAGGTCAAAAACCCTCCAGAACTAGTACGGTTTAATTTGTACATTAATTTGGTTTAAGATGAAATAATGCCCTTAAATCGTGGAACCCACTGTCTGTTCAAATGCTTGTTATGGTCTTCTTGACACTCTGGGTTCAATTAGGAAAGTGCATGTAGGGTTAGCTTTGGTTTAAGGCATCATATTTACATAATGCAAGAGATAAATAATGCAGGATATCACTCTAAAGAAACTCATTTTTGACGTAACGTGCAGCGAATGTCATATCATCTTATAACAGCAAATGGTATGCTGTGTTATTTATTTCTTATGTTGGATTACGTTACATGTAGACGTCAACTTATGTTATACCAACATGTAAAATCATGCATACCATATGAATGGAAGCGCGAGAGTCTTAATTATGTAATTCAACAGAGAGTAAGATTTGAATTTAACTAATATATTTTGCCTCAAAAGACGAGATATAGAGGTCCGTGCAACATATAAATCGCGTCTATATTCCATGTACAGTATATAAGTTTCGAACAGATCCCGGGTAAAAATCTTGGCCAAAAAATGAATATTTTTTTCAGAACATCTGGGCGTTTCCCGGTGTGGTGTCTTCGAATAAATTACAGTAAAATTCTTTCCCAAACTATATAAATGGCGGTCCTATAGAATTAAGCTTTTTTGGGTAAAGTCTCTCGTCCGTAATTCTGCAGTGTGCTCAATACCAATAAGTTTACACACACTAACAGTCTCCATTACTCTAATGGTCTGAGTAGCCACGCGCAATCATGAAGTTCTACTGATTTCAGTTCAATATTATAACAGATTCATCCAACACAGATTGACTTACCAATGATTTAAAAAAAATCAAGGAAAACGTTAGAAATGTAGAGGTAAACGTTGCGTGGAGTGGTTGTTAAACAACTTCAACAACACATTTTCAAAAACACCCAATTTAAATATCTCTGACAAGCAATGTTTATCATCAGTTCTAGTTAAATATAACTTTAGAGAAGTTCATTATAGTTTTCAGAGAACAGTTTCACCTTATCCAGGACCAATAGGAAGCAAATAGTTAGATTTATAGGTTAAAAATTTCTCCCGGCAACCCTCTCACTCTCATTTCGCATCTCTTACATTTTACTACAAATATCTCTTTACCTTTTGTCCGTATCTTGTTTAGGCTGTACTTATTCGATATGGCAACACTGTACTTTAGACATGGAGTAACGAAGATGTAAAAGAAGAATTTTGGATTGTTAATAGTTTATTGACGACATAACGATAATTACAACATAAATTAAACCTACAGTGCTTCCATTGTGTCATTATGTATTTGGTTGCACTGGGGCTTATAAAGGATCTCTGATCATTTTTTTTTAACTTTCTGTAAACTTATTATTAAATAAATTTCAATATGCGGTTTGAAGATGCCTATCGATTCCGAACATACATACCCCGCATTCATGCAATGCGACTAGAGGCGCGGGGTCTTTTGAATTCTCCGGGAGATTGTGTAAAGAGGGTAAAGCGGTCTTGCATATAGGTTCAATAATTATAAAGTATAAAATTTTGGTAACTAAAATATATCTGAGGAATCTATCCCTTCATAAGCTGCGTTCTAGACTTTGGGGCTAGCATAATGAAAATAGGGCTTGGTGGGGAAACCGGAGGGAAGGAGACACTGGGGAGACCTAGGCGTAGATAGGTGGATAATATTAGGATGGATCTCCAGGAGGTGGGATGTGGGTATATGGACTGGATTGGGCTGACCCAGGATAGAGACAGGTGGCGGACGCTTGTGAGTGCGTTAATGAACCGTGGGGTTCCGTGAAATGCGGGGAATTTCTTGACTATCTGCAAACAAGTTAGCTTCTCAAGAAGGACTCTACACCATGGAGTAAGTAAGTAAGTAAGTAAGTAAGCAATCCATCTGCGCATTGTCGCGCAGTGAATTTTCCCATTAGAGTAGGCCTGTGTACTCTCAAAGATTCCCACATTCGCCGTTTTGTAATTGGAGGAAGTGTTTCATAAAGACTTCGTAATTACTCCTACAAACTACCACCATACAAAACTTTACATAACTGATTCCAATATTTCTTTACGTACCGTGAGAAAATAAGTAGCGAAAGAGATACAAAAAAATTTTGTCCCAAAATCTATAATGTAATAAATGTTGGAGGAAAGCGGTTTAAAGGAAACGGAGATTCCTTTTTTTTTCTTTCAGATCCATTAGAAATTGAAATCCAATATTGATCCATATTTCTTTTGGACAGGCTGATGAAAACTGTGAGCACTGTTACAAAACTAAGTGACTGATTAGCGTGTTACTTGGTCGTGCTGATAGCACAGCATCTACCGTTTAAAGCTTCCTTCACTCCACCTGCCACAGTCATTACGAAACCCTCGAAACAGGCCAGATCGATCAAGTAATTTCGTCGAGGGCTTTAAGAGTCTGCTTCTTTCTACTGCTAAGCTTTTTAGCCGTCATTCTGAGAATATGAGAAAGAAATCCTGTATTTTGTATCTTGACGCGTGGATTTTCCTGATCCATCGAGAGCACAGTGATCCACGCGAAGCAAACAAGCCCACAGTTCCCAGATCTGGGGGAGTTCTCCATAATTCATGAAGTCGGAGGTCTAACTACAAACATCCGTACTACTTTGTTCGGGCTTTGTGAGAAGATGCTGACAGAGTGGGCGGAAGGGGGTGCAACCAGCCAACTTCTGAGCAAAACTGATACAACTAGCCTATTTAGAATATCACATCATATCCAAGCTAGATATTCAGACGATTTCAATAAGAAAAAATGACTACATAAGCATTACACAATATCTGATTTATACATTCATTTCTATCTTTATTCATGTATACATGTATATAATAATACTGAACTATACAGCAATTATTTTCACTTAATTGTTTCATGAAATTATGCAGAATTTAATGGGCTGTTTCTCCAATTGACTATCCAATATTGACCCTTGAAAAGTGCTTCTACTTTATTGTTCATTTAACAACATCACAAGCAGTTCAGTCCCGGTGGGGACGAGATTTTCCGCCCGTCCATACCGGCCCTGAGGCCCATCTAGTCTCCTGTAAAATGGGTACAGATTCTTTCCTGGGGTAAAGTGAGGTCGGGGCGTGATGCTGACCACTCACCCCCTTCTAGTGCCGCGGTCATGGAAGAGTAGAGCTATACCTCTACCCACCCTCTGGGCCAAACCTGACCTGTAACGGGATCACTTTACCTTTACTTTTACAAGCAGTTCAGACTACATGACATGGAATGATGATAAAAAAAAAGTGCTCAATTTTAAGATCTGCGGAGGGAAACATTATTTGTCTGACTTAAAGTCCACATTATAATTTCTCTGTAGGAAGTAAGGAAAACCACGTAAACATCAAATCAGCTGGTTTCCGGCCGAGATTCGAAATAGACAACTCTCAAATAAAAACTATAGTAGTGCAATTTTGCGCGATGTCGTTGTTGAGGGACTTGGATGTAGGAAAAGTCGGGGGTGTAAATTAAATTATAATTTCACATTGTTATTCACGTGGTGCAGTTTATGAAGTCGTTTTTTTCTAATTTTTCAACTGTGTATACCATAAGCTTGATAATTCTAAACTTCTCATACATTTAGATCATATTCCGACATGCTGCGGTGCTGGCCACCCGAGTGTTTTTAGAAAATTACAAGCTATATATACGTGGATACAATATTGCCAACTATTGCTGGAATTCCTATAATTTATAAGACTTTCATCTATCGTTATAGTGTGATCTGTACGGTACTTGATAACCCCAAAAATATTGCACGCCAGTGTCCACCAAGTTTTAAGTGATAAAGGACGCAATGTGGATTTTATTGTGAGTGCATAAAAAGACAAATACAACAGCGGTGTGTTAGCCTACAGGGTGAATTTCCTGATAATGGTGTTGGCCACTATAGAAACATGTCGGAATAGGTGTATAGTGTATAGTGTATATTGTTCGAAATTTTTAGACAAATAAATTAAATTTTTTTAGGACATAGTGCAATGGTAGGTTTTTGTAATGAATTTCCTTACCTCCTGAATACCAAAGCACGAAATGGCCAGTCGGGGAAAACTTTGAACAAGTTACTGATGAAAAAAAATCTTCCTCTTGTCAATTCTGAATACGTTTTGCAGTTCATAACTGTCGCACACTTAGGAATGACTCTAATTCTGATACGATCTCTTCAGTGTTAGGGAGAGACTGTCAGTAAGAAAACAAACAACTTGCAGGCTTCATAAGCGAGGAATAAATATCACGTATTTAGATATAATTTGGAAGATATAGAAAATTGTAAGTTTGCAGGATAAAAAATCTGCAGCTTTGAAATATTTAGGCGTTAATGTGGGCAAAAAGGTGACTTGGAGAAAATGCCGTCTTTCAGAAAAGGTAACAAATTTGAAGGAAATGTCTGTAGGTTATTGCATTTACAGTGTTAAGACACATAGTATGAGAAAAGACCTCAAAAGTGATTGGATTTAAAAAAAAACAGGCTAAATTATAGTGGTTGCAGAATACAGCCAAGTAAGTATTGACACTCCATATATGTAATGTGTGTAATACAACACTTTTGAAGAAAACGTTCTGACAGGAACACATAGACTGCCCTCCGTACTATATTAAATTATAGTTTTAAAGGTCTATTAATAATGATAATAAAATCACGAGTTTTAAAAGGAACCTTTACGATTATGAAATCAATAATTGAATTTGGAACATAAATAATTTTAAGTGAACATTTTATTTATTATCTTATGCAACATTTTATGTATAACGAAATATTTCATTCAAAATGCCAAACCTTAAATACAGTACTTTTTGAAAGCTAATAAATCCTAGATAAAATAATCAGTGAGCAAATCAGACATGTCTCCGTGCTGCCTCGTCAGAGTGTAAGGTGACAGCTAATAACATTTGAAGAACGTGCAAGTTTACAAGAAATGAGACATGAGGTACAAGCAAGAACTGTGGAAAAAGGTGACAATTAAAAATTTTGTAATAAAGACTCTAAGAATGAAGTAAATAGAGGAATGCTTGCTGTTGTTTAGCTCAGAAATTATTGTCTCTTAGATCAGTTATGTAAAAATGTGAAATTGTTTATCAGTTTTTGTAGGTGTGAGACAAATCGAGTGCGTTTCAGAGTAGAGTGCCGTAATATTTTTGGACGCCAAATCTGCTAGGCTGTTCGTCGGCCAAAATCTAACAAGTAACTTCTAACAATTATGGACGAAATCAGAAATATGTACAAAACTCTGACCGAAAAAACCCCTCTTCAAAGACTTAGGCATAAATAGTATGATAATATTAAATGTATCTTAACAACTGCGGATCACAGTATAATCTGACAGATGAATCGTGTCTTAAAGGTTTTGAGTTCTGTAAGGAAAGGATCTGTAACTTATTTGACAATATTTGCTGTAAGTGACCTGTATAAAACTCTACGGAAGATAGGCCACACGTTGCGCAAAATAATGTATAAATGAGAATAGGTAAGAAAATAAGTTCACATCGAGTAGAATATTGTAGCTAATGAACCTGCACTTGCTCTGATACAAGGAGAATTCGTCCCGAGGTATTATCATCGGCTTCCACCAACGAAAGGAACCTTGGTCGTCACAGATCTGAAGACGATGGTCGGTGAAAACAGCTGTGACACCATAGATCGTATAGCATCAGCAAGGAATATAAAAGCTAGCCCCCCCCCCCGTACGATAATTGATTGAACAGTGGCAGTGGGGAATGTGTAGAAAGATAGCGGACAGTGGTACAGTTAAAAGTGAACTGTTCTTATTAGAGTCAATATTAAGGGCCCAACACACAGTACAGGTATTTACATTTAATGTTACAGGGGGTGTTAAATAAAGAATTCCTCAAAACTTGCTTGGCAAATTGAAGGAAATCCCGTGAAAATACGGAAGGTCACAAGATATAAAAATACCGAAACTATTTAATGACAGAGTTCAAGTTTGTCTTCTCGTGTTCTCAATGTGCTACCTTCATTGTCCTGTAGGCGGCTCTGTGGTCAGTGTGGCAATAAATATATTATCATTTGACCAAGGAAGGGCAAGCGTTATCTTGCAGATGAACATGAAGATTTCCACTTCGTCTTGTACGTGCCTTCGTGTCATTAGAGCTTTCTACATTGTTACAGCATTTAATTAAATCTGCGAAGAAGGTTTCGGTTTTACAATTACAGATACTACACTAGACGGCAAATATTCCAGAAAACAGTGTCTTTATCAACCAGTCGAAAGGTACCTGTGCTTCCTGGGGTACTAAACCTCGAACCGCGAGCAACAATTTTTATTTCAGTTTTCTTTATGTGTTGCCAGGTGGGAGTAATTACCGTAAAAATGTGTTGTTACGAGGTAGTAGAAGCTGACCTATGCTTTAGTCTGTACTGCAGCCTCAACCCTTGCAGATAAAGTTTTGTCTTAAGTACTACGTAGTATAATCCCTTAATCTACAACCTGTTTCTCTAGATATACAGTATTCGGGTTTATGGGACGCATGTTCATTGAAGTTTCGATAACACAAAGAGTGATTCAGTGGCAGGATTATCTGTTGAAAACACTCCGGCAACCGTTCTACAACTAGGTTGAAGAAATCCAGCAAGATGTAGCAGTATGCAGATATTTATTTACTGCTAAATTACTCTACATGTTTCGGGCATCCATCGCGACCATCATCAGGAGTACATAAAACTGTAGTTGCAGCCTCTGTTACAGATCATACTATCTGGGAAGCAAGCTTCTTCAAACGTGACCAAATAAGGGCCCTGCAACTGTAGCGTGTCCCAGCGACTGACAGCTTATTTTTATACTGCCTGGCTGTTGTGTGGGCGTCGAAAATATTTAAGAATGTGGAGAGTGTTTAGCAATTATCACGTACTTCTGATTATCTTGTACAAATCTTTCAGATTTGTAAAAATAGCTAGAAATGGGCACATATAATATTTCTATACAGACTAGTAGACCGCTGAGGTAAATTGTGCAAGTGACCTGCGCTCTGAAATAAAGAACCTAAGCTTGTAGCTTTTTTACCTTCTTAAATTACTTAATCAAATTTTTCTACAGGCAAAAATCGCTGGCCCTCCACTACAGAATATAATCTGGCAATGTTATTTTAGGAAAGAGTCGCATTTGGTGAGAAAAAGGCAGAAATCTTTAATTTTACAGCAGATTGTAAATATAATAAAGCTGAGCTTTAAAGGGTTAAAGGACATTAAAAATATTCGTGTTCCGCATTTTCACAGTGTATGAATTTTATAATGAGGTAAGCTTTAACTTCTATAAAAAGAAATTTACGAATTTCTTTTCTGATGGTGATTAAAGCTACTATGTCTTTTGCATAACAGTTTTTTTTTAATTTTGACGTTTGCTGACCGTGCATCTCAGTATATTTATCTCAGTAATTAACCAACTTGATGCACAAAATTTTTGTTTTACAATAAGTTTATTTCATTCCTCTACATGTTTCGAGCATATGTTCTCATCATCAGGAGGTTAAAATTGCATTACACAGCCTCTGGTATCATCACGCCTATAGGTGTGATGATACCAGAGGCTGTGTAATGCAATTTTGACCTCCTGATGATGAGCACATGTGCTCGAAACATGTAAAGGCATGAAATAAAACTTGTTGTGAAACACATTCTCGTGCACGAAACGGCCACCTACAGGTGTGATGATACCAGAGGCTGTGTAATGCAATTTTGACCTCCTGAAGATGAGCACATGTGCTCGAAACATGCAGAGGCACGAAATAAAACTTATTGTGAAACACATTCTCGTGCACGAGACGGCCACCTACAGGTGTGATGATACCAGAGGCTGTGTAATGCAATTTTGACCTCCTGGTGATGAGCACATGTGCTCGAAACATGTAGAGGAATGAAATAAACTTATTGTAAAACAAAAATTTTGTGCATCAAGTTGGTTAATTACTGAGATAAACTGTTTTTTTTTAATTGCAGGAAAGGATAATTTTGGGACAGTATCTTCTAACACATACTTAACCATCTAACGCATAGTTGTTAGTGTCTGTACTATTAGGCTTCACACTATAGAGCCTGCATTATTATCACACCCTACGTTTGTGCTCCGTGTGATTATGAAGTAAAACAGCTGTTAGCTTTCTGTACAGAATTCAACAAGTTTCCTTATAGGAAAACTCTATTTTCTCTGAGATATAAACCAAACATTTGTATACAGTGTAGTTTTGTTTTAGTCTTCTCGCGGAAACAAATCTGCCAGCATTTGTTCTGCGAATAGTTATAATGGTATTTAATAAATTTGCGTGAAATATTCACCATTTACTTTGAAATAACTCCAGACTTCTTGTGTATAATTTTACTTAACTGCTAGAATTATATGGCGCGTGCAGTATATGAAATAGTACGGAGCAAAAGGTCAGTCGGAAGTCTTCGTAGACAATCCTATCCCACTATTACTTTTCCACTACAGTTCTCACGTGGAATGCCCAGGGATCAAAACCGGATGACCTTGGTGAAAGGCCGGCAACTAACCACCTGAGCAACAACATTGTCAAACTTTTATTTGTCTATCAATAATCTACAAAAGACGTCAACATTTATACATCAAAATTATCTTCAGAAGCTGTAACCAATATTTTAAAAAGCTAAAATTTTGTTTCTTTTTTCACATGAAGTGGATATTACTAGTACATTTAGTGCCTACAACAGGACGCGAAAATGTGACAGGTCAGTTTTAAACAAGTTTTCGTTACGTTTAATATTGCTAATATGTTCATTTCATAATTTTTATTTTAATATAATTACGTTTTAATGCTGTTCTGCTTAGGTGCTTTTTCATTATCTATTTTATATATGTTTTTGTCGATTAATAGTATTTTTTAATACATCTTACATCTTATGTTCCCATGCTGTCTCTGTAATTAGCCTTGTGGTAGTTGTGCCAACGCATAACTAATAAAGAAATTAATTTAATTATCATTATCATTATCATCATCATCCACATTCCTTACTTCAGAGCTGTTTAGCTAGTTCCCAAATAAGTACGGGATTCACCGACCAAGCACTTTTCATTCGTTTATCTGCCGAAGACTTTCGATTGTGCATTGCAATATATAGAGGAAGGCGGGGTTGAACAGTTTTAGTATTTAGTATAATTTGTTTGGAATAATGCTCATTGCGGTTATTATTATTATTATTATTATTATTATTATTATTAACACAAATTTTATAATGTAAAATTTAGCTCAGCATTCTGTTACGCGATTTCTATTGAGCGGCTGTTTTAAACTCTAATGGCTCTCACATTTATTCCTAAGGTGTTCAGTTCAAAAATCGATAGGAACAATGATTATCCTGTCAGCGGTGATGTGGTTTCTTCCTCAGCCCCACCAAGCCCACCAAAAATTAGTCATTTCCAAATCCTTTCCATTTCATTTTTCACTACAAACCAGTTACTGTACGTTATATAATCATAGTTACTAAGGGGATTATTAAATTACATATTTTAATCCAAAAAATGCACTAAATAAAATACTATAAAACGGATCACTAAACACACTTTATATTAGGTGCCGAAATGTGTTGACATCTAATATGAAGTGTGTTTTATGATCCTTTTTGTAGTATTTTAGTTAGTTCATTTTGTTGGTTTAAAATATAGAGTGCAAGAAAATTCATAGTAAGCATAACATTTTAAAAAAGTGCATTATTAACTGATCTGCTCCAAGGTTTAAATATCGTTACCCAATAATGAAGTTGTGCCTGAACACCAAAGCCTTTTCATAGGCCGTTGTTGCACTTAAAGGGCAAGAGCCTTGGCTTGGATGTATCCTTCCCTGCTTGCCTCAAGCCCAACACTTCAAGCAACATTTCAATTTCGTGGTCCACCAACTTGTTACAATGCTATGAATGGATCACGCTGTACAGAGAATGAAAACCAAACTCGTGCAACTAAAATATATATCTTCCTCTCTTCCCAAGTCCTTTTCTTCTTTGCGTTTTCTTTTTTGGGGGGAGGGTTGGGGGGGGAAGAAAAGATGTAGGAGTGGGCCATGTTTCAGTACCATCTTACACAGAAGATACGTATACAAATACTTTTCATGAATTAGAGCTGCAATATATGGAGTCTACCGAAATGTAAACAGGAAAAAGTTGAAGAAAAAAATTTCTCTTTGAGAAGTGGTCTCAAACTTGGATAAAGTTTTGTTGCAGCTTTGCTTCAAAGCAGTTCTCTAGGGATTTGTGTCGTAATATCGGCGACGTTAAAATAAATATTTACCTTACTTAGGTAGCCACTTTACGGTGTGCACAAAACCGAATAAACGCTTAGCTGACAAAGATAAACTTAACAAGATATGCGGTATTGCTGTTTGAAGTGTATCGCATACACGGAACCCATATGGGTTTAGTCCGAAGTTCTTAAAGGAATTATATTACGTAGTAAATTTAAAATTGCATTTAATGATTTCACTGTATCTCAGATAAAGATTAGGTCGTCGTCCTTAATACGGTGATGTTGAGAAATCTGCTTCTCATTACCCCATTATCTCTAAAGAATAAATGTTTTCCTTCTTATATCTGTCTTTACAAACAAAGAAACTGTTATTATACTGGCTGAAAAATCTGTTGCAATACCTCAAGGGTGGTAGTAGAAAAGTTTAGTGAACCAACCAAACTGGAAATGCCGGGTAGACCGAAATATCTAATTTTCCTAGAAAGGAAACGGAGGTCCGGAAATGAACAAACGGAGGAATTGAAAATAATATATCAACAAGGCTCGCTATTTTCCGTTTATTTACTATCGAATACAGTGTAACCTCTTGATTTATTTTCCTCATACACTCAAGAATGCGTTAGAAGGTCGAGAGAATATTCTGGGGAATTCTGAGAAATAAGTTGATTTTATAAGGAACACGTGAAAAAATTTACACATTATCTCTATGCTGTTTATCTTGTACGCCACCACTTCGGTCATTCTAGTAATTACAAGGCACTTCTGTTCCAAACTGGTGTCCAACGACTGGAAATTTATCGGCGTGTATGACTGTACCATACTTTAAGCAAGCAACCGAAAAAACAGATAGTACAAACGATAAAAATTGCTGGTACCTAAGTTCGGAAATAATGTACTGAGAGTATGGCTATTCGAAACTGTTACGTCCTTCAGTAGCTGGAATGTTACTACTACAAAATCTTAAGACAAGTAATATGGCGTATAAAATCACTTACTGAAAACACGTCCAAGATGGCGCCTCAAGGGGAGGTCAGAAATTGAACAAGCTCAAAAGTCTTGTATTTAACCTATATTTTATGTTATATATTTAATGCATTGCTTTTAAAATTTGTCACAGAAATACTTTCAAGACAATAATACTACTATCAAAATATTTTTTCCTTGTAAAACGAAACCTGTGGTACCAGGAATCCACTAAAAACCAAAAATGCGTGGAAACCGTAGAAGTTTATTGAAATTACCAGCAGCCCTTCTAAACAAAACAAACTTTCAGCAGTCACAAAGATATCAACGCTTAAGTTGTGTCATCATCAGTGACCGCATCAGCTACCCCAGTTAACATTTACTTGGCATTATTACACAGGGTGTTTCATAAGTTGTGGACATTAATATAGGAGATAATTTCGTACACCTTTATGATCAAAACGATTTACATAAACACACGTGCAGTTTTGAAAGTTTAAGGATTTATGACTGCTTGATGCTTAGAATAAAACTATAGAAGTTACTTAAAAGATTATGGATGAAAGTAACACAATCAAACAAGTTACTCTTTAATACTCTAAACAATAACATAATTCCACTTTAGTATACATAACAGAACAAAAGAACAAGAAAGATCAATGATCATATCCGTTTACTACTTTTTTATCCCTGAAAATTAAATATTTCTTTTCTCTGTTTTCCCTTTCCTTTCAACCCTTCCCAGTTGATTTCAAGTTTCTTCCTACCTTTCAAATTTCCTTCAATTTTACATCTTTCAACAGAATGAAATACAGAATGTCCCCTCTCCCCCCCCTCCTCACCCCCCCGAAAAAAAACAGTCTTTGTGTTGCTTACTCTGTCTTTAATATAATGTGCACTGTACTGTACCGAAACCTGGCCTACCAGAAAACAAATTATAGTGTAAAACGCCTGAGATAGGACTCAGTCTTCACCACGCCCAGTGTCTTAACAGAGAAATATTCGTGCTTCCGTGGTGGTTCGTAACTGGGTGACGATAGCCTATTGTGGTGAGTTAGGTTTACGACATTTCTGAGAGAAGATTTCGTCCACCTTAAAGACGAAAAAAAAAGTACCAAGAAAGATAAAGGCAGAACAAGCGTGGTTAAATGAAAATTTGGAAAATAAAAATTTATTTATTGAATAATGAAAACACGATTCTATGTACTACCTTTTTTAAGAGAAGATGAGCTGGTACGACATAAATCTTCATGTAGGCTGTTATGCTGCACTTAATGTGCACGTGGCAATGCGTCAGATACAGTTAAATGCGATAAAATAAAATTTTATAACTTATCTTAAACACACCCTGAATATGTTATTAAGACTTAGGTTATTGCAGGCCAGATGTCAAGTAACCACAGAAGTCCATGGTGAAAGAGACATGCCCATTAATTTTTCTAACGTAAAACAAAATGTACGATTTTCAAAACCTCACAATACTTGGCGCTTTCGTCTAGAAGCGCGGTGTAAAATTGCAGAACGCTACTATTAGCTTCGCCAAGTCTGTCTCTCAGCCCGCCCCTCCCACTGTCCGCATGGAACAATTCGGTAAACAATGGAATGAATTTCAAGAAATTTGTTTGTTAATTTTTCGAAAATCTGTTGAGAAAATTCAATTTTCATTAAAATCTGACAGGAATAACGGGCACTTTACAGGAAAAGCGATAAACACTTTTGATCATATCTCAGTCAGTTTTTCTTTGAGTGAGAAATTTGAGACAAAATTTGTAGAGAAAATCAAAGCACGTTTATGTTACAGAACTTTTTTTCCGAAAATCGTACCGTTTATGAGATAATATGGAAACGTACTGTAGAGCCGAGCAGGCCACAGATGACAATATGGCGCATACGCTTTGCATGCAGGATACCCAAGGCTGTAGAATGCTTATTGCCTTTCCAGTGCAACAATGGTTACGCGAACGCTCTCCAATGTTACATTATGCACATATTGCCTGTCTTGTTAGAAAACATGTCAGTCGCGGTGGAAGAAAACTTTATACTATCTGATTAAGGTAAGAGGACTATAATGGTATAATACAAAATACAGGGTGGCGCGGAGCCGACTGACACATTTCAAATTTGAATATTGCGCCGACGCGGTAGCTTGTCGTGGTTGGTGGGAAGGGGAACGATAGGGGAGAGGACGCCATTTCATATGGTCAGTCGCAATTGGAGCGTTGGAACGTGCAACAACGTGTTACCTGTGTTCGTAGTTTCGGCGACATCGCTTGACCTGCTCGGTCACCCGACCTTACTGTACCAGATTTTTCCCTGTGGGGGTTCCTGAAAGACCGTGTGTTCCGGAGGCGTATCATGACTATTCAAGAACTCAAACAAGTCATTGTTGACGACGTTGCGGCTATTGATGAGGACCTACGGAGGCGCGTGTACGGCAACTTCCAGACACGCTTGCAACAATGCATTCATGTAAACGGAGGCCACCTGCCTGATGTTCAAAAAATAAGCTTGTAATCTGTGGGTAATAAATAGCATACTTGGAAGTATTTATAGACGATTTCGCTTATTTTCCCGGTTTCCATATATTATCTATGGCCATTTGAAATGTGTCAGTCGGCTCCGCGCCACTCTGTAGGTACGTGTATGGAGATATATAGACATAATATAATTTACGATCTTAAAAGTGTAATTGTACTATGATGGTATAATATTTTCCACCAACTTCAACCTGTACACGGTCTGTAACCGAAGTATTTCAAAATAGTGTAAGTAATAAACTCGCCTTTATTCCATTGTACTGTATGTTTACCTTTAAATTGCAACTTTAACAGTTAAATCTTTCAAGTACTAGGAAAAAAGGAGAAAATTAAATGCTAATTAGGTAGTGTGACACATGGCAGAGGGTGATTTCAAGCTTTCAAGGCAAATTAGACAGGAACTACTCTCTTCTGAGTTATTACGCAGCAAGTAATGGTAAATCCTCACCGACGTTTCGGGGCAACCTATCCTTGAAGACAGGACCGATAGGTTGTCCCAAAATGTCGGTAAGGAATTGTCACTACTCGCTACGTAATAAATAGCCCAGAAGAGCGAACTTCTCATCGCACAGGGTGTTTCCAATCTTGAACTTCTAATCATTTGCGTTCCATTCGACTTTGAGGATTCCAGTACAAAATAGTCTTAGTTTGTTTAGTTCGTGGCGTTGTCCAGTTTGTGAAATAATTATGTGATTTGCTAAATGGTGGTTAGTGTGACGGCTAATTATTGAGTCAGTCGGTTTCGAGAGTTGAGGTTCTTACAGCGATCTTGCTAAAGATAAAAGTCTGCGTAGATGTTAACACTGTACCGTAAGGTAAATATTTACTGACGTTTCGAATGATCGTAATTTTGCATCTTCAGCCTTAAACTCTTATACAAATATTGACCAATCCACACGTCAGTAGTTCCCACAAAACTCGAATGTTAGAACTAGTGGGTTACATAAGCATTTAAGTGATGACATAACAGGAGTGAAGTTTGAAGCTTTATATCTATAATTTGTGTTAATGTCTGCTTTTAGAAGTTGCAGTAAGGTTCCCATGCTAAACTTCCCGAATTCTGAAACTAAACTGTAGCAGACTCCATCAGAATTCTATGGTATTTGTACATAAAGGTTTACCTTCAGTGGGGCACGCCCAAGAAAAGTTTTGCTTCCCCACTTCCCAGGGGCAGGAAAGGGATAGCTGCGGTGTTCAATTTCATTACTATATTTAGCAATTGCTACCCACACACACAGGCAAAATATAGCGTGTGTCACGGTAGCAGCTCATCATATCGTCTGGACCTACGCCTACCTTAACATTACGTCACACGTTACGGCTCCTATCTCTTTCTACTTCCATTTTTGCTTTCGATCCCCCTCAACCCCCCCCCCCGTCTAAATCTAGGTTACACTTCGTAGCTCCGTCATTTTCACAAAAGTCAAAGACAATTCGCAATGTTTGGTGTATTTTATGTTTCAGGAAGGCTAACTTTAAAAGCCGTAAAATATTACCGATTTAATAAATTTTACCGACAAACAGAAATGCTTTCATTGTTTGGCCCCCCCCCCTTGTGCCCAAATTATTTGTCAGTTCTTACATTCCGGTATGTTTTCAGAGTTCCAAAACAACCATTACGTAACAGGAGCTTAGGCAAAACCAACATAAAGCACTTTAAAATAACCTGTCGATCTGGGTTGGACATTGGACGAGTTAAACCGCAAAGCGATGTCTAGTTTAATTGGACATTGGGCCGATAAGGTTTAAAACCCAGTGGTAACTACAAGCACCAGCTGTTGTAACAATTCACATCTTTGCAATTTTCCCCACAGTGTGTACATGTGATTCTGTGTGATTCTCATTGTAAACAACGATAATGCTCCATAAACCTGTACGTGCAAATGTCATTAAAAGTTATATGAGAATTACGCACATGACGCCATTCATTCCCCATACAGTACTAACCAGTTGGTCCTTGTAGTGGGGACGGAATTATTACTCTATAGAACAAGAGCGGAACATTTTCTCATAAGTTAGACGAATTTAAGCAAGACAGGGTTTAACGAAAATTCGGCTTCATCATATGGTTGATGAGACAGCTGAAAATGTGGGATAAAAAGGTTTAATGTCAAATTTTATTGAATAAGAGAAACCCTTTAAATGCGGAAAGCCAACAATTTAAGGGTGTAAAAGAAAATAATGTGCTTGAAAATTAAAAAGAAAATCATCGCTAAGCTCACCATATAATCTAGAATACATAATATAGTTTCGATTCTTGGACGGTTAAAATTTTTTTCTTTTGCCACAGCCTCCTGATCGAATCTGGGCGTGAAACATCTGTTAAGTGGATGATTAAAGTTCGAAGCGTCTAGAATATCAAACCAACCGATCGCTTATCTCTTTACATCGCCAAGGTTAAGGGCATGTAGATATATACCTCCATTGTCGCATTTTTTACCATTATGTTTAAATAAACACAAAAAAAATTCTAATTGCCTTACACTCTGTATTCTGAATGTGCATCTGAAGGAAGAAAATATGTTGCAGAGATATAAGAAATAAGCCTGGTTTTCCCCAAAATGTGAAATAATTTATAGACCTGCCACACAACGTGAAATAAGTTCCTAGGATTCCGTTATAATCAGGTTTGTATTATTATTATTATTATTATTACAGTACGTTGGCATCAAGTTTGCATTATTATTATTATTATTATATAATATGTATGTCTCCTGTCACAGGCATTTCTTCCTGGTACTTCTCTTGAACCAGCGGTGATCCCCACCGCTCAGGCTTCAAGCTTCACATTGCAGTACTTTCCTTATTATGTGTGATGTTTCAAGTATAGCTGTCTTTTGTAGTGAATCTATCGAATGTTTTCCTGGTATAGTTTCCAAATTTTTCTTTAAACTTCTCGTTACTATTCCAGTGGCTCCAATTGTTACTGGGACAATCGTACATTTCAGGTTCCACATTCGTTGTATCTCTATACACAAACTCTTGTATTTTAACTTCTTTTCCGCTTCCTTTTGCACAACATTTCTGTCTGCGGGTATTGCCACAT
>Ga0131853_10010283_pt1 | contig 17108 bp, 15 predicted proteins | sample TergutLab28metaG_FD_92764 | JGI IMG/M metagenome (GOLD analysis project Ga0131853, IMG submission 92764) | Labiotermes labralis P1 segment gut microbial communities from Petit-Saut dam, French Guiana - Lab288 P1 (version 2) (version 2) | ecosystem: Host-associated > Arthropoda: Insects >... | reverse complement strand
GACCCTCACTACACACTTATACGTGCTGGAAGGGACCCGACCAGTGGCACTGAATCTACGAACATGGACGAGTCTAATGGTACAAACCCGAAGCCATTACGCCCAATACTTTTTTTTTAACAATCTTATGAAAATCGGCTTGGTACTAGTACCAACGCCGGATTGGTGGCGTGAGAGGCCCGTTGGTACTAGTACCAACGCCGGTCGGAAAGTGTTAATATTATCCTCTTGCATACACACCTTGACCTCTGAAAAGGTCTCTCCTCAAAACATTTTTAACTAAAAATTTGACCTGAGTTACTGACTTTCTCCAATAGTACTATGCCAAGTATAAAAATTGTGAAGCTTCTCCATGTATACAGTCTTCATTTTTCCATCCTTACATCCCCTGCACCCATTTAGCCCCTCTATCACAACCTCTGTTCCATGTTGAAACTGGAAGACTGACCCAGCACCCAAGCGTCCAGACGTTTAATAAACGATAGTAGTCACACTCCTCATACTTCTCCCCTTTTTGTTTCAGAGTTAAAAACTATGTAAAACACTGGAAAAAATGTTGTAACTTCATCAACCATTTGCAATTCTCCTTCAAACAACAGATGGCATTTCTTAAAAATACCACTTTACTTACGTTATAACCATGTCCTTTGCAGGGTCAAAGTCCACTTCAATGACAATGGTGCCATCAATCTTTCTCTCCATGCATGGTGTCGAGTTCTTACCACTAACACGGCATGCTTGGTAAAACATGTGTGGAGTAACACGTCCCACATCTGTTCCAATGAAAACTTGCAATGTGGCTGGCTTATTGTAGCCCACTAACTGATAAAACAAAAGACAAACAGCACAAAATTCACAACTGTAACAGACAATAACATTGAAAAGTAAATCTATTCCCTAATAAACAAAATTCCTTTCCATCCTTCCACTACTTGGTCTCTGAAGTGGTCTCTGCCCATCACCTTTTCCAACCACTACTGCATTAAGCATTCCTTCTTCCATCTATGATTCATATCCCAACCATCTCACCTTAATTACCTTAAAAGGAGGGATCAATGAATTTCTAAAAATCTATAGGCCATCTCACACTTCCAGGTATCAAAAGGGTGACAAGACACAAATTCAATTTTGAGGACCCAAAATATTAGGTAGCAGCATGTGCAGTTTAGTCACCTGGGTGACCTGGTGCTCAGGATTTGTGCACCCCTGGTCAAAGGTGTGTCCAGACTACTTATGCTCATTCCTGCACTCACACTCATATCACTAGCAGCAAATGCTGCTGGCTGTTTACAGACTGTTTGTATAGTGGCCTGAAATCAACAGCTGCACCACAACTCAGTGACTCACTCTTTGAAGTACTTCCACAGTGCTAAGCCACTTGGGCTTGGGTTTGTAAAACAGATCACATTTGCAGACACAAAAACTTAAGCCCAAACACCAGCAGTCTTGAGACAGATCAGCAAAACTGCAAGAATCTCAATCTTATGCCTTGGAAAAGTTTGCTGATTATAATCAATGATTACCTTCACAATTGGGAAACCATTTCCACTACGGTCCTTGACTGCACCACGGCTGCCTTCTGTCTGATACCGAGCCCGGTGTTGCTGTTCTGGCTGGCACAGAATTTGCAAATGTGTCTTGCCATCCCGGCTCATCCCTGGCAACTGTGAAGCCAAGGAAACTCCCGCAGATCGTCTGTTCACTATGGCCTGCGGCCGGCCTGGTGTACGAGGCACTACAGTTGGAGCTGTCTCTGCATGACCAACAACATCTCCAGCCTTTGGTGCCAACCTGACACAAAATATGATGTACGAATTCAGAACCCATGGTAGAATACCGTACATAAGCATACTTCTGAGCAATTCATTTTCAGTTAATTTTCAGGTACACTGCTGTTTTCAGCTTCAAGAAATACATAGTTTTGGATAGGTATAAGATGATCATTAAAGCCAATTAGATAATGATCTGCATGATATCCATAGCCAATTTAAGAGGATAAGTCCCACTTCATTTTGAGAGCCACAGGCAACATGCACATGTAATATGCAACAACTGTATTCTGTAGTAGGCCCATAAAATTGAATACAGTATGTAGGTGTGTTCTGTGTAAACATCTAAGCGCATACAGTTTGACTATGTATGTCCATCCCACAGAATGTAACAGTTATTAGTTATCTCTCTAGACACATTTTGGTAACATTACAAATATCAAATAAAATTGGAATCTAAGTGCAAAATGGACAACATGGACTATTATGAACAGCTAACCATATCTTTAAAAACACTTAATTACTATTCAGTACATTAAAAAGAATGTTTCAGATAAAAACTTGCTTAAGAATGTATATCTCAGATTTGCCACCCAACACAATTTCATTATTTACACTTTGCACATGCCCAGTGTTGGCTACACCTGAAACAACATGCAGAGCTGGCAAGATAGCAGAAAAGCAAAATTTATAATGGATAAAGTTTTATCATTCAACAGGCCATAATGCAAAAGGAAAAAACGGGAGACTATTACTGTCTCCATCATCAGAATCTGATATTAACTAGTAACACAAGTTTGCCAGATGGGTGTGCATGTCTGTGAAACTGGCCTTCCTGGTAAAACTATCCAAAGGCCAAAGGGATAGCAGTGGAGTCTAGTAGCAAATTATCACACAATCTGCCTAAGTCAGTGCTGATTAATGTGGGTGTGACAGCAATGGCAATGAAACAATCACTGATTCTGCAGCTCATTAAACTCATTGCTGTGGAAAGATGCCCACTTATATATACATATATGTACAAGAATTAAGGCTGTATCTGTGTAAAACAAACCCTCCTGCTTCTTCCCCTCTCTTGTCCCTTCTACTCATTGTTTCTGGAAAACTGAAGTTGTCATTTGCATCATCTGACTCCAGTTTGATCTCCAGTTTCTTGCGCTTGACTTCAGAATGCTCATTTAACCAGGAAACCTGCAAATAACAAATCAAAGGGACCAACTGTGTACTCAACAGTAATGACAAAATTATGGAGAGAGGAAGGGGTGTAGCAAAGCATCTGACCACCACTATGAACTCGATACAACATGAAGTCCATTGATTATGTCAACAGCTTAGAATATTTCACAAAGCTTTCACCACCCAGTCATGCTGAAAATAATATAAAGGGTTTGCAGAGCCAAGTGAAAGCACAGTACATCGCAACTCAATCACAAACTATTACAGGGAGATTAAAGATTCCTTTTACTACAGTGGCTTCATATATCATAAAACTATCAAAGTAATTAGAAAGTCTAAATTGTATGGCAGCACCAGAAAACATTTTTAACGGTGTTGAAGATTAATAAATATGAGCGGGTGCTGATAAGTCCTTAGCCCGAGCAGGAAGGAAACAAGCTACAGCCACCAAACTCGGGATTTATTCAACATGCACCCAATGAAGCTCAATACACTTCTTAGCCCGTTGCTCTAACTTTTGCAAGCCACTCAAAAAAAAAATTCAGAAGGTTGTCCGTCCAACCACGTCTCCGCAGCAGCAATGATTCCGGGTCGGACGAAAAATGGCGACCTTTCAATTCTTTTTGAGTCAAGGGGACAGGTGGTAGTCCGACGGGGCCAGATCCGGAGAATAGGGTGGGTGATCAAGACACTGGAAGCCCAGGTAGGCCAGTTTCTTCTGGGTTGCAAGTGCCCGGTGAGCCGGGGCATTGTTGTGCAAGAACAAGATCCCCTTCGTGCCTTTACCGCGACGTTTTTCTTTCAAAATGTCCTTCAGTTGCACCAGCAGAGATCAGTAATACACCGCGTGAACAGTTTGGCCCTTTGGAAGATAATCAATGCGGAGGAATCCGTCTTGATCCCAAAAAATGGAGGCGAGAACTTTTACAGCGGATTTTTGCACTCAGAATATTTTTTTTTGGGGGGGGGGGGGGAGCCGCTACACCGCCACTCCACTGATTGTTGCTTTGTCTCCGGGTCATAGTGATATAACCAGGTTTCGTCCATGGTCACTAATAGCGACAGTAAATCATTTGGATCGGGCCTAAAAAAATTCCAAAATTGCTCAGACGACTGGCACCGTTGACGTTTTTGATCGTGTTCAGGTATTTCGGGACCCACTTCGCGGAGAGCTTCCGCATGTCGAAATCTTCATAAATGATGGACCCAACCCGCTCATGTGAGATGCCCAGTTGCTCAGCTATTGATTTAGCCGAAATCCGGCGGTCGTCCAAGATTGGCTCGTGAATTTGATCAATAATCTCCGGGGTGGTCACTTTTGGGTCGTCCAGGACGAGGCGCATCACAGGTGGAAAAATCACGTTTAAACTGGGCCACCCAGCTACTGACGGTGGCATACGATGGTGCATGTTCCCCTAATATTTCAGTCAGATTGGCGTGAATTTCCTTTGGTGCCTTGCTTTGCAGAAAAAAAAACTTGATGACAGCTTGCGTCTCCATGTTCTTTAAATCGCGGGCGTCAACTGACATGCTTCCTTTCAGCTTCTGTAACAAGAAAAGACTTGCAATTCGGCACATGAACAGACCCCTCTTTCCAACGACACTATCGATTCCGTCATACGACATTGGGAAGTAGGTCGGGCTAAGGACATATCAGCACCCCCTCGTATATTTCAGAAACCCAACAGATTCCTTCATAGCTAAACTGTCAATACAGAACAATAACATCTTATATTTAATTGGTTATTAATGTTATCTCAAGTCTATGAAATCAGCTTCAGTGTTTTAACTTTTAGAGGCCCACTCCATCTTTTAAGCCACAGCACTGATACCCTGAGCTGATCCCCTGCAGACTAGAGAGACAGCCTAGCTCAAGTGTAGGATTTAAGTCAGCCTAGCAGCAAATACAGGTCTTATAATCCCTGCCACTGTAAAGGTTAAACGTGTACCGAAGTCTAAGCACTATGTATAAAAAAAATGGATATGGGAAAGTAGAAGTAAACAGTCAGCTTCACACTTGGGAAATTTGTTTTCTGTGAAAATGTTCCCACTGCCCACTGAGTTCATTCCAGGCTCTGTACAGAATAGTGGAAAAGTGAAATTATCCTGCTATTAGAAACTGAATCTCCATATGCAGCCACTCTAGCAACTGAACTATACAAAGGAAAATGTGAAATTAGGAACGTTTTCTTATTTTATTTGCCACTGTAAATAATTTCAATATATGCAATTCACAAACTGTTGGGATATTATATTATAGCCACTTCCTTGCAAACTTTGTGTAGACTCACAAAGTGCATACTCATCTTGCAAAGGAAACAAATCAAACATTTTTTTTTAAAATGTACGAACACAGGCTTTCTGCCTGCAGCGCATGAGGTAAACCACAACAAACCTTCCTGAAGTCCTCTGGCTCTGGGACCTGATATTGGGCTTCATTCAGCAGCACAAACAACACACGGTCTGCTTGTTATACTTTGAATTTGTAATAACAGATTCCAGCACTACGTATCGTATCACTAAATATGAAGCAATCTATTTTTATGATGAGGTCTTTCATCTCCTGGGATGTTGCACAGTAAAGGGTGGTGGCTGGTTATCAATGTTTTAAGGACAATGTAAGAGTCCAGCTTCACTGGTTAAGCAATCTGGACTGCTTGAACCTAGATGATGGGACCAAAAACAAAATTTGACCTCCCAACATCTCAGAACACCAAAGACCTCAACCACACCATGGCAGGAGCCCGAAATCTCACATATTCTTGTTACTTTATTCACACCAACAAAACAACAGACATATCTGCATTTCTTTACTGTAACACTGAATGTAATTCCAACTCTATCTTTTAAAATATGTTTATACAGAAAACAACAGGTGCCAATAAAACAGGAGACAAACTCCATACCAGGCATGTCAAACTCATCTATATTACATTATCCAGTTGTTAACAATTCTATTATCTTGCCTCTAATCAAAAGATATTCCACAAACTTGGCACCATTCATGTGCACTTGGCTTATAAACGTCAGGAGTAAATTGCTGTGCTGATGCCACATAAATTATTGTTGACAAATGTGTACCTGCTAATCCTGACATGTCCGAACTCATTCTGTTTCACAAGTGAGAACAACTGTTCACACAAATACATGCTACCAAGCATCACGCATATTTGACTAACAACCTGTATAATATTTGGAAATCGATATGAAGTAAAAACATATAAAAATATGGTACTCCAGCATCACTAAATTTTCTTTAAAACAATTCCCAACACCTCTTAGCCATGATGCTCCATTAAGCTGTAATCCTACCTCCTCTCACAGCACATACACATACTTTATCTGTTGAAATAAAGGAACACTCACACTGACAGTACTGGGGTCCTCATAAGTCCTTAGCCCGAGCAGGAAGGAAACAAGCTCGGAAGCATGTCAGGAACGCGCGCAATTTCAACATCGAGACGCAAGCTGTCATCAAGTTTTTTTTTTTCCTGCAAGGCAAGGCATGGAAGGAAATGCAAGCCATTCTGACAGAAACATTAGCTTCCTTTCTTCCTGGTCAGGCTAAGGACTTATCAGCAGCCCTGTATGTGTTAGGTGATCATTTATCACACATGACTGTCAACAGAACACACAAAAATACAAAGTATCAGTACATGATTTTATAACCAACTTTACAGTCTTATTCAAGTGATCGTTTTAAATGAGTTCGGAGATGTTCTGCAGGTTGCCAATGAATGTGAATCAGCCACATGTAGCCCACCATCTTAAAGTTTGACATTTCTATATGCCCTACGTTATAATACACAGAAGTCCAAAAATATGGGTACCTTAAACTCTGTTTTGTTATACACTCAATGTCAAACTATAGACACACACATGCAGATTAAACAAAAGAAAAAAAAAGTGTAAAAATACACAGGAATGCCAAAAAGCAACATCCAACTCCAACGCTCCTGAAACCAACTCTAATAATACTCATCTTCCTACAACACTCAGAGGTTTTCCCTTATATTCAAACTGAATGTCGCTATAATTTTGTAAAAATTACAGAGAAATTTTGTCTAAATCAGTAACAACCTTTCACTGTCATATTTTGAACAGTTCCACGGCCTTCATACATGTTTTTCAAGAGGGACTGTCACTCAGGGAGGGAGCCCAAATAGTAAAAAACATGTTATTAGAAAGCAACTTAACAGAGACTCAGCAACTAACTCTATAAACAGTGTTAATGTAGTATAATCCTAACTTTGAAATCTGCCGTTAAGGCCAACACACTTCATTCTGGGAGTAAAAATCAGTTCCTAACACAAAAACAGCAACAGCTAGTTCTATTTAAACTTACAAGGATGGACGAACTGTTCACATTTTTAAGCTACAGAGGTCTGTAATCTTATACTACTGTGCCAGTTTTCAAATTATCCAAATGCCAATGACCACCAACTCTGATTCTTTCTTATAATACAACAAAATCATAGAAATATACTTCCATGACACTCATCCTGTTATAAGGAATGAAGCTTTGAACTGTGTGGCATGAAAACAAAGTGTGTTTTCATTTGTATCTGGGGAGGAATGAGAGACAGTTTAGACTCTTACAAAACAGTGATTCCAGTGCGTAAATACCATAAGAAAATGAATTAAGTCAATTAGTTAAAACGCATCCCAAAATTTTGAGAGGTTCTTCTATTCAGAGAAAAATAATTAAAATAAACCCACAATGAGCAGGCTCCCTGTCTACATCTGTTAATTGTCAAGTCTTATGTCTCATCCTGTTGTGTGTTATTATAGAGTTCTGCTCTGTCTGACAAACTGAACAGAATGTGTTTAAGATGCTTGTTAAACAATACTTAATTTCAGATGTATGTCTTACATATCACTCCCTGTATTTATGGAGAGTACAACAGAGAAATTTATAATAACAGCATTCAAATTTTCCTTGTGTATGTTGGTGATAACACAGTGCAGATAGATGTTTAATAATTTCAGACAGATTCAAATAATGGATTCATATTTGGACTTGTGGACAATGCTGATGCTCCTGAATGGAGCTATGCAAACAATAATGCACATTAAATGACGTGCTCACTAACTGAGTTTACACACCTCCTGGTCTGCAAATTTCACAGATGACCTGGCTGCTAGCTGGAACTCCAGGTGATGGTCGAACCCAAGTCCAGAATCATTAGAGTTGTCACAAGGATCTACTGTTGTCCTCTCCTGTGTCCTTGCTGCCATCATTAAATTACAAAACCTTAGTACACGTTTCTCATTTAACATATTAACTGAACCACCAGAAGCACGTAATAATAAAAATAATGTGGACTAAGGAAAGCAACATATCTCTTTACATAGTACCAAGAAACTCAGTATTTCACCTGTACTGCATTGTAATATTTTTCAGCTCACATTGGTTTATATCACATTTATTTCAGTTTACAGCACTGACTTGATTTTGATAAAGAATACAATGTCAAAGCCTTCAGCATGTACAATGTAGATACCCCTACTTGGTTAACATCATTCTGTTCCTTGAACACACAGGCTGTCGAATGTGGGGTTGACTTTAATGACAAATTGGGAAGCATGTATGGGGATTTATCCCAGTATTTATAAAATGGAACTGAAAAAGTCACAAAAACTTTGGCGTGAATGGCCAGTCTTTGTGTCAGAATCTATATTTAGGACATCCCAAACAAGAAACAGGAGTGCTAACCACTCATATGCAACATTAACATGTCTTACTGCATAATCCTATACAGCTGCAACCATAACATACTTATAACTTAAACTTCATATCAAAAATTAATATTTAAAATTAAATTATTTGATGACTGACACACAGTGAAATCGGGGCAAGTGTAATGTCTGTCACAAATGACAGGGCAAGAGCTAGTACCCCAGTTTGAGAAGAAAATCAAAGAATTAATGGATGGAAATAAGGATACAGTAGCTCACAAGCAAAAAATATAACTTCCTGGGACCAAATGTAATAACAAAACAAGCTAAAATGTATGTAGATAGCCCCCTTCAATCAATACCAACAGAATGTCAGATTTCACTGTAGTAATCTGTAAAATTAAATATTAATGCACTTCCTACTAAGAATGGTCTCAAAAAAGACAAAATGTATCGCAAGTACTTTCAAGTTTGCTTTTTCAATGTACTCTTAGGACATCCAAGAAAATATTGGGGAAATAATACTACAACAAACCTTTCAAAGGAACAAGCTGCAACGGGATGAACGGTTTCAACTGCCTCAAGAAATGGCTCAATCGCAATGGTAGTAAACCTAAAGAAAATGAGCTGGGGAAACCTGATTGGGCCAGCTGAGTTAACTGTCACTTTGTAAGAATGATTCTGTAACAAAGAATTACTTAGCTGGCTAATTTTTGTTCCTTTGGTGGATAAAAAGTATCAAATTTAAAATATTAAATATTCATTCATTCCATTAGCATGTGCAGAATGCAGTGATTCCGTGCTGTTCTCAGGAGCTTCTTCCATCCTCTCTCACCTCATCTTGCCATCTATTTCTTGGTCTACCTCTCAGTCTTGTTGTTCCTAAATTCATGTATAATACTCCTTTGGGAATTCTATTTTCTTCCATTCTCTGTACATCCACAAACCAACGTAATCTATTTAACCTTGTCTCTGTTATGGTGGGGTTTTTAACCACTGAATAAGTTACTTTATTGGTTAATATCCTCAATTTTCTTTTTCATTGCCATATACTGGGCCTAAAATTCTTCTATACACTTTCCTTTCAAAAATGTTCATTTGCTTTCTAACTTTCTTTGTTAGTTTCCAGGTTTCTGATGTATATGTTTTAATTTTTTGAAACTTTTGTTGCATAAAGTATGTTTTGTTAGCATTTTTTATTCTTTCTTGCAAGTCTATTTGCTTATTGTTATCTTCATTAGGTATATAACTCCTAAATATTTAAAATGTTCAACTCTTTCAAATTTGTAATTTTTTATTTTCAAAAGTCCTATTTTATTTTGCTTTAAAACTGTTTTTCCTTTCCACTATCATATATTTTGTCTTTTCTTGGTCTATCTGTAGTCCTAACTTTCTTGCAATGTTTTCCATTTCTACAAACACTTTTCTTATTTCTATTTCATTTTTTCTAATTAATGCAATGTCATCTGCATGTGTTAATATATTCAATTGTTCTTTACCAATCTTTATACCAATAGGAACCATTTTTATACTTTGTACCACTTTTTGCAATGCCAATTTAATAATATTTGTGATAAAGGGTCACCCTGTGTCAGTCCTGGTTTATTTTCAAAAAAAGATGACAATGTTCCTTCCAATCTAACTGCACTTCTTGTTTTTGTACACCCGTTTTACACATTTATTAATTTAGTAGAAATTTTAAGTTCTTCCAAACATTTCCATAGTGTATCTCTATGTACAGAGTCATATGCCTTTTGAAAATCAATAAATAAACATTGATTATACTCCCAAATTTTCTCGTTTATTATTTTCAATGCAAATATGTTGTCAATTACAGATCTTCCATCTCTAAATCCATTCTGATAGTCCCCCATAATTTTTTCAATATATGGTTTAATTGTTCCCAATACTATATTTGACAAAATTTTGTAAGCTTCATTCCCCTGTAATTCTCACACCTATCTGTCTCCTCTTTTGTGTATAGGAACTATTATTGTTTCTTTCCATTCTTCAGGTATCCTTTCCTCCTCCCAGATTTGTCTTACTAGTTCATAAATCCTATTCAGTAGTTTATTTCCTCTGTATTTTATTACCTCCAGATGTATTCCATCAGTTCCAGCCGCCATGTTATTTTTTAACTTTCTTACTGATTTTTCTACATCTTCTATAGCGAGTTCTTCTACTTCAACTTCGCCAATTTCTTTATTTCCTTTTTTAATTAATTCCCTTGGTTTTTCTGTGTTCAGTAATTTGTCAAAATATTCTTTCCATACTTCTACTTTGTATTCATTGCCAATTTTCCTTTTTTGTTTCTAATTATGCTAAATCAAAGTTGATATTAAATGTGATTACAGTAAAATACTAAATCATGTTTCATTTCATAACAACAGTCGATAAACCTGTCACTAATAATTAAACTCAGAATGGTGGACACTGGGTTGTGCTGCACAAAAAGCATTCCAGCTTCATATCTGTAACTTGCACCCAAGTCTTTCTTTCATGACCAACTAACCTGAACCAATTTTCATGGTTTCCCTCAGTCCATGCATGTAAATGATATGGATGTACTTTAAAATAGCATCATAGCCATTCATGCTTTATAAATTATGCAAAAGACATGGTACTAACATACATACATACATACATACGTACATGCATACATATATTCATACATGCATACATATGGGACATTACAGACGTGTGCTCAAATTCCATATTTGTTAGCATGTTGAAACACTTCAAAACTATAATGGCAAACACTTTTAAGGCTACAGTTATAGGAAACAGAAAACAGCCGACCATGTGTGCGCATGTGCATGGGCATGCGCCTGCTTTATGTATGTACATATGTATGTATGTATGTATATATGTACGTACGTGTGTATGTACATACATATGTATGTATGTATGTATGTATGCATGCATACATACAAACATCTTGCCCAATATACCTGACCGAACAATTGGCTTGAATCCAAGAAATAAGATTTGAAAGCAGTAACACACTATTTTTGACCAATATTACTTTTAAAGTCAGATGCGATGTCATACACAAGAACACCTTCAAAGTTATAGGTACTTGCATACCATCTTCTGGCACCATGCATCAACAACTGTGACCATACAAAAAATACCTAACAGTTCATGGGGTGAGCCCAGAGATACTTATGTTAGGCCAACAATTTATGGACAGTGCAGGCTGATGTGCCATTTACTTTCATATCAGATTCACTAAAATAAGGATCAGCTCCAACTCCAACCAACATCTTCAGTCCCAAATTGGAACGCTCAGTCTGTAACACTTCCAGATCCAAGTCCTAAGAAAGATTCAAGCATTTTAAGGAATGCGGTTTTCCTGTATTTTAAAAAGAAAAAGCAGACCATCTATATCTACATCTATATTTGTTTATTTTCATAAAAATATTTTTCCATAGCTTCCCCCATCACTGTCATGAGGTAGAAATAAAAAATGTTAACTCACAAAGACACATGCATAACTAGGCAAAACTGGATTAAAATGTATGATGGTAAAGGAACAAATAATGACCTAACCTGAAAAGGCTGAAATCATTTACCACAACTACAGGAACTCAATGCACCTCCAAATACACACATGATTTTCAAAAGGTCAATTACAAATACTCATGTCAGTTACACGCGTACAAAACTTATCAACTGGTTTCAAAATACGAGAAAGAACTACCAAAGTAAGTGATGCATTCCACTCACATTCCATACTGTCAATTATATTTTTCATTACTGCCACAACACAGGAAATAAAATAATTCCAGTTTCAATACATCAGACATATTTTTGGTAGTTCGTTCTGGGAATGGTAAAACATCCAAAAGAATTCTTTGTATGCAAATATAATAAAAGTTCAGGATTTTGAGATATAGGAAAGTGTCCCTTATGTTTGGGCAATACAGAATCTCCACCTCATCTTCCAACCCCACCCCACCCCCCACCACCAAACCCCAAAATGACCAAAACGTGACAGTCATGCAACAGGCCAGTGTCTGTCAGGTACACATTCTCTACAGGCAAAAGCAAATACTGAAGTGCACAACAGAACTACCACTTGAACAGCACTCCGTTCATGCATGCATCAGATCACAACTCAGACTACTGCAAGTTTCTGCCATATGGTTTTATTACATCCTCTACATCTCACCAAATTTCAAAACATGCTCAAATCTTGAACAAGCAACACATAATAAGCCTCTGCAATGTCATCAATTTGTGTTACATGGTCTTGCTTATTTACTCAGTACCTCAACAACTTGACATTACATACAACCAACATACAGTGAAGGCCTTTGGTCCTACATGAAGTTGGAGCTACATACTTCAGCTGTATCACACACATTTCCTCTGCCCTATGTGTCAGTAGAGGGCAAACACAAATTGTTTAGCTCACAACTTATACTTGTACGAAAAGTACGTCCATCTGGATTTTCACAAAACTTGGTATGGAAGTCATGCTCCTAAAGGCTACCCAATTTTTGCACTTTTAATATCATAATATCAAAAATGCCTCCATGGCTGTCTAAAAACTACTGTATTACATTGAATATGGTTCTACACAATACAATGCAACCTGATGACAGCTTACCATTCACGAGTAACTTCCCTCAGAATTCAAATTAGTCTCAGAGCACCTAACAACTACTCAGATAACACAGGATCAAACGAGATGGGATGATGATCATGAAGTTCACATTCCCTGAATACCAGATTATTTTGAACAATTTATCCTAAATAGGATATTATAACTTGTAATCCTCAAAAAAGTGTGTAATAGCTGATTTAGGAATATTATGCTAGAGATTACTATCTAACGTGTATATAAAATACACTTGTAAATATACCAGGTTTGCCCAAAAATTTTCGCAAGATTTCTATACTTTAGTCAAAATCAGTTCGAAATGCCTGCAGTTTTTTTGTGTAGTTAATTTTGAATGTCCCGCTTTCTACTGCAGCGCCGCGGAACAACACGCTTTCTCGCGCATGCGCAAGAGTCTTCAAAATGGCGTGATATGGTAATGTGGGTTTTAAACAACGGGCTATTATTGAATTTCTTGTAACAGAGAAAGAATTAGTAACGAATATTCACAAGAGGTTAAAAAGTTTATACGGCGTCAATGCTGTTGATAAAAGCACTATTAGTCTTTGGGCTTCACGAACTGCGGGTTTTGCGAAAGGCCAACTGGAACTCACTGACGCGCATCGCGTTGACTGGCCAACAACAGCAGTCACTCAGAGTTGCTTCAACATTCTAATAAAATCATTCAAAACGACCGATCCATTACAAACAGAAAGCTTGAAATTCAGCACATGTATGACACAACTAAAAACTGCTGCTGGATACGGTACAACAAAAAACAGAAAACCGGGATATCAAAAAACTCCGTCATGCAGAGAGGTTTCTCGCACCGCGTATGGGAGTGTTGCATCTTTGAGCGAACACGCTTCCACATCCGCATACATAATGCTTGCCATGGTCCTGAAATGCTCCTGCTGAGACATAAAATACCGCAAGGTACGTCCCAACTTGAAGTGATGTAGTATCTGACAAATTAACATGTCCACGCAAAACTGATGGTTTAATGTTCCACAGGTCCTTGCAGTGTAATGATTAACACTCCTTATATCAGGAGATGAACTTCAGGTAAGAGGGGAAACTGTTCTCAGGTATATCACAATTCTCCCCAGCCTCTCCAGTCCACCAAGCAGATTGGTGTAGCCATAATTCTCCAGACTCGTATGTAATTGGTAGGTGCAAAGTTCCAGTATGCATATAGTTGTTCTGCTCCATTACCAAAAATTTGCTGGTTTTATCCAAATTGTAGCCCAACTCCGGTAAAAATAGTGGTACTGTTTCAAGCCTCTCTTGTGCCTTCGCATCATATACTGTTACATTATAGTCGTCAACAATGTCACAGCACAGTCGTCATTTCGCAGTTGGCATGTCATTATCTCGCGAGATTAAAACCCCACACGCCGCACCAGAAATTGAAATTATGAAGGGATACAACTTTTAGTGCAATGTTTTTGGGTACCTTCGTTGAACGATTATGCACGAACTCTGATAATGGAGATTTTTACGAAAAATTGTCCACTCACTTAAATTTGCATTGAGACTGCACATTTTCAGCACGTATGCGCAATTCCTATTGTGAAAGATTGCGGCGTTATTGCTAGGGTACATGAATCACGTGCAGCACCAGATTTGTAGGGGAGCCAACACGCACTAATATGCAGTTAAGGTACGCACCGTGTTAACGTTATAATTTATTTTCGACTCTGTGTAAAAATGTACTCATTTATAGATACATAGTGGCTGCTGAAGGCATTCAGCGCCCAACAACTTTGCGGCAACACATTTACCCAAAATCCGTCAATAAAGAGCAGTCATTTGCCATTTCCTGTCAACTCGCTTAACTTGTCAGACCCATAAAAAATTAGGCGTTGGACTTGGGTTCAGAGACATGCATTTTTAAAGCAGAGTGAACGAGACATTTCGTAGTTGCGGCGTGAATCTTGCGAGCTAAGGAAAAACATTTCTAACATATTCTTTAAATATGATGAATAAAAACCTAATATTTACTTCAATACATAGAATTAAAATGCGTGGACCCCACCTAAAAGCAAACTGGAATATCGGCACACGCTGAGCTGCTTTCCACGCGAAACGGATGGAGTAAAGAGCGACTGCGAGCTGTCCGATGAAATACTGTCCCTACAGTAACACATGTTCGTACCAAGCATTCGAAATGAAGTTCCTTTCCTTAAAATGTTCACGCGTCTGATTTCCGACACGTGTTAAATTCGTCAAGATCCCAAAAATGTCCGCATCCTTGTAATGAAGGACATTCTTACAACCAACCTACACTGTGGTGCATATTTAAAATAAATAATCTAACGTAAAAGTCTTACATTTCTGTAAAAATAAACTGCATGTTGGTGAAGCATCGCGCATTCTTTTTCAACCGAAAGTCACGTCTGGAGGTTAAAACTACCGACCCATATTCAGATTGTCCAGGAATCAAATTTAGGCCAGGTAAAGCCAGGTCCTCCTTTTTTTAAATCCATTATTTACTTTTTTCATATTTGGCGCAAGTGGGCCCCAGTGGGCCAGGGCCTCCTCATTCACGAGGTTTCTAGATCACACACAACGAAGCACCACAGTCGGCAAGACTCCTCTGGACGAGTGATCAGCTCGTCGCTTAGACCTCTACCGGACAACACAACAACACTCACGACAGACAGACATCCATGCCTCCGGTGGGATTCGAACCCACAATTTCAGTAGGCGAACGGCCGCAGACCTACGCCTTAGACCGGCTCATTATTCGACCCAACATAATCTTCGCAAATTGAAGGCGTCTTTTGATGAACAAGAAATGAATTAGTAAACAAAATACATAAATCCACGCATTCTTAAACCCCGTATTCAACCGGTGTGCTGGTCAGAAAACTTTGTCCTTGGGAAAAGATTGCCCGATAACGACCGGAAATAGTGATAAGCCCCAGAACCGATCTAGACCTGACTGGAGACATACCAAACACCTCTCCAGTAATCGAAAGGCGGGCATCACCGTGTCAACACTGATTGTTACAAACATTCTTAATCTTGATTTTAAATGGCGGCAACAGATCAGCCTCACTGTCTGTTCACCTTACACCTGAAGAAAGGCTGCACAGTACCCGTCGAACAAGAGGTTCGGTGGACCTCAGACGTGAGCTGGACGACGTGGCAAAGAGGGAAATCAAACACCCTACTATGAATCGTACCTGAATGTGCAAAACTAAGTTCGCGACATTACTGGGCCGGCTCATGTGTACTTTTAACATGAAGTGGCCTGGCTACTGTTAATTAGAAATGCAGGCAGGTCTATTAGGAAAGTGATATACACCAGTACCTCAAGGCAACTGTGTCAATGCTTCATAAGTATACAATCAACATTCTCTCACCGGATGTAAATCGCTGCTGGCCCAGAGCTGTTCGTTTAGTGGCGAATCCCTTCATGACCTTCCGATTAACTCGCGGGGTCGGTATACCTACAGTTAACTTCATTGCACCTGAAACAAAGAAACAAAAATGACATGATTTTATAATTTATTTTTGAACCTGAGGTTTGTTTCTAACTCCATTACGCGGATGCTTGATGCAGCTCGTTCTTCGTGTTACGTACGGCATACATGAAGCATTTTGAAACCGGACCATCCTGACTGGACAGCTTCAGTTTGCAAGAAATGTCAGTCAACTCATAAAGTTTCTCAGTATGGCAAAATTTTATACTTGCACTGAAAACGAAACCGACGTATGGACATCCGTAACTACTGTCGAATGACATATTGCGTCAACGAAATGGGTGAGGAGGAAGCAATGTTTTTTTACTCAAGGTACTATTGCAGCATTCGCGTGGACGGACTGAAAACACCACAAAATCATTTGAATGGTGGGGGGGGGGGGGGGGG
>Ga0131853_10010281_pt1 | contig 17111 bp, 14 predicted proteins | sample TergutLab28metaG_FD_92764 | JGI IMG/M metagenome (GOLD analysis project Ga0131853, IMG submission 92764) | Labiotermes labralis P1 segment gut microbial communities from Petit-Saut dam, French Guiana - Lab288 P1 (version 2) (version 2) | ecosystem: Host-associated > Arthropoda: Insects >... | reverse complement strand
GTCGTAGGTGAAGTACGGGTTCGACTCGTCCTTCTTGTCCTTGAGGTGGTTGTCTCCGTCAAAGCCGTAACGCACCTCGCGCAGACCCGTCACGCCCGCCATGTCCTGCAGTTCGCAGTCGCCATTGGCGGGGCAGGTGAGACAGTCGAGCGGGTGATCGGAGATGTAAAGCTCCATCACGTTGCGGCGCAGATCCTGCAGACGGTCGGTCTGCGTGCGCACCTTCATGCCGGCCTCGACAGGCGTCGTGCACGAAGCGGGATAGCCGCGTCGTCCTTCGATTTCGACGAGGCACAGACGGCACGAACCGAACGGTTCGAGCGAATCGGTCGCGCAGAGCTTCGGCACGTTGACGCCGGCTTCGATCGCGGCGCGCATGACCGAGGTGCCCGCGGGCACGGTCACGCACTGACCGTCGATTTCAAGCGTGACGTCGACATCGGCGCGGCGCAGCGGCGTGCCGTAATCGGTGTCGTCGAAAGGCTGGCGTTGCTTCATTGCCTGCGATTTGCAGGCGCAATTGCCGGAGCCGCAACCGGCGTTGGACGTGAGCGCGTCGGACATGCTGGCTCCTCGTTTAAGCAGCCGCCGCGGGCGCGGCGGCAGGTTCGAGACCGAAGTCTGCGGGGAAATGGTTGAGCGCCGAAATCACGGGGTAGGGCGTCATGCCGCCCATCGCGCAGAGCGAGCCCGCGACCATCGTGTCGCACAGGTCGCGTAGCAGCGTGATCTGTTTTTCGGAGGTGTCGCCGTTGCGGATCTTCGCGATCACTTCGACGCCGCGCGTCGAACCGATGCGGCACGGCGTGCACTTGCCGCACGATTCGATCGCGCAGAACTCCATCGCGTACTGCGCGAGCTCGGACAGGTTCGACGTGTCGTCGTGGACGACAATACCGCCATGGCCGACCACGGCGCCGACGGCGGCATACGCTTCGTAGTCCATCGGAATGTCCCACTGACTCTCGGGCAGGTAGGTGCCGAGCGGCCCGCCCACCTGCACGGCGCGCGGCGGGCGACCGCTGGCGGTGCCGCCGCCATAGTCGAACATCAGTTCGCGCAGCGTGACGCCGAACGCCAGTTCGACGAGGCCGCCGCGTGCGACGTTGCCCGCGATCTGGAACGGCAGCGTACCGCGCGAACGGCCCATGCCGAAGTCCTTGTAGAACGCCGCGCCATTCGCGAAGATGATCGGCACCGTGGCGAGCGTGATGACGTTGTTGATGACGGTCGGTTTGCCATAGAGGCCGGACAGCGCGGGCAGCGGCGGCTTGGCGCGCACGATGCCGCGCTTGCCCTCGAGCGATTCGAGCAGCGCCGTTTCTTCGCCGCACACATAGGACCCAGCGCCCTTCGCGACGAACAGGTCGAACGATTTGCCGCTGCCGAGCACGTCCTCGCCGAGCCAGCCGGCCACGCGCGCGCGGCGGATCGCTTCCTCGAGCGCCGCGATCGAGTGCGGGTATTCGCTGCGCACATAGATATGGCCGACGGTCGCGCCCACGGCTACGCCCGCGATCGTCATCCCTTCGATCAGTACGTACGGATCGCTTTCCATGATGAGCCGGTCGGAGAACGTGCCCGAGTCGCCTTCGTCCGCATTGCAGACGATGTACTTCTGGTCGGCCTGAGCCTGGGCAACCGTGCGCCACTTGATGCCGGCGGGGAAGGCCGCGCCGCCGCGTCCGCGCAGGCCCGATTCGATGAGAGTCTCGCAGGCATCGGCGCCGGTCATCGCGAGCGCGCGACGCAGGCCTGCGAGGCCGCCATGGGCCACGTAGTCGTCGGTCGAAAGCGGGTCGGTGATGCCGATGCGGGCAAAGGTCAGACGCTGTTGCCGGCGCAGATACGGGATCTGCTCGACGAGTCCGACGCAGTGCGCGTGCGGCGCGCCCTGCACAAAGCCGGCGTCGAACAGCGCGCCGATTTCTTCGGGCTCCACGTTGGCGTAGCCGACGCGGCCCTCGGACGTTTGCACTTCGATCAGCGGTTCGAGATAGAGCAGGCCACGCGAGCCGTTGCGCACGACTTCGACGGTCATGCCGCGCGCGGCGGCTTCGGCTTCGATGGCGCGCGCGATGGCGTCCGCGCCGAGCGCGAGCGCCGCTGAATCGCGGGGAACATAGATGCGCGTCATGCGGCCTCCCGGGTGCCATCCGCCGTCGCCATCGCAGTGGCGAGCAGGGCGTCGAATTTCTGCGGCGTCACTTTTGCGTGCAATGTGCCGTTGAGCGTCATTGCCGGCGAAAGGGCGCACTGGCCGAGACAGTAGACGGACTCCAGCGCGAGCGGGCCGGTTTCCTGGTGCGTGTCGTGAGTCTCGTGCGCACGGCCATGCTGGCCGGCGAACTGGCAGCCCGTGTGCGCCTCGATGTGCTGCGCGAGCGCCTCGCTGCCCATGCTGCGGCAGGACTCGGCGCGGCACAACTGCACCGTCACGGCCGCCGGCGGCGATGTGCGGAAGTGGTGGTAATAGCTGATGACGCCGTGGACTTCAGCGCGCGAAAGATTCAGCGCCTTTGCGAGCGGCACGACAGTGTCGGGCGGGACGAAGCCGATGTCGTCCTGGATCGCGTGCAGGATCGCGAGCAGCGTTCGACCCGGTTGCGCGTGCCGGTGCACGAGGTCTGCCGGTGAGGTGACGGATGTCTCGTCCAATTTGGGGGCTCCTTCTAGAACATATATGCACTTGTAATTCATAAATAGTGCATTTATGCTGCGTTTGTTCCGTTATAACGTCGAACGATAGGCCGCTGGGGCGGTGTTGGCAATAGGAAGCGCGAGTTCATAATGATCCATGTCGAATGCCGGGCGCAGTTGGTGGTGCGCGATGCTGAGGGGCGCGAGGCCAGTCTTACGGACGTTGTGCCGCTTCTTGCCCTCGTGGCCGAAGGCGGCAGCATCGCGCATGCGGCGCAACGCAAGGGTTTGTCCTATCGTCACGCGTGGGGGCTGCTGCGCGAGGTCGAAGAGCGTCTGGGCGGCGCGCTGATCGAAAAGGCGCGCGGGCGCGGCTCCGTGCTTTCGGAGCTGGGCGAGGCGGTGCTGCGCTCGCAACGGCTCAGCGGAGAGCGCCTGCAGGGCAATCTTCAGGCGCTCGCGAGCGAAGTGGCCAGCGATCTGAATCGCTGGTTATCGCCGCTCGGGCCGGAACTGCGTATCCATGCTTCGCACGGCTATGCGGTGGCGTCGCTCGTTACGGCGCTCGTCGCCGATGAGGTCCCGGTCGAGATCAAATATCGTGACAGCGTCGATGCCATCACGGCGCTCGTGCGCGGCGAATGCGATCTCGCCGGCTTTCATCTGCCACGCGGAGATTTCCGCGCGGCGTGCGCCGGCGCCTATCGCGGCTGGCTCGACGAACAGCGTCACGTGCTGATTCACCTCACGCGCCGCAAGCAAGGCCTGTTCGTCGGACGCGGTAATCCGAAGCAGGTCCAGGGGCTGACGGACCTCGCGCGCGCGGATATCCGCTTCGTGAACCGGCAACCCGGGTCGGGCACGCGCATGCTCATCGATATGCTGCTCACGCGTATCGGAATCGATCCCGATCGCGTGAACGGCTACGCTTCGTCGGAACTCACGCACTCGGCGATTGCGGCCTTCGTCGCGAGCGGGATGGCGGATGTCGGCTTCGGCGTCGAGCCGGCAGCGCATCATTTCGGGCTGGATTTTGTGCCGATCGCCGACGAAGACTACTATTTCGCGTGCGAACGCGCCCAGCTTGATCGGGCGCCGCTGGTTTCGGTGCTCAAGCGGATGCGCAGCGCCGGGTTCCGGCATACGGTCGCGCAGCTTGATGGTTACGATCCGGCCGAGTGCGGCAACGTCGAGGAACTGGAAAACGGCTGGGCGGGGGCGTAGTTCGCGTGCGCGTGTAATGCGATGCAACGAGCGGGTCAGGGCGGGCGGCGATTTTTGTGATATTTTCGCCCGGGTGTTGGCTCTTCGTTATCTATGCGCGCCGGACGCGCCGATCGACCATGAAATTTTTGCTTAACGTTTGTGCTGCTGCCGCGACCGCGGGAGCGTTGTTCGCCACTGTTTCGATCGCATTTGCGCAGAACTCGCCGGGCGTGCCCGGCGGCATCCTGACCGACGAGTTCAAGCTCCAGGAGCATCCGCAACTGCAGTTCGCCGCCTCGGCCCCTACCGACAAATATCAGCACGGCAAGCGCTCGTCCATGCGCCGCAAGGGCGACATGGGCGATCCGAACGGCTGCAACCTGCAGTGTCCGACGGACGACAATTAATGCGGGTTGAGGCGGGTTGAGGCGGTCCGCCATGCGCTTCGCTGGCGGTAGCGCCTCAGAGTCGGGCAATAAAAAACCCGCGAAGCCTTGGGCTATCGCGGGTTTTGGTGCTTCCGGAAAGCATCCCGGAGCGGTATCTGGTGGAGCCGGCGGGAATCGAACCCGCGTCCAAAGGCAGTCCACACCCAGTTCTACATGCGTAGTTCTGTCATTTGATTTAACCGCAACGACGCGGACGAACACGCTGCGCAACGGCGATTCACTAAATTTTCGACTCTGGCGTCGTGACGCCGACAGAGCTTAACTGACGTATATGACCTCTGGCGGTATTGCTACCGGTCTTGCGACTCTAGCCCGTCAGTAAACTAGGCAGAGGACGGCGGCCCTTAGGCTGCCAGTGCGAACGTATCGTCGTTTGCAGTTACGTTTTTCCCATTGATTAACGAGGTGACGGGTCCTCGGCATGCCCTGACTGCTTCATAACCCCTGTCGAAACCAGGTCGGCCCCAGAGGAAGGGACAATTATCCCACACAACGCCAGATGAGGCTAACCGCGCCCGTTTCAACGGCGCGTGATCGCACATGGCGGCGAAGGTCGACTCAGGCTGCCCGGGTGGTCGGGCGAACGTGCCCGAGCAGCGCGAGCAGCGCCGCGGAGGTATCCGCCATATAGACGGCGTTCCACTCGGAGGGCGGAAGGTCGTTGCCGCAGTAGCCATAAGCGGCGGCGATCGTCGCCATGCCTGCTGCCGTGCCCGCCTGAATGTCGCGAACGTCGTCACCTACGTAGACGGCGCGACGCGGCTCGACGCCAAGCGCCTGCGCGGCGTGCAGCAGCGGCGCCGGATGCGGCTTCGAGTAGGGCGTCGTGTCCCCGCTCACGACGCACGCCGCACGCTGGTCGAGGTGCATCAGCGCGACGATCGGATTCGTGAAGCGCGCAACCTTGTTCGTCACGATGCCCCAGCGCACGCCACGCGCGTCGAGGTCGTCGAGGACGGCGTCGATGCCGGGAAACAAGGCCGTTTCGATACGCAGATTGGCCTCGTAGTTGGCGAGAAACTCCTCGCGCATCGCCGCGAAATCGGGATGATCCGGCCCGATGCCGAAGGCGCCGCTGATCAATCCGCGCGCGCCGGCCGAAGCGAGCGGCCGCAGCCGTTCGAGCGGTGCGGGCGCAAGTCCGCGCGCGTGGCGCATCTGGTTGACGGCAGCGGCGAGGTCGGGGGCCGTATCGGCGAGCGTGCCGTCGAAATCGAACAGCACGGCTTCGCATGCGGCAAGCGCTGCACCGTTATCGGATGCACCTGGAACAGTCGTAAATGAACTCATGTCGGACGCGGGCCCGCGGCAGCAAACGCCTCAGGCGTCGCGCCGGCAGGCGATCATGTAATTGACGCTCGAATCGCTCGACAGCGAAAAGTGCCGGGTGAGCGGGTTATAGGTGATGCCCTTGATGTCGACGAGGGTGAGCCCTGACTGGCGGACAAACCCGGCCAGTTCCGACGGCCGGATGAAGCGCGCATAGTCGTGCGTGCCCTTCGGCAACATCTGCGCGATGTACTCTGCGCCGATCACCGCGAGCAAATACGATTTCACGTTCCGGTTGAGTGTCGAGAAGAACACCCAGCCGCCCGGTTTGACGAGCGTCGCGCAGGCGCCGACGATGCCCGACGGATCGGGAACGTGTTCGAGCATTTCCATGCAGGTCACGACATCGTAGGAGGCCGGTTCGCGCGCGGCGAGCGCTTCTGCGGCAATTTCCTCGTAATCGACCGTCACGCCGCTTTCCAGGCTATGCAGGTCCGCAACGCCGAGTGCTTCGCGCGACAGGTCGATGCCTTTGACGGTTGCTCCGAGCCCCGCCATCGATTCGGACAGGATGCCGCCGCCGCAGCCAATGTCGAGCGCACGCTTGCCCGGCAGGTGCGCGTGGTTATCGATCCAGGCCAGACGGATTGGATTCAGTTCATGGAGCGGCTTGAATTCCGCGTTCGGATCCCACCAGCGATGAGCAAGCTCGCTGAATTTCTGTAGTTCGTGGGGATCGGCGTTCGTCATGTCGTTTGGCCTGGAGGCGCGGGGCAGGAGGATAAGCCCCCAGTATATAGGGCCGATGGCGGCCCGGCAAAACCGTGGCCGGCCGTGGCTGCTGGCCGGAAGCCGGCATAAAGCAAGTAAGAAGCGGCAGGAAGAATGCGTGAAGCAAAAAAAAGCCCCGCCGAAGCGGGGCTTTGATACTTCAGTCGCGGCTCGCGAATTACTGCTTCTTCGTGCCGACGACTTCGACTTCCACGCGACGATCCGGTGCGAGGCAGGCGATGAGAGCCTTGCGGTTCTTCTGGTTGCAACCGGTCGTGACCGGGTTGCGCTTGCCCTTGCCTTCCGTGTAGATACGGTCGGCCGGAACGCCCTTGCTGACCAGATATGCCTTCACGGCTTGAGCACGGCGCATCGACAGACGGTCGTTGTAGGCAACCGTACCGATACGGTCGGTGTAGCCCGTTGCGACGACGACTTCGAGGTTCAGCGCTTCGATACGAGCTGCCAGTTCGTCAAGCTTTTCCTTGCCAGCCGGCTTGAGGATAGCCTTGTCGAAGTCGAACAGCGTGTCAGCCTGGTACGTGACCTTCTGGCTGGTGATGACCGGAGCGGCCGGAGCCGGAGCCGGCGGCGTCGGAGCCTGGGCAACCAGGGCGCCATCGCACTTCGCGTTGGCCGTAGCCGGCGTCCAGAACGCATTGCGCCAGCAAAGCTCGTTCGTGCCGTTCATCCACACGTATTCGCCCGTACCATTCACCCAGTTGTCATTGACGGCTTGTCGCGACGCCGGCACCGACTGTGCGTAGGCGGATGCAGCCATAACTGCGGTAGCTGCAATGAACGCGAGCTTTGAAAGTTTATTCATATTTCTCCTCTCGAATTTGAGATTACCGCAGGTTTACTGCGAGCCATTATGACGAAGACGAGTCATACATTGCTCGAAGTATAACATCGGCGCGTTCACCGAGGCGTGTTGTGTAGACTTCGAGCAGTGTCTGTCTCGCACTGTTGCGTTGGCATTCTGCCATATTGTTCCCGTCCGACGAAAAAAAATATCTGCCCCTTTCTTTGTCCGGAGGTGAATGTGGCTCACCCGCAACAAAAAGTTCCCTTCGCGTAACAGAATATTTCGAAGGCTGCTCTGACAGGGCTTCTGAGGGGGTGGCTGCGCACCTGGCAGTCTGTGCGGCCTGGTGCCGCTTTTGAGCGTCCCGCGCTCATTCCTCTAATAGGTATACGTGGGGCGCGGGCGGGGGTGTGGCGCATGGTAGAATCGCCCGATGCGCTGCGTCCGCGGCGTCCATGCGACAGCAAGGCGCGTCACGATGTGCGCCGGTGGTTCCCGCCGGTAGCATCTCACGTGCCTGTATAAGACATCGATAATGGATCAATTCGCCAAAGAGACCCTGCCTGTCTCCCTCGAGGAGGAAATGCGCCGCTCGTATCTCGATTACGCGATGAGCGTGATCGTCGGGCGGGCGCTGCCGGATGTTCGCGACGGCCTGAAGCCCGTGCACCGGCGCGTGCTCTACGCGATGCACGAGCTGAACAACGACTGGAATCGAGCTTACAAGAAGTCGGCGCGTATCGTCGGCGACGTCATCGGTAAATATCACCCTCACGGCGATACCGCCGTCTACGACACGATCGTGCGCATGGCGCAGAGCTTCTCGCTGCGCTACATGCTCGTGGACGGGCAGGGCAACTTCGGTTCGATCGACGGCGACAACGCCGCGGCCATGCGGTACACCGAAATCCGCATGGCGAAGATCGGCCACGAACTGCTCGCCGACATCGACAAGGAAACCGTCGATTTCGGGCCGAACTACGACGGCAGCGAAAGCGAGCCGCAGATCCTGCCCGCGCGTATTCCGAACCTGCTGATCAACGGTTCGTCGGGTATCGCGGTCGGCATGGCCACGAACATTCCGCCGCACAACCTCAATGAAGTGGTCGACGCCTGCCAGCATCTGCTGAAGAACCCGCAGGCCACGATCGACGAGTTGATTGAAATCATTCCGGCGCCCGATTTCCCGACCGCCGGCATCATCTACGGCGTCGCCGGCGTGCGCGACGGCTATCGCACCGGCCGCGGCCGTGTGGTGATGCGCGCGGCCACGCACTTCGAAGAGATCGACCGCGGTCAGCGCATGGCGATCATCGTCGACGAGCTGCCGTATCAGGTGAACAAGCGCTCGCTGCTCGAGCGCATCGCCGAACTGGTCAACGAGAAGAAGCTCGAAGGCATCTCGGACATCCGCGACGAGTCCGACAAGAGCGGCATGCGCGTCGTGATCGAACTCAAGCGCGGCGAAGTGCCCGAGGTCATTCTCAACAACCTTTACAAGGCGACGCAGCTGCAGGACACGTTCGGCATGAACATGGTCGCGCTGGTGGATAACCAGCCGAAGCTGCTGAACCTGAAGGAAATGCTCGACCATTTCCTGTCGCACCGTCGCGAAGTGCTGACGCGGCGCACTGTATACGAACTGCGCAAGGCCCGCGAACGCGGCCACGTGCTCGAAGGTCTCGCGGTCGCGCTTGCGAACATCGACGAATTCATCGCGATCATCAAGGCCGCGCCGACGCCGCCGATCGCGAAGCAGGAGTTGATGAACCAGTCGTGGGATTCGTCGCTCGTGCGCGAGATGCTCGCGCGCGCCGAGACGGACAATGCGGCGGCGGGCGGGCGCGAAGCGTACCGTCCGGAAGGTCTGAATCCGCAGTACGGCATGCAGTCCGACGGCCTTTATCGTCTGTCCGATACCCAGGCGCAGGAAATCCTGCAGATGCGTCTGCAGCGCCTGACCGGTCTCGAGCAGGACAAGATCATCGGCGAGTATCGCGAGGTGATGGCGCAGATCGCCGATCTGCTCGACATCCTCGCACGCCCCGAGCGCGTAACTGTCATGATCTCCGAGGAACTCGCTGCTATCAAGAGCGAATTCGGCGATGCGCGCCGCTCGAAGATCGAGCTGAACGCGACCGAGCTGAACACTGAAGATCTGATCACGCCGCAGGACATGGTCGTCACCATGTCGCATGCGGGTTACGTGAAATCGCAGCCGTTGTCCGAATATCGCGCCCAGAAGCGCGGAGGTCGTGGCAAACAGGCGACGTCGATGAAGGACGACGACTGGATCGACACGCTCTTCATCGCCAACACGCACGACCACATCCTGTGCTTCTCGAATCGCGGCCGCGTGTACTGGGTCAAGGTCTACGAAGTGCCGCAGGGCTCGCGCAACTCGCGCGGCCGTCCGATCGTCAATATGTTCCCGCTGCAGGACGGCGAGAAGATTACGGTTGTGCTGCCGGTCAAGGAGTTCTCGGCCGATAAATACGTGTTCATGGCGACCGCGCTCGGCACGGTCAAGAAGACGCCGCTGGAAGCCTTCAGCCGGCCGCTGCGCAAGGGTATTATTGCCGTCGGTCTCGATGACGGCGATTACCTGATCGGCGCGGCCATCACCGATGGCGAGCACGACGTCATGCTGTTCTCGGACGCCGGCAAGGCCGTGCGCTTCGACGAAAACGACGTGCGTCCGATGGGCCGGGAAGCGCGCGGCGTGCGCGGCATGCAGCTCGACGAGAGCCAGCAGGTCATCGCGCTGCTCGTGGCCGGCGACGAACAGCAGTCCGTGCTGACCGCGACCGAGAACGGTTATGGCAAGCGCACGCCGATCACCGAGTACACGCGTCACGGACGCGGCACGAAGGGCATGATTGCGATCCAGACGTCGGAGCGCAATGGCCGGGTCGTCGCCGCGACGCTGGTCGACCCCGAAGCGCAGATCATGCTGATCACGACGACGGGCGTGCTGATTCGCACGCGCGTCTCGGAGATCCGCGAAATGGGCCGCGCAACGCAAGGTGTTACACTCATCAGCCTTGATGAAGGCACCAAACTGTCCGGTCTGCAACAGGTCGCCGAAGCCGATGCGGATGGCGCAGAGGGTGCGGATGGCGAGCTGGGTGAAGGGGAAGGCCAGGAGTAATCAGTTGTAATGCGGTCCGCATGAGCGGACCGGATCGCGCAGGAAGATTCCGAATGGCGCCATGCGAAAATCGGCGGCGGGTGAGTAAGTGGTCCGCCGAACACAGGCATGGCAGGCAGTCCCAGTATATTTCTCTAATTCAGGGAGTAATGATGCAAAAACGATTCAAGCAGGTTGTGTTGCTGGCCGCTCTCGTGCCGACGTTCGCGATGGCTCAGGCGCTCCAGAACCAGGCGCCCGATCAGGCACCGGCTGCCGCCGCTGCTGCGCCCGCGCCGATTGATGCAGCCAAGCAGGCTGCGATCAAGGACCTGCTCGATGCGATCGATGCGCAGAAGCTCGTCGGCGCTATCGCCCAAAGCGCACAGCTGCAGGCCAAGCAGCTCGTCCCGGCGATCCTGTCCGACGCACTGTCGGAAAACAAGTCGCTGACGGATGCGCAGAAGCAGGCAGCCGTGCCGTCGCTCCAGCAGAACGCCGTGCCGAAGCTCGTCGACGGCGCAGGTCAGGTCTTCGCGACCGACGGTTTCCGCAAGGACGCGATGCAGGCTCAGTACGAAGCCTACGCCAAGTACTACTCGACGCAGGAAATCAAGGACCTGACCACGTTCTACCGCAGCCCGACCGGCCGCAAGTTCATCCAGGTTCAAGACCAGGTTGGCCGCGACGTGGTTGGCGGTCTGATGCAGAAGTACATGCCGCAGTCGATCAAGGCTACGCGCGCTCAGGCTGACAAGGAAGTCGCCTCGGTCAAGCCGGGCAAGTAAGCGACGCCCGAAGCGGCGCGCAGCGGGGCCGGATCACTCGGTTGCGGTCCTGCGCGGTGCGCCGTGGGTGGCCGGGCTTGCGTTGGCGGGTTCCCTGCGACAATGCGATAATGGCTGTTTGCGCATATGCGCAAACAGCCATTTTCTTTTCTGGGCGCGGGGTCGGCCACCATCGGGGATGGCCATCACTGCCACAAGCGCCTGCCTCGGGGATTTCTAACCATGCGCGTCTTCAACTTCTCCGCCGGACCTGCCGCATTGCCCGAAGAGGTGCTGCGTCAGGCAGCCGACGAAATGCTCGACTGGCACGGCAGCGGCATGAGCGTGATGGAAATGAGCCATCGCGGTCCGGAATTCATGCAGATCCACGCCGAGGCGCTGGCCGATCTGCGCGACCTGCTCGAAGTCCCGGCGAACTACCGCATCCTCTTTTTGCAGGGCGGTGGCATCGGCGAGAACGCGATCGTGCCGATGAACCTGTTCGGTGCGAAGCCGCGCGCGGACTTCGTGATCACCGGCTCGTGGTCGCAGAAGTCGCAGAAGGAAGCGCTCAAGTACGGCGCCTCGAACATTGCCGCGACGGGCCGCACGGCCGAGGGCTTCACGCACTCGCCGCCGCAGGCCGAGTGGAAACTCTCCGACGACCCCGCCTACGTGCATCTGTGCACGAACGAGACGATCGACGGCGTCGAGACGTTCGAGCTGCCCGATCTCGGTGACATTCCGCTCGTCGCGGATGCGTCGTCGCACATCCTGTCGCGCCCGATGGACATCGCCAAATGCGGCGTGCTCTACGCCGGCGCGCAAAAGAACATCGGCATGTCCGGCGTGACGGTCGTGATCGTGCGCGAAGACCTGCTCGATCGCGCGATGCCGATCTGCCCGTCCGCGTTCGAATGGAAGACGGTTGCCGCGAACAACTCGATGTTCAATACGCCGCCGACCTACGCGATCTACATCGCCGGGCTCGTGTTCAAGTGGCTCAAGCGCCAGGGCGGTCTCGCGGCCATGGAAGCGCGCAACGTCGAAAAAGCCCGGTTGCTCTACGACGCGATCGACGCGAGCAGTTTCTTTAACAACCAGGTGGAGCGCCGTGCGCGCTCGCGGATGAACGTGCCGTTCTTCCTCGCCGACGAATCACGTAACGAAGATTTCCTCGCCGGCGCGAAGGCGCGCGGGCTGTTGCAGCTGAAGGGCCACAAGTCCGTCGGCGGTATGCGGGCGTCGATTTACAACGCGGTGCCGCTCGATGCAGTGAAAACGCTGATCGAGTACATGAAGGAATTCGAAGCAAAGCGCGCTTGAGCGCGCTCCGAGCCCATCCTTTCAGATTGCCGGTTTCACGCATGGACGACGAACTCAATACAAAACTCAAGCCGCTGCGCGAGCGCATCGACGCCATCGATGCGCAGTTGATCGCGCTGCTGAATCAGCGCGCTGCGGTCGCGCTTGAAGTCGGAGAGGTCAAGAAGCATTACAACGCGCCGGTGTTCCGCCCCGAGCGCGAGTTGCAGGTCATCGCTCGCTTGCAGGACTTGAGCGCGGGGCCGCTCGGCGACGATCACATCAGCGCGATCTGGCGCGAGATCATGGCGGCGAGCCGCGCGCTCGAAAAGACGCTGACGGCCGCTTACCTCGGTCCGGTCGGCACCTATAGCGAGCAGGCGATGCTCAGGTACTTCGGTCAGTCGATCGAAGGTCTGCCGTGTCCGACGATCGACGAAGTGTTTCGCTCGGTCGAAGCGGGCGCTGCCGAATTCGGCGTCGTGCCGGTCGAGAATTCGACCGAGGGCGCCGTGTCGCGCTCGCACGACCTGTTCCTCGAGACGCGGCTCGTGATCGGCGGGGAAATTGCGCTGCCGATCGAGCACAATCTGATGACGCAAAGCGGCAACCTGTCCGGCGTGACGCGTGTGTGCGCGCACCCGCAGGCGCTCGCACAGTGCCAGCATTGGCTTACCGCCAACGCGCCGCAACTCGCGCGCGAACCCGTGTCGAGCAACGCCGAGGCCGCGCGTCTGGCATCCGTCAATCCGACCGTCGCGGCGATTGCCGGCGATCGCGCCGCCGCGCACTACGGCCTGCAGATCGCGAGCGCGTTGATCCAGGACGACCCGCACAACCGCACGCGTTTCGTGATCGTTGGCAAGGAGCCGGCAGACCGCTCGGGGAATGATCAGACGTCGATGATCGTCTCGGTGAAGAACGAGCCGGGTGCGGTCTACAAGCTGCTCGAACCGCTCGCGCGGCACGGCGTGTCGATGACGCGCTTCGAGTCGCGTCCGGCGCGCGTCGGTACTTGGGAGTACTACTTCTATATCGACTTCGAAGGTCATCGCGACGACCCCGCCGTGGCCGCCGCGCTCGACGATCTCGGCAAGAAGGCCGCGTATCTGAAGATCCTCGGCTCGTATCCGCGTTCGCGCTAACGGCTAACGGCGCGAACGTGGGCCCGAAGCGGGCGCGGCAGGGCGCTTCAAGGTGCGCCGCGTTCCCGTGCACCTCTTCGCACGCCAGCGCGCCGCGCGAGTGCGGCGCAGGTTTTTTATTTTCCGGTGATGTCGTGAGTGCGTTTCCCTTCAGCAAACTGGTGATTTTCGGCGTCGGCCTGATTGGCGGATCGCTCGCGCGCGGGCTGCGCGAGCGCGGCGCCACGGGCCGCGTGGTCGGCGTCGGCCGGCGTCTGCATACGGTCGAGCGCGCGCTCGAACTCGGCGTGATCGATGAGGCCGTTGCCCTCGACGACGATGCCGCCCTGGCCGATGCGCTGCGGGGAGCCGACCTCGTGCTGCTCGCCGCGCCGGTCGCGCAGACGCGTGCGCTGCTGGGTCGCATCGCCCCGCTTCTCGAAGCGCAGACGCTCATTACCGACGCCGGCAGCACCAAGTCCGACGTGATCGAAGCCGCGCGTGCGGCGCTTGGCGCGCGCATCGCGCAGTTCGTGCCGGGCCATCCGATCGCGGGGCGCGAGTCGAGCGGCGTCGAGGCGGCGCTGCCCGATCTCTATGTGGGCCGTAACGTCGTGCTGTGCCCGCTGGCGGAGAATGCGCCCGAGGCCGTCGAGCGTATCGCCGCGATGTGGCGTGCGACCGGCGCCGTCATCGGCTCGATGAGTGGGGCCCAGCACGACCGCGTGTTCGCGTCGGTGAGCCATCTGCCGCATGTACTGTCGTTCGCGCTCGTCGACCAGATCCTGGCTTCGGCCGACGCCGAACTGAAGTTCTCGTTCGCGGCGGGCGGCTTCCGCGATTTCACGCGCATTGCCGCGTCGAGCCCGGAAATGTGGCGCGATGTCTGCCTGGCCAATCGCGCGGCGCTGCTCGCCGAACTCGACGCCTACACCGACGGGCTCGCGAAGCTGCGCGCGGCGATCGATGCCGGCGACGGCGACGCGCTCGAAACGGTTTTCGCCCGCTCGCGCGCGGCGCGCACCGCCTGGCAGGAGCGCGGTGGCAAGCACGCGCCGCAAGCGGCCCCCGACCAGTAAGCAGTCAGCGGCTAATCCGCGCCCGATCGAATTTTCAGGATACGTTCATGGACTACCTCGACCTCGGACCGTTCTCCCGTGCGTCCGGCACGATCCGTCTGCCCGGCTCGAAGAGCATTTCGAACCGCGTGCTGCTGCTCGCCGCGCTGGCCGAAGGCGAGACGACGATCACGAACCTGCTCGACTCCGACGACACGCGCGTGATGCTCGATGCGCTCGAAACGCTCGGCGTGAAGCTGCGCCGCGAGGACGGCACCTGCGTCGTGCAGGGCACGCGCGGCGCATTCACGGCGCGGCGCGCGGACCTGTTCCTCGGCAACGCGGGCACGGCCGTGCGCCCGCTCACGGCGGCGCTCGCCGTCAACGGCGGCGACTACCGGATCTTCGGCGTGCCGCGTATGCATGAGCGGCCCATCGGCGATCTCGTGGATGGCCTGCGCCAGATCGGCGCGCGGATCGATTACGAAGAAAACGAGGGCTATCCGCCGCTGCGGATCCGTCCGGCGCAGATTTCGGTCACCGAACCGATCCGCGTGCGCGGCGATGTCTCGAGCCAGTTCCTCACGGCGCTCCTGATGACGCTGCCGCTCGTGCGCGCCGACGGCGGCGTGAGCGTCGTCCAGGTGGAAGGCGAACTGATCTCGAAGCCGTACATCGACATCACGATTCGGCTCATGGAGCGCTTCGGCGTGACGGTGACGCGCCACGGCTGGCATCGTTTCGAAGTGCCGGCCGGCGTACGCTACCAGTCGCCCGGTGCGATCATGGTCGAGGGCGATGCGTCGTCGGCGTCGTATTTCCTCGCCGCGGGCGCGCTGGGTGGCGGGCCCGTGCGGGTCGAGGGGGTGGGCCGTGCGAGCATCCAGGGCGATGTGGGCTTCGCCGAGGCGCTCGGGCGCATGGGCGCGAACGTCACGATGGCCGCCGACTGGATCGAAGTGCGCGGCATCGGCCGCGACGACGGCAAGCTCCAGCCGATCGACATGGACTTCAACCTGATCCCCGACGCCGCCATGACGATCGCCGTCGCGGCGCTGTTCGCCGATGGCGCGACGACGCTGCGCAACATCGCAAGCTGGCGCGTGAAGGAGACGGACCGTATTGCCGCGATGGCGACCGAACTGCGCAAGGTCGGCGCCGAGGTGGAAGAGGGCGACGACTACCTGATCGTGCGGCCGCCCGCGCAACTGACGCCGAACGCCGCGATCGACACCTACGACGACCACCGCATGGCGATGTGCTTCTCGCTCGTGAGCCTCGGCGGCGTGCCGGTGCGGATCAACGATCCGAAGTGCACGGCCAAAACGTTCCCCGATTATTTCGAGCGTTTCCTCGCGCTCGCGCAACCCTGAGTCCGGCTTGAATCCAGTATGAAATCGTCCCGTCCCTTTCATCCGACTCCCGTGATCGCCATCGACGGCCCGACTGCTTCCGGCAAGGGGACCGTGGCCGCGCTCGTGGCTGCGCAGCTCGGTTTTCACCTGCTCGACAGCGGCGCGCTGTACCGGCTCGCTGCGCTTGCGAGCGTGCGCTACGCGATCGCGCCTGACGATGCCGAGGGGCTCGCGAAGCTCGTGGACGACCTCCACATCACGTTTCGCGAAGGGCTCGCGCAGCTCGACGGCGTCGACGTTTCGGGCGAAATCCGCCACGAGGCGATCGGCAACCGGGCCTCGATGATCGCCGCGCATCCGCCTGTGCGCGCGGCGCTCGTGGCGCGCCAGCGGGCCTTTCGCAAGGTGCCCGGACTCGTCGCGGACGGCCGCGACATGGGCACCGTGATCTTCCCGGATGCGGTCCTGAAGGTGTTCCTGACCGCGAGCGTCGAGGCACGTGCGAGCCGCCGGTATAAGCAATTGATCCAGAAGGGAATTTCTGCTAATATGGATGACTTGCTGCGGGATTTGCGTGAACGCGACGCGCGCGACAGTGGTCGCGCGGCCGCGCCGCTCAAGCCCGCGGAGGATGCGATGCTGCTCGACACCTCGGCGCTGACCATCGACCAGGCGGTCGAACAGGTGGTGCAGTGGTACGAAGCCGGTATCGCGGACACGGCGAAGCGCGTGAAGTAAGCCGTATCGGCAACCGTAAAAACCGTGTCGTTGTAGTAGCAGTGGTGCGCCGCATGAGCGGTGCGTGTGTTAAACCCTTTAACCCCGTATGGTTTTCGCATCTGCGCTGAGAACAGGCGTTCCGGCAGCAGGAAGGGGCCGGTCACGATGGCCGGCAGGCAGTGACCCCGTCGCGAGATCCATGCAAATCCAGATTTTTATGTCCGACCTGCAAACCTCTACCCCCAATACCGAATCCTTCGCGGCTCTGTTTGAAGAGTCGCTGACCCGCCAGGACATGCGCGCCGGCGAAGTCATCTCCGCTGAAGTCGTGCGCGTCGACCACAACTTCGTGGTCGTCAATGCCGGCCTGAAGTCCGAGGCTTACATTCCCATCGAGGAATTCCTGAACGACCAGGGCGAGGTTGAGGTTCAGGCGGGCGATTTCGTTTCCGTCGCGATCGACGCGCTGGAAAACGGCTACGGCGACACGATCCTGTCGCGCGACAAGG
>Ga0131853_10010280_pt1 | contig 17113 bp, 15 predicted proteins | sample TergutLab28metaG_FD_92764 | JGI IMG/M metagenome (GOLD analysis project Ga0131853, IMG submission 92764) | Labiotermes labralis P1 segment gut microbial communities from Petit-Saut dam, French Guiana - Lab288 P1 (version 2) (version 2) | ecosystem: Host-associated > Arthropoda: Insects >... | reverse complement strand
GCCAATATCTCCGTAACCATTGAACTTTGGATATAGGTGTTTTGGGTTATATCGGTATAGTTTGACCTAAGGAACACTCTCCCGAAGTTAGGTCCTTTCCTCCTGGGACACCCTGTATATGTTCAAAATGAACAGCACTATTAAATAAAATACAATATATCCATAAACTAGTTTCTTTTTTTACTGTTTCCATATCTGCTTTATGTATACCATGCTTTATCAGAACAGAACATAGGTGCTGGGTCAAGAAGACCACCATACACAGATTCCTGAAACCACTGACATTATCAATTCTTGCTACACAGCCTGCAGACAGGTGCCTATGTGCAATTATAATTTTGTAAGGTCACAACTTAAACAGTTCTGTTGCAATGTCGATTGTACTTCTTGACATTTCACATCAAAGACCCAAGAAATGCAATGATTTTTTCCAAGCTTGCTTTTTAAATGAGCACAGACATCATAAAGTTTTTCTTTGGTTACTACATGTCTGTTGTAAGTTTTATTTTGTGTAACAGTGTTCCTGTTATATGAAACATCGCCCACTGTTCTGCAAATTTGTTGCTAGGGAAAGCACTAAACTTTCAGAAATTTTGTATGTAATTTTCTTCAATATTTCCATTGTGATTCACACTTTTAAAACATGGCATATATAAATACTCTTCATTCGGTGCTATATTTGGTGTTATTTTAAACCACAATACAATCTTATCACATACACAGATGCATTCACTGTTATAAGAATGATTTTGCATTGGTATGTGAGAGTGTGTGGTTTAAGGTTAGTATTTTGGGTGAAAGCAGTAGCATACCAAACTCTTATGTCAAAGACACCAGTATTGTCATACATTGGGGATGCAGCATAAGAGATTCCTTTCAAATGATTTATTACAATCAACTCCATGTTCTTTTATTTAGGGTTACCGCATATCCATCTCACTTATTGAACATAAAAAGAGGACAGATCAGTGAAAAAATGGGTAAAAAAAGATACACATCACAATTTTAACTAATAAAAGTCCCTATCAATGTTTCTCTGCTAAGAGTTCTTCAGATTTCATGAGTATGCAATACAGAGGAAGGTATTCTTGAAGCACGGTTTTTCATATTGAGTTCAAGTTGTTCAGAATTCGGTGCCAAAATTTTCAGAGATATTCAGAAGCTCAACTGCTGAGCTCACTCTTTTTTTTTGCTCATACAGTGCTAATACAATACTCTTATTACGTATTTCTTAAGAAAGAAAGACAGTAGAATTATATACACATACACTTTTTTTTTTTGCATTTTCAATTCCATTAAAACATGCAAAAAGTTTTAAGAAACAACAGAAAAAAAAAAATCACATTTCTACAAACTTGAAAAATGCAATTGGATAAAGTTTTGTGGGTCAGGAAACGAGGACATGTCCAGGGAAAAGCAGACGTATGGTAGTGCAACTTGATAAAACTGTCTATGGAAATTAAAACTCTGATAATCACATAGCTTTAAGATATACACATCTATATAAACTCTCTTTTACTCTACCTTAAATAGAAATAATGAGTAACATGCTACTGTAAATAAATGCTTGAGATAACTGAGAGTTCTAATTTGTGTTTAAGTATCTTTCTGTTGTCAGGAATAATGCAAGTACCTGCTTGAAAAGGCTGATAGCTCTGTCCTTAATATTCCCCTTCCCTGAACCTTGATAATGCAGTACACTTTTGAGTGTAGGGTTTATATCAAATGGCGTAGTGAGGCGCTGACTGTTGCGTCTCATGTTAGCAATAATATCGGGATAAGAACGCTGGAACCACGATGGGAACACAAACCCAAACATGGGTAAACGCTCCTCTTGCTTGCCTTGTTGTGTGTTACGAATATCTGCGAAACTGTCAGAGGAACACACATTGAGCTTCGTTAACATGGAGTGGTCATGTGGTTAGAGAAAAATGTTATTTTGTTTACATTTTTAGTTACAAATAGACTCTCATTTAGCCTGTATATACAGAGTACCATGCATACAACAGTCGGTGAGTAACTCTGAAAATAAAAATCTTAAGGTCTGTGTTCCTTAATCTCCTAGGGATCCTTCACGCAATCAAGCTAACTACAAGCAGCACAGTTCTCCTTAAGAAGCTTACAGTCATTCAGTCGAGAAATTCCCTACTTTAATAACAACCAAAGGTTCACTACTATGTAGCCAGACACCTACCACCAGATCCTTTCCTATGCTGAATTAATCCAGTCTACACCTTATTTTTTTTCAGACACATTTTTATGCTTTCCTCCTATCTACATTCAGGTCATATCTTACATTATTCAAACTACCTCCAGCAATTGACTTGGATTCCAGAACTCAGACAGCATGGTCAGTATAGTGATTAAGACTACACAGTGGACAACTGTGGAAATTGCAGCAGAGTTCCCAGCAGGGGCTGCCTACCTCCATCTAGTGAGAAGGCTAAGGCATGCACAGAACAACTTTACCTTAATATTAATTTGGATTCTGCAATCATTAAAATTTAGCCAGTTTTCTCTGACCTAAGATGTTCAAGCACCCTTCAGCATACCACAATTTATGATACTTTAAGTCACAACACTAACTCTCTTTGGCTAAAGCTTATGTACTATCAGCAATACTTTAACTAGCCCTAGTGATGTCCATAATGTCACTCAACTTTTCTGCAGCCACAAACATATTTCACATTTAACCTTTCATATTGTTTATCTTCTTGAAATTACACCCTTCCAATAATTAAGCTTATGTATGTAATGCTCATCTGATTAATGAAAAATGTTCCTAACTCTTGCAAACATCAGTGGTCCGTACCACCATCAGCTACTCTAAATATCAGACAGCGATTACAGCAAAAGCTGTAATATTCAGCACCAGATGATCTGGAAAACTCTATCAAACAGATATTCACTAAACGGCCCCTTATATTTCATTATTCCATCAACTGTCAGCAGTGTTGTGAACATGATGATTAAAAGAGTGAATCTTGGTCTATTGTTGCTTTTCTCTGATTATATTCAGCAAAGTTCCATTAATCTGATGTCTTATAAGTGAGAAATCCTGATAACCCAGCACTTGAGGATAGCAGTCCCCATGACCCTAAGTTTTGGTTTCTACCAGGAAAAAGCTTCATCAAAGAAAGAAGCATATCTCTTTGACATGTTCAATGAGGCTACCAAGAATGTCTGTACATCAACCATTCTGGTATCTCCTGACCCCTTATCGTTTACTTCAGCAGAGTCTTCAGCTTTGAAGGATCCAAAGAACACAGAAGAGAACCCTAATGACCCTGATCCAGATGGAGAGAACTAAAAGGAATGCTTCTCTGATTAGTTATACAGTCCAACTAGAGGAGCAGTAACAAAAAATCGCCTGTAAAAATGTATGGCAGAAGAAGTACCATCTGACAATCTGCAATGTTTGGTAATTCAGCACCTGCCCAGTTTTGTGCCAGTTGGATTAACGGAATTTTGATGTACATACCCTGTTATGTACACAGTCCTGCCATAAGTTCTGTCCCATGATATTGTGACCTAGTAGGAAAATGAAACAGAACATCCACTTTTTGAGCCAAATAATTTATTAGCAATAGCTTTAAGTTTTTATTTATAATAATGCCACTCAAAATGGCTGCCCTTTGCCTCAATGCAAGCCTTGAGACGCTCCGGCCACTCTGCTATTGCAGCACGCACCGTCTCCAGGGGGATCTCTGCAGCTGGTTTCATGAGGGATCCCTTCAGACTGTCCAGGTTGTTGTGATGCTTTTGGCAAGCCATCTCCTCCAAAACAGCCCACAATTTACAGTCCCGGGGGTTGAGGTATGGACTCCCCGAGGGCCAATCCTTGGCGCTGATAAAGGCCAGAATGTTCCTCCACAGCTACTCCTGAGTTGTCTTGGCTTACGGGCAGGAACTGAGTCCTGCTGGAAGACCATTCCTGACCAATGAAGAGGGTCATGTTAAGCTGTTTCACAACTCCTTGTAGCACATCCTCTTGATACACTCGGACACCAGTTTCACCCCTTTCTTGCAAAAATGAAGATGTGTCACCCCCTGATGGGACACCTCCCACAAACCATGATGTAGGAAGGATGATGGCATCCCTGCACCCTCAGAATGCACCTCAAGGGACATTTGAGCATAAATCTTGTTGTTCTGGTTGTTACACTGCTCCTCGATGGTGAAAAATTCTCGTCCGTGAAGAGGATGTTTTCATGCCTGTTCTTAGCATGCCACTGGGGGAGACGCTCTGCTCTTGTCCGTGAGATCTCCTTCAAAGCAGGAGTAAGAAGGTGTCCTTTTGAGCGGAGGTGCGCTCTCATGTGTAGATCGTCCCTGATGAGGCACGACTTGATTGGGTTGATATGTTCAGCTCTCAGGACATGATCTTCCATTTCCAGAGCGGATTTCGGCGAATCCGCTTCTCTACTGTTTTGATAGTGGCTTCAACCCTCACACTTTTCAGGTGTTCTGACTGAGCCCTGTCTGCAACACCCCAGAGTTCCTTATAAGGTTTAACTGCCTGATAGATGAAATTTTGCGAAATTTTCAGTGGTTTCAAGAGTTTGAAAATTTGAGAATCTGATTTTCCGCATTTGTGAAGGGCAATCACAGCCACGTGGCTTTCCTTGAAACCCCACTCCACGTTAACACTGTGAGAGAAGTGAGCAAACTGCCTTGGCACAAGTACCTGAAGGGTCAATAGTCCAAAAATAACCAACCTTTGAACCCTTCCGCCTCATTGTCTCCAGCTGCGGACTACATGAAATTTGGGACAGAACTTATGGCAGGACTATGTAAACAATGAACAGGGAACAGAATGTGTGGCAGGGAAAACAAAACAGGACATCTAGTGACAAATTACTTGATTAGGTCTGTCCATGGAGTTGCTGGGTACACTAAAATACACACTGGGTGTAATGTTCTAATATCCAGAAAATTACAATATCCAGGAACCCTTTAGTCCTGAAGGTGACAAATATTGCAACTTTTACTGTATACCTTCTTTAATCTATTAGGACATGGTCAATGTGACTATGTGTTTTCCCAATGGACAAAAAAGTGTATTATAAAAATAGCGATTCTGTAATAGACCTACTGTACACTTGACAATTACATGTTCTGTTGTAGCATGTTTCATTACACAAACCCTACTATCACTAGTAATATCAGGTAAATTTCTCATTTTCAGTTGATGGTTTGAAGTATATCCTCTCCCTGCTCTTAACTGAAATCTCCTAAGAAAATTTCCATGACTGATTATACATCTGAATTCCTTATAAATCTGCTGAACTGACACTTCAGTGTCAGGTGAGGCATGCCAATCTGAACAATAATGCCACCACATTCAGCACCCTTAAACCAGTAAGTATGGCATACTAAGAAACATAAAACTCTAAATAATGTAATACTAATACATGGAAGAGTTCATTAAAATTTTTTACCGTGGGCCATGATCACTCATGATGATTAATAACGTGTTATTAAGGTGCCCTTCTTCATTCAGTGTTTGAAGCCATTCCAGCATATCCAGATCAACTGCACCAACCAAGTTGTGTGAATCATGTGACAGTTCAGTATGGAAACTGAACATGAACTTGGGTTTCTCACGGTAGACTTTGAAAAAGTCATGAACATAATTCATTACAACCTTGAAAAAGCAGAAGAGATAAATGTGCATAAAACACTCAACTTCACTCCTGACTGCAGTCTGCATTGTGACAAATAAGCTACAACCAATCATAAAAGTAAGGTTGTAAGCAGTGGCATACCATGAATTTTGTTCGGGGGAGGGGGGTTCAACAAATTCAGTTGAGAACAGAAAGAACGGGGATCTGGGGGTGGTAGCCCCCTAGTCAGGGGTTCTGGAGGCAGCTGTAATTTGGTACAAGAAATTTCATTTCATATGGTAAAATTTTCTTCATTTTTGGTACTTTAAGACTATTTATGACGAAAACCAATTTATTTGTCATTGCTAATGTAAAACAATTGCGAACCTAGGTAGTTTTAGAATTTTACTGCCTTTTTTCTGAACATCTTGTTGTGTTGGCATCCTAAATTCTGCAATTTTGAACAGTTTTCACAATCGGGTTGAGTTTAGCATGATTTTGAAGGGCCTTCGGAATTTTGGGGGGGTTTGAACACCCCAACACCCCAAACCCCGCCCCCTCGGTACGCCACTGGCTGTAAGAGACAATCCATGTAAATCAAAAAACACTCTTCCTCTAAAATGTAAGTTTGAGATGATCAAATTAAAATTGACCTAATCCAAGTTATGTTCATGACTGGTGATGCAAACTGTCAGCAAAATTTAATGATATGCCTAAATATACTCAGATGATGGGTAAAGTAAAACAATTAACAAACATATTTTCAGTCAATAAATTTACAATTTTTAAAAGCTGCAAATCCAACACATTTGACCCCCCCCCCCCATCCAACATCCAAATGCTGAAACACACATCTTTCACTTTTTTTTTTTTAATTTTCAGTTCTCTTCTTGTCATTTAAGCATACACAATATTGCAAATATGACCAATTGAAGCAGAAGCAGTTTAATATATAATATGTACTGTCACAATGCACCAACGCACCAGGCAGGTTTATTCAGGATCAATAATTTATGTTTGGCAGATAAAGAGTTCAGGACTTCATTGGAGCACTGACTATCCTTATCAATGTGCACTGTGGCTTTTCTTACTTTAGATGGAAGTCGGAACTGTACTGTACCTTTAAGCAGGATACAAATACTTACTCTCAAAAACTTCCCAGTTTTCCATATCCTCTTGGCTCGTTTGATATCAGTACAACTTGCAATTTGACAATATTCAACAATCAATCAATCAACCAGTGTCAAATTGTTTGGCAGTATCAGCAATCTAACTAGACTCTATATCAGGTCTGTCAAACACCAAACAGGTTGCAAGACGACTCTGAAATCCAGCTCGACATGTTACACTCCCACATCATTTTCATTTGTAAATTTTTTTATGTACAAAATTGCAATGATGTAAAATACACCTAGCATTTAATTTTGCAGGATGACTTGCATGCATTATGTAATAAAAATAAATATAGGGAAGTAAAATTTCATAAATATCAAAACATGAGCAGGTCACATAATAAAGCACTGTGAGCTGTGTGTTTGACAGACCTGTTCTATATAAACAGATGACTGCTGTCCTTCTGGTTTGGTCTGCAAGTTATTGTAACTATGGGCTTCAGGTACTCTGAACTCAGAAAAAAGAACTCACCTTATGGCGAGGTATAGAACCCATGCAGTATTTCTTGTGACGATTGTATTCTGGAGTAGAAGCAATGTAATAAGGCCGGGCATAATGATCAGTTGGCGGAGAGTCAAATCCCTTTAACCGGTATGTGAAAGTTCCAATATGAGGGCAATCCTCTAAGTATCCTGCAGACAAACATTTATAAATGAAGAGGAACAACTGTGAGTAACACCTTCAAACATGTGTGTATTCCTGATGTTTCAGTTTGAATGTACAACTTCAGGTACTGCAACTGTTACATCCACATTTTCTTTTAACCATGCATATACACAGTGTGGTCCAAAAGTATTAGGAATGAGTTTTTTTTTTAAATTTTAGACACATAAGGAAGACACATAACTTTTTTTAATTCAAAATCAGCTCCATTGGCATATATACAGGCTTTTGTGCGGTTGTAAAGTTTCTGAAAAGCTGCCGAAAATTCCTCTTTTGGACCTTCTTTAATTCATCAGTTACATCTTCTTGGGTCTCAGCGACATCCGCCAAGTGGAGTCCTTTCAACTTCATTTTCAACTTGGGGAACAGAAAAAAGTCTGGTGGAGATAACTCTGGAGAGTATGGGGGTGATAAAGGACTGTAACCTTTCCTTTGGGTCACAAATTGGCGAACATTTGCAGCTTTGTGGGCAGGCACATTACTGTGCAACAAGAAATAATCTCAAGAGCAGAACGCAGCTGGATGAACCTGCTGAATGCACTTCAGGAGGCAATCCATTAATCCTTTATAAAATTCTGCATTTACTGTTTTTCCCTCTGGTGCGAATTCTTTGTGCACTACACCTTGAGAGTCGAAAAACATTATCAGCATGGTCTTGATGCGGGACCTTCGGAATTTCAGTTTCTTCGTCCAAGAGGATGTCTCACCAACCCATTCAGAACTCTTTCACTATGTTTCAGGGTCACAGGCAAAACACAAGGTCTCATCTCCTGTAATAGTTTTGTTAAAAAAAATTTTTGTCTGCTTTGGCCATCGCGATAATGTCTTGGCAATATGACTCAATCTTCCCTTTGCTCAGGTGTCAAGGAGTGATGAACAAAATGTACACACAACTTTCTCTTTCCCAAATCCTCTTTCAGAATGCAAAGAACTACAGTCTAGGGGATGTTCAAAGATTCTGCTATCATTCTTGATGCGATTCGACAGTCACTTTTGACCAAATCAGCAACAGCAGCAATGTTTACATCAGTTCAAGTCAGTTATGAATGGCCACCTCTCTTATCATCTACCAGCTCCCTTCCGTCTCAAAATCCATAATACCACCTAAAAACATTTGATTGGTTCAGAGCCTCATTCCCATAAGCATTTTGCAACATTTGCTAGTGTTTCTGTTGCAGAGAGACCGGCTTTGAAACAAAATTTTATGGCAACTCTCTGTTCATTTCCGCCATCCATGACGTATAAAGAAAACTGACTTTACAAGACATGTTTTAACTCGTACACTGTCGAAGATAAACGAAACTCGGTGTGTGAATGGATGTTGGTTGATAATACTTAGTGGGTTGGCCGATAGATCGTTCTAGTTCTGTTATTTAAAAAAAATTCAGTCCTTAAACTAATGGATCGCACTGTGTATAACTATAGGTAAAATATCATCAACACTATCATGCTCCATTGAAGGTACTCATTGTAACCTGTTTGTATGCACAACTAAAACAAAGACACAGCTGTAAAATAAAAATTTCATACTCATGTGAAAAAATTTCTCTTTACAACAAACCACGTGGAATTGTTATGTCTTATATATAGAGAGTCCTACTTAAAGCAGAACCTTATCACAGGACCTACATTAAGAACACAATTTTATAGTATAAGTTATCACATATTAAAGTGGTTATTGGAAATGACCTCCTTCAATTCTCAACACATGCCTGACTCTAGCAAACAAATTATTAAAACTGTTTGAAGTTGTTACCTACAATTACTGATACTGTGCACCTGTAACTTTTTAAGTGAGTACTCTATGTGTGAATTGTTTTTATATACACTGTCTTTCAAACTTTCCCACAGATAATAATGATATGGCATCAAATAGGGTGTGTAAGCAGGCCACAATGAACAACCAATTATTTGATTGAAAAAAAATATTACTAAGGCAGTAAGGCTATCACTGAATTATCTGGCTGTGTGGGTGGCTGCAGCATCTTGCTGAAAGAAGAATAAGGATTCCTTGTTCTCAGCATCTAAATTTTCGAAAACTTGTGGGAGAATTTGCTCAGTGCAGCTCTCTAAATTTACTGTCAAAAAAGAAAATGGATATGATTATTCTTGGTATACTGCCAGCACACCATACTCCAAATTTAATGTCACACACCAGCACCGTGTGTATTTATGTGGCCAATGAAGTAAAACCATGCTTCATCTGCAAAAAAAACGTTAGCACTGGATTGACTTCGCCACTACACACTGCCTCTCAAGTGTACTCTTGCAACACAGTCCGCCTCTGGCAGTTCCTGCACGACCATAAATTTGCATGGTTTCAAACACAGCAATTTTGTGGCTGCATGTACAGATGACTTTGATACACTGGTTTCTTGGGACAACCATCTGCAGAATTTTATGGAGATGCTTCTACCTGCACTCCAAATTATCTGATGTTTCTTCTGAAAGACTATGTTGTGATCAGTATCATATCATCTTTAACAAGACACTTGATGACTGCAGTTTGTTCAGCAGTCAACATACTGTTGATTTTGATAGGAATAAAACACTGGAAAACTAACTTCTAAATTTGGTGTAATACTTTTTACATGACTTCTCCCTTATGTAAGTGTCCACAACAAAATCCATCTGCATTACACAGTTATCCACCTCCTCCTTCTTCTTCTTCTCCTCCTCCTTCTTCATCTAATCTGTTGTCACCCTTCCAGGTGTCAGTTTTCATCAGCAAAATCCATAACGCTTCCCTGTCCTTCACCAGTCCAGTCACCTCATGTAAGGTCTTTCCTTTTTTTGTCAGCTTTCACACAAGCTCTTCCCATTCTATCCTTGGCCTTCCTCTTACCCACGTCTCAACTCTTGTGCCCCATACTTGCCAAGGCTTCTTACTGCTATCCATCCTAATTAGGTGCCCAAACCATCTTAGTTCTCTCTTGTCAACCATTTTAGTAACTGGCTCTTGATTTTGTATTCCTCTAATCTGGCTATTTCTAATTCTCTCTCTGCTTGTTTTCCCCATGCATTTTCTAATGCACCTCATCTCTGTGCCTGTAATCCTACTTTCATGTTTTGTTAATGTTGTCCACATTTCTCAGCCACAGAATAGTGCTGAGAGATAAACCATATTATAATTACCCATTTTAGTGTTGTTGATTTCCTTCTTACTTACTATTGTTTGATTTATTTGGTAGTAAATCTGGTTTGCTTTTTGCACTCTTTTACTAATTTCTGTATCAATTTTCCCATTCACACTTGCTATTGTGCATCAGTATTCAATCTTCATCACTTTTCCATCCTTTCACCCCTCCCCGCCATACAATGGTTAATCTTCTCTGTATCTCTTTTGTAATATGCATTGTTTTACTCTTATTCAAGTTGAGTTCCATTCCTCTCTCCCTACAAGCACTGGCCTGGTCATTCTATCAATGCTCATTGTAGTTCCCCCTTGTTGTTTGCCAGTATTACTATGTCACTGGCATGCATTAATGCCTGAATGTGCACCACCAGCTGCATGTTCCAATACCCAGTCTGTATCTTTGATGTTCTACTATTGAACTGTTTAAAAAATTCAGTCTGTAACTACGATAAACAGTAATGGGATCAGGCTAGTACAATGCACTAAACCCCCAGTTTTGCCTTAGAAAAGGTTTCCATGTCACAGCTAGAGACTGGGAGAGACAAGAGAGTTCAAAATACAGTGACACTAAAAACTCTTTGTCTTCACATGTGCCACATATCTGTACAAAGTTTCATGAAAACTGGCTAGTAAGTACAAGTCACCACAGTGGAGACAGATAAAAAACAAAATTGTACTATAAACCTGGCCTTCAACATAAAATACGGAAAAGTTGTGTGTCAAAGAGAGGAAGGGGGTTGGACTCACCTGTCACATACCCATTTTCCTGAAATTCCTTCCACACAAAAGGATAGATATTTACAAATGAAGCCTTATCTCCCATTCGTTTTCGTGTTTCTGGTAGTTCAAGTTCTGTTCTCCCTGAAAAATAAATCATACAGTAGTAACTATAATAACAGGGATATTTTCACATCCCTTACTTAAAAATTCAGTGCAACATTATGTCCACAGTGTAAAGGAATGAACAAACAACACACAGGCAGCTTGTCAGTGGGGGAGCAATAAAATAGAAATCCTCCTCTGGGACCCTATAAGCTTCAATCTGGCTCAGTAAGTTTGCACTAAATCAAAACTAGCTGAACGTACTAAAGTCTGATGAATATGAATCTAGAGCCATAATGAAAATTGACCATCACCTTATATAAAATGCCAAATCTGAATTCTGAAAAACTGTCATCACATGAAGCAAATTTTGATATCATTCTCTTTTAATACAATACAAGTATACATAATACCTTAAACGATACCAACCAATGACAGTTAGTAATTTCAACCCAATATTTTTAGACAATTTTGTACAATATTCATTAAATCAAAAACCTTCTTCAAGTAGATGACAACTTTTCATATAACCAGTAGGTCTTGAAACATGGCTATTCACATAAAAAGGACTTCCCAAACCTCTCTAGCAGCAATAATAATACAAAATCTGATTTAAGATATGCATCGATTTCATACTTAAGAGTATATAAAAATGTACAAGACAGGCAATGTACGTATAACACAACATTGGGGCGCGTTCATGCAACCACTGATGCAGTGGAAGAGTAGTATTATGAGTACATACTCTGAGTGTGTGTTTGTAGCCTTAGGTATCCAGCATGCAATTCAGATGCTCCATACTGTCATCTATGGCCTGTCCAGCTCTACAATATTTCTTCACATTATCTCATAAATGGCACCATTTCTGAATAAATGTATTTAACATAAAATGTGTGTTTTGATTTTCTCTACAACTTTTGTCAAAAACATTTCTCCTTTTAAGAACTGAGAGAGATATGATCAGAAATGTCTACTGGTCTTCATGTAAAGGACCCATTATACTTGAAAGATTTTAATGAAATTTGAATTTTCTTAATAGATTTTAAAAAATACTCAAATATGAAATTTCACGAAAATCTGTCCGATGGGAGCTGAGTTGTTCCACATAGATGACCTGACACACAGATGGAGAAACAGGATGAAGCTAACAGTTGCTTTTTGCAATTTCTCGAACGCGCCTAAAAATCTGTAGTTGGACTGAAGTTGAAATCCAAAATTCATGGCAATATTTAGTATGAAACTAAAAATATGACACTTCATACATCTTAATTTTGTTAAAAGGGACATCACATTACATTACATTCCAGGGGTGGCCAAAAAGTGGCTTGCACACAAGTGGTATGACTCACCACAGTTACATTTAACAAAATAATATCCAGGTTGCTTACGTGCACAGGAGGCTGAACGTAAATGGAATTTTGACAGATGAGACTCACAACTAATGGAAATTGACCTATTGTAGTTGGATGAACATAAATGTAAAGACATCAAATAAGAAAAATTATTTTATTAACCTTTATCATCCTAAGTGATCCTATGTTGGTCTCCAAACATATTGGTGAATGGCGACGCATGCCATGTGCCGGTCTCTGCGTGTATGTCTGGTAACAAATTTAAATGTCCATGCTAAACCAACAAACTCACACTGTCAAAGGATACAATTGCCACTTACACCCATCTCTTAAAAGTTCTTGCATGGCTCTTGCATCAGTTGTCTTTTAAAGCGAGGCTCCTGAGACACAAGTAGCTGGCCACCCCTGTTACATTCCCACTAACATTAAAAATGTCATAAGGGTGAAAATGACATGTAACCTTTCTATTTTATTAAATTATTATGTATGTTATACTTTGTTGAAGATATGTGTACCAGTAAACATACAACCTAGAAACACTGTATTTGCCTTTCTATAGTTTGAGGCACACCTGTGAGGATTGGTATAAGAGCTTGCGGTGTTCCATCCCCAACAATATTGTAGCCATGTAGATCAATCATTTGTAGAGTCTCATGAAGGTAATGGTATGTGCGGGGTAGATGACGCTTGAACATGTTATGTGACAGAGAGTCAAAACCAAACATCAACACATTCAGTCGCAAAGCATCGTGTGGGAGCTTATCAAAACCTGTGCGATCCAACACATCTTGATCATGGCGAATTCCTGCCATTATGTTTCCCCATCTGAAAGAAATGTATGTTCTTATTCAATACCCACCGTAATTATCCGGTTTTAAATTTTAACTCACAGTGTTAGTACATGTATAAGCATAATGTCATCTGGAATAAAACATCTTTTGTGAGACTGGCGTAAGTTTAGTTTTACACACCGACAACTGGTAGTGACGTGTCTACTACAAGTATGTTATATTACTCAATTTCATACATAAAAAACAGGTATAAATTTTGCTCTACAGTACAAAATATGGTGTTTTGCTGTAATCGTTTCAAAATTGTGAAATGGGGATTCTGTCATTACCATTTTAATGAATGGTGACACACAGGAGCTCCACAATACCACTATCCATAGATCAGGGGTCATACAGTCCATACGGTATAAGGAAACAGGTTCAATTTTTTTGCCCTTTCCTTTATGGAGTTCCACGTTTCTACATCCTGAAAAAGAAACTACTGCCTTTATCTCACGGTTTAATAACATCATTATACTCATAATAATCTTTATCCAGCTAACATGGAGTTGGGCCACTTGTTGATCTGTTCTGGTTTCACACATCTGAAAGTCTCTTAAATGGTTTCTCCTGGTTTCTTCTGCCTTTTTGGTCTGTAGTTTTTTATTATACTTGGTAATTTATCATGAGGCATTCTGTTTATTGTTGCAACCAATTTCTTCTGTATTCCTCTATTCTGCCCAAAACTGAGGTTATATTTAGTTCTTTGCAAACTCGGTATTTGTTTTGTAATCTGCCCAAGTTTATCCTGCTGTTTCTCTCATATATTTCATCTCTGCTGCTGTTATTCTTCTTGCATCTCTTGCTTTAATGGTCCAATTTTCACTACTGAATAACAAAGCTGGAAGAGCTAGCATATTGTACAATTTTATTCCTGTTTACTTTAAAGTCTTCTGTGGTCTAAATATATCATATACAATGCATGCTATTTCAAATAGTCATTCAATTTGTTAACAATATCCACTTCTTTTTCATAAGATATCAAACTTCCTAGTAGTTAAAGGAATTTACTTGATCTATAATTTTGTTATCTATTACAATTTTACTTCTAACTGGCTCATGTCCCTTAAATGCCATCAGTTTTGTTTTCTGTGCAGATATAGTTAAACCATGTACTGTTATGATTTAATTTATATATAGCTTTCTGCAAGTTACCTTCTGTGTTGAATATTATAACTTGGTGATCAGCAAATAACAGTGTTAATAGTAACTTATTTTTTGAAAGTGGAATTCCTGTTACATATTCTTTCTGCCATTTAGTTATTATTTCACCTAAGTGTATATTAAATTGTGTAGGCGAGAGAGGGCAACATTGGTGTACTCCTTTATTAATTTCAGCCAGTTTTGATAGTTTGGAGTTGGATTTTATTAATATTTTGTTTTGTATGTATATGTCCACTCTTGTCTTTAATAATGTAATTGGAATATTTCTAGGCTTTAAGATATTAAATAAAATATGGTTTAATAACTCTGTGATTAATGGAAAAGGGTATAAGTAGGAGTGAGTGTAGGTTTTTCAACAAGTGGCTGCAGAGCTCCCACATAGCTTCAGCACAAAAGCACTCAGTTAAAACAAACATGAGGTCCCCTCTTTCATTTTAATAGTCTTCTTTGTTCAATCAAGAACAGTTTTCAAGTGGCAGTATTTATTATGTGATGTCTCTTTAGGAAGTGAGCCAAAACAAATTCTGGGCAACTTTCATAATTACCCTGTACTGGAAATATATCTCACCTATATAAATATGCTTTAACAGCTCTGCAGATGTGCTCTGTTCTACACTCTGCATACTTATAGACAGCCCTGCATATGGTACACACTGTCAGATAACATAACTACACACAAAAGCATACTACACAAAGGACCTTTAGTGTAAAGTGGCAATCCATGACAGACAGGCATTATGTGAAATCTATATAACCATGCAATACACCACAAACAAAAATCTCTTTTGCTCATTTTACGTACTCCACTTGCATGTGAAGTAAGCTACAAGTGAATGCTGAATTATATGAGGAATGAAGCAGTAGACCTGGAAACAAACAGATGTTCTGGTCACAAAAATCATTCCTAAAAAAAATGGGACAAGAAATTGTATTCAGTATTTCATGAATATGGAGCTGAAAAGATGATCACAGTTTCCACAGTCACAATTATGTTGTGGCATTGACCATATGACAGTGGCCAACTTTTGGTGGTAAAAAATTTAAATCACTTACTTTATGATTTGTCACTGTAGCTTAAGGATCTAAAAAGACCCAGTTGCACGACACTAAAATAAAAATGCATAATACAGCTGTTATAAAATGAGTTTAACCCTTTGACACTGGAATTAAATCCCCACACCCCCATCCACTTTAATGGCCATTCGGCTATTTAAAGGGCTCAGTGCACGACATATATACACAGGGTGTCCCAGGAGGAATGTGCCAGACTTCAGGAGAGTGTTCCTTATGTTAAAGTATACTGATATAACCCAAAACACCTATATCCAAAGTTGAACGGTTACGGAGATAATGGCCAGAGAAGTCCGAAACTTTGACAGCTGTTACACACTTATTGATTACCAAATACATATTAAAACTGGCAGGAATATGTGGTTTCTATAATGTTAATATCTGTACTTAACATGTAATTAACATACGAGTGACATAAAAGCCATTAAATTGAACTACATAAACACTCGCATTAACGCCGTGTTCGTTCTTAGGGCTCCAAGCACTTTACATGGCGCTTCCAACTCCCGTACAAGCAACTAACAGTCACGCAGGCACAATTAACACTGCATTCCACTCTCAAGGTCATCAACGCTGTCGCGCAACGCATCAGCTGTGCAGGTTGCAGTGTTTGGAACTGTAAAAAGCCCCCAATTTTCTCAGGCCATTATCTCCGTAACCGTTCAACTTTGGATATAGGTGTTTTGGGTTATATCGGTATACCTTAACATAAGGGACACTCTCCCGAAGTCTGGCACATTCCTTCTGGGACACCCTGTATATGTCGTTAGGCAGCTATGGGTTAAACATGTAATAATCCACTACACTTTTATTATCCAGACCAACATACGCACAACATACATATTAATAATAATATATCATATATTGTAAGTATTCCTCATGTTTCAAGCACCTGCCTCATCTTCCAGGACTCCTAACCCTGTACTTTGCAAAAGTTATGATATTATTAAAACTACAACTCAATAAAATTAGTAGATCATTGTTGTATGATGAAATACAATTTGTAAAACATTAATAATTATAACATGTGGAAGTTGGTTGCCTAGTGGCTGCATATGCAATCTGGACAGTCTTATAGTTGTAATAAAAAAAAACTCCGTGGCCTTAGTCCGCACGCGAACTATACCGACAGAGCGGCTGCCGCTGGTCGGCGAAGTTAGTGCCAACTTTTGTGGATAGAGGGGTGTCACGTGGTCAGCGCAACGGGTCCCCACAGCCGTTAATCTCTGTTTTCTAGACCTGGAGCCACTACTTTTTTCATTCAAGTAGCTCCTCAATTGACCTCACGAGGCTGAG
>Ga0131853_10010279_pt1 | contig 17113 bp, 12 predicted proteins | sample TergutLab28metaG_FD_92764 | JGI IMG/M metagenome (GOLD analysis project Ga0131853, IMG submission 92764) | Labiotermes labralis P1 segment gut microbial communities from Petit-Saut dam, French Guiana - Lab288 P1 (version 2) (version 2) | ecosystem: Host-associated > Arthropoda: Insects >... | reverse complement strand
TGCTCATGTTGAATCTCATAGATACATTACTTATTGAAATTGCTATATTATCCAAAACAAAACCTCATATAGTCTGAAATGTTATTACTGCTCGTAGCAAGCTGTAAACTGTCACAGATTAGTCGTAATCATAAGTAGAAACGAAATACTCATTACAAATTCAATAAGAACTTGTCTTGTTGACGCATAAACACGTATGTCCCAACACTAAGCGCAATCAAAGCAGTTGACGCACAAACCAAGGTCGGCCATAACCCCGGAAAAACCCCATCCATACCCAGCGCACGCATATAATTAACAAAATGCAACATTGGATTCAATCCATAAATCGACAAAAATCGCTCAGGAATAATTGATATCGGATAAATGATTGGCGTCAGGAACATCCACATCATCAATCCTACAGTATACAGATGTGTCAAATCACGGAAGAACACCGTCAGTGACGACATAAGCATTGCAAAACCTAATGCAAAAACAAAAATGAATATCATCGGTATCGGAATAAGAAGCATAGTCCAGTGAAAATTCGCACCCGTAACGGCAACCACAACCAAAAACGCAATCAATGAAAAGCCCATGTTTACAAGCGAAGAACACACTTTTGATAGCGGGAATACCCATTTAGGTACATACACTTTTCTGATGACCCCTTCACTCGCTATGACGGATGTCATAGAAAGCGTGGTAGATTCGCTAAAGAAGTTAAAAATAAACTGTCCGCTTAGTATATAGACAGGCATATTTTCGATATCACCCATATCTCTAAAAATGTGCGAAAATACAAACGATAGTACCAGCATGTTCAGTATAGGATTGAGAACCGACCACAAAACACCCAAAATGCTTTTTCGATAACGTGTTATAAAATCACGTTTAATCAAAAGCCAGAGATAATGTTTGTAACGATTAAAAGCAATTTTCTGCCACGCAATAAAGTCACGCTTGAATAAAAAAATCAAGACAAAAGCCGTCAAAATTGACATCGCAGCAGCAATGAACAATATCCTTGGGGTAAAACGAAGCACATTATCGCCCCTACCACCGATAAGACTTTCCGGCAAAAGGAATAAAACGGTAAAATAAACAATTGTAAGAAATATAGTAATCAGTACTACTCGTTTTTTTGTTAAAGTCATGAAATCATCCATTCACTTATACAGAATCAAGCACCAAAAGTAAGTGCCTGTGCATTCTACCACAAAAGAATATTTTTGTAAAACTATCAATTTTTCTTCACGGCAGTACTCCAACTACTCCAACTGCATAACTGCACGCTTCAAACAGCATAACCTCAGCTTAGATCAACCAAGCCGGAACATACCAGTTTTTTTTATCAATAGGTTGCACATTTGAAGCCAAACATACTACAGCACCCGCTCCAATTTCCGTTTTCAAGTGCGCCGCACCTGTAAACCGATCTTCTACTTCCGGCTCACGTGCAATCGGATTTAGAGCGGAAAATCCTTTAACCGCATCCTTTGGCGTAGCGCTTTTCTTTATTTCAATGGGGTTCACCATATTATTTTTATGAATGATCAAATCAATTTCTTTCTTATTCTGGTCTCTATAGAAAAATAACGGTGGACGCTCTCCACTATTGATATAGCTTTTATAAATTTCCGAAACGACCCATGTTTCAAAAAACACACCATCCATTGCACTACGTTCAAGAAACTCCGGTGAATGCATTCGCATGATGTATGCACAAAGCCCGGTATCCAAAAAATACATCCTCGGAGCTTTGATTATACGTTTCAGCGCATTATTCATGTACGGCTCAATCAGAACGACCAACCCGCTTGATACCAAAATCGATAGCCATTGCTTAGCAGTTGGTGCAGAAATTCCCGTCTCATTTGCCAATGTGTCATAGTTTACAGTAGTTGCTGTTCGCGCTGCGACAATAGACACAAATCTCAGAAACGCCGTTTCATTTGCCACTTGAGTCAGTTCTTTTACATCTCTGCTTATGTACGTCTCTAAATATGATTCATAAAACCTTTTCCGGTCAACATCGGGATTTTCATACAAGCGAGGAAACGAGCCAGTGAATATTCGTTCAAACAACTCCGGAAGAGTAAGGCGTCTCGCCGTCTCAAGTCGCTTTATGAGCATTTGAGGTTCAACATCAAAGGGACCAAATCCATGCCCCTCAATTTCATTATTTGACAACCCCAACATACGCACTATCCCGGCGCGCCCCGCCAAAGACTCTGTAACATTTTTCATCAAATGGAAAGTTTGCGACCCGGTCAACCAAAAGTCCCCGCATCGCTTATGTGTATCAGCATATATCTTAATATAATCCAGCAACATAGGAGCATATTGTACTTCGTCAATGATTACCGGTGGCGAGTACCTCTGCAAAAAAAGCTCAGGCTCCTCTCTCGCCAACGCACGGTCTGTAGGGTTATCCAAAGCTACGTATTTCCGCTCTTTTTCCGCAATATATTTAAGCAATGTGGTTTTCCCCACCTGACGAGGCCCGGTTAATACCAGGACAGGAAACGTATCACTTATCGACCGAAGCACAGGCTCAATAGACCTTTTGTAAAACATGGTATCTCCTATTGTGGCAACGAAGCATTCGCCTATGTTTATGTTAATCGTAATTGCGATTTTAGATTAACATAAAATGTGCTGGCGTGTCAACTTTTATTTATATCCCGACGGTGTCAAATTGCTCTGAGAAAAGCACATATACCTGCGACACCCTTCTACTTCTTTCCATACAGCCGTATTGCTTCACTTAATTTGACATTATCTTCCGATGTCCTTACTGCAACACGAATGTATTCCCCATCGATTCCGTTTTTACCACTCAAATCTTTAATAAGAACATTATGATTGACCAACAAGTATTCCGCAAGTTTTCGGGCAGTTATGCCACCTGTCACTTTGCAAGTTATATAATTAGCTTTGCTTGGAATAGGTTCGATAAAAGGAATGTCGTCTAATGCTGAGTAAAGCTCGTCTCGCACAGGATAAAAACGCTCCATCGCATCAACAAAGTCATCCTGATATTTCTCACATATTTGCAAGTAGAACTCAGCAAAAGAATTAATGTTCCAAATTGACACATCCTTGCTTACAGCAGCAACAATACTTTCGTCACCACATGCCAAAACCCCCAGTCTTAATCCGGGAACACCATAAGCTTTTGATATACTCTTAATTACAATCAAGCAAGCATACTTCGCCAAAATTTCATCAACCAATAATGTATCATTTATATCCGAAAAATCCAAGAAAGATTCATCTAAAATAAGATATATACCTTTTTGCTCAGCCCAATCGGCAAGTCTAAACACATCCGATTGTGATATATAATTTCCGGAAGGGTTATCAGGGTTAATTACGACAAGCGCTTCAATTGGTTTGTCTTTGAAGAAATTCATTAAATCCTCTGCATTATATGAAAAACTATCATTTTCCGGTTTAAACGCAACAATATCCTCTTTTTTTCTATTCGGATATTCTTCAAAAGTAGGAACGACTACCCCTATTTTCCCTACGACAATTTCAAGAAGAGATTTTATTAATTCAGCAGCTCCATTACCCGTTACAACTTTAGTTGGGGATATTCCGAAATACTTTGCGACAAGTAAATTATTAACACGCTGACCTGATGGATAATTCGCAATCAGAACATCAAAATTAGCTTTGATTTCATCCAACAGTTTTTGCGGAGGGAAATATGGGTTGACGAGGTAGCAAAAGTCAAGCATATGAGGATAACGCCAATATCCACCATAACGACTGTTTATACGATCGAGTCTTTCAGCGTCGCTCGGTGCAAAAATACTTTCTGCTATATCTAAATCTTGTATATCATCTATCTCATACCAATTGCCCGTTTCCAATATCTTTGCTTTTATCTCTGATTTGCCCAAATTAGTAATGACTTTTAAGACTTGTTCGTAATATTCATTCTTACCCAGAGCATGACAATATGCTTCCAAAAACGGAACATAGTGGTTACTGGAAAAATTTTGGCTGAACTTATACATATTTACGGTTTTGTAGTAACTCTTTATATCTTCAAATCTAAAATATTCTTTTCCGAGAAACTCCTTTATACAACAATCATCATACAAAGTAACAACAGAGCCGTCCATCCAACTTTCATATTTTGCCACTAAAGCAAGACTTGGATGTGGATCCTCTGCCAAAGCATGAAGTACACAATCATCAAAAATCAAGTCAGACTCGAGAAGCAAGCTATCCTCTTTCAATAAATATTCCCGCGCCAAGAAAAGGGAATAAATATTGTTCGTCTTATCATAGACAGGATTACTCACATACTCGATTGGTGTCTTGATATCCAAAGTTTCCAAAAAAGTCGTCAACTTTTCGGCCTTATACCCTGTCACCATTACTATGCGCGACAGTCCAAGCCTATCAAGTTGCGCCAGCATCCGTTCAATCATGGTGACATCATTCACCTTCACCATACATTTTGTTGAATCTTCGGTCAGGTTTTTTAGACGCTTACCCATTCCGGCAGCTAATATAATTGCTTGCATTTCCCCTCCTTAACACTAACACGGGCGTTGCTTCTTAATTAGTGCCGGACAACCTGCAACCATTACGTTGTCCGGAACATTTGCTATGACTGTTGCTCCTGCAGCTATTATTACATTTTTTCCTACAGTTACATGATTTATGATGCAAGAGCACACTCCCATAAAAGTGGAGTCACCAATCTTCACATTACCGGTAGTCGATGCATTAGGAGCTATTGTAACACATTCGCCCACCTCATTATCATGCTCAATAATAGCTCCGGTCTCTACGATGCATCCGTCCCCTATTTTTGAATCAGACTGAATTGAAGCTAAAGCATTTACAAATGTACCCACTCCGATCGAAGCCGACTTACATACATATGCACGCGGATGGATAATATTTGGAATTTCAAAACCGGCGGAAATTAGTTTTTGCAAAAAATGCATTCTAACTTCAGGCTCTGAAATGCAAATAAATGCATGAGTAAAATCCAATTTAAATTTCTCTAAATCATCGCACTTCCCGATAATAGGGTACGAGCACAAGTGGCTCTGAGTAGCAAAGTTATCAAGTAATGCAATTGTTGAAAACAAATCTTGCTCTCGAAGACTCTCTATCGCTTTCTTTGCCGTTCCCGCAGCGCCAAGCAACAACAGTTTTCCTCTCATGATGTGATTCCTCTTGCCATCAGTTGGTTTATGATATGTTTCCCGCCAGCCTCACCATTTCTTCCGGGATGATAAATATATTGTTCAACAATTTGCTTTATTTTACTCCTATAACTCTCTTTTTCGTCTAGCAGTTTAAGCATCACATTATCTAATGCCTCTATATCCTCAATATCAACCGATACCCCCACTTTGTCGCGCAAAGTTATATCCAATACCTCTAATCCATATTGCTCATAATTAGGATTCATTATCTTCATAGGAGTATTTATGAATATGCTTGGTTTTAGCGTGCAGTAAGAAAACTCATATGCTATCGTTGACCAATCTGTAATCAAGATATCAGATAGAAATATAGAAGTATTGTCCGAAAAATCTAGCTCAAATGTAAGCTCTCCGTTGTTTGTATATTGAAAATATCTTTCTGTCAAGGATTTTATTCGCTCCGGAAACATATCAATATATTGCGGGTGAGGACGTACAACGATGTCGTATCCACGCCCGACTACAGCTTCCAAAATCTCATCAATACAGATATCCATAATATTATCAACCTGCCAAGACGGAGCTATTAATATTCTCGGCTTCTCATTTGTAATATGAGAAATAGCAGCATAAGATTCGACTAATTGATCATATGCTCCGTAGCCTGCTTTCACAAGTGTTCTTCGAGGTAAGTTTGCCAGTTCCTCACGTCGCCTCAACTCAGCGACTTGATGTGGACCGACACAAAAAATAGTATCATAATGGTCAAAGGCCCTTTCCCTTACAACAAGGTGAACACTTGCTAATCCATGAAATACGTAGATATAATCAATATCGTTACGCACAATAGAGCGCTTAATATGAAGGCTTTGTAAATCCGGTACAGTTGTCACAAAAATATCTGTATCCAACTTCATCATCAACGATATTGTCTTACGTTGACCGGCATAGTAAGGTATGAGTTTACTATTTTTCTGCTTAAATATAGAGTCATTAGGATCGTTCGTTAAGTAATGAATCGCTAATTCCGTATTATCTAACAGATATTCTATGATTTTCTTGTAATATTTGTATTGTCCTCCGCTGATCGCATAAAATACCAAATGTTTTTTTGTTGCGATAAAGCGAGTTGCATCTTCTTTTTCACGTTTGCGAAGTTGCTTGTTCAACGTACGTTCTTCTCTGAGTTCTTGCGGTGCTTTGCGATTTGCTTCTATATATTTCATTGCCTCCGGTGCAAGCTTTTTTGGATTGTATAAAATATTGAGAATCAAAACAATAACAATACTTAGCAGATTGCCCGTAATCCAATAAACACCGACACCTATCGGCAACATCAGACCAAGATACACAGACAAAACTACAATAAATATAGTCATTCCGGAGTTCACGGCCTTACTTTGCGAAAGTGTAGCGGGGCTAAGTGCATTTTGCACCAGGCAAAACACTGTCGCTACAAGCCCTGAAAGCAATGGAACAAACAACGCAAGAGAGGGGTTTGTAATCGAAGGCAGAGCGTCCAACTCCAATGCAAGAAAACGCATGTTAACCGAGGGTGGATTAAGCAATACCTGCATAACACCCATGACAATAATGAGTTGAAGTAATAGAGGTACAACTCCCACTAGTGGGTTGTATCTTGCTTTTTTGAAAAGCTGATACTGCTCCTCACCCATTTTTTCCTTGTCCCCCGCATATCGCCGCTTAACGACCGCAAGTTCGGGTTGCAAACGCAAAAAACGTATTGAATTATTGTGTGCAATAGCGATAAGGGGAAACATTATCACTCTAACTATGATTGCAAATAAAATAATTGCGAACCCATAGCTTCCTGTGAGCTCATATGCTAAATTTATAATAAACCCCAGTGGGGTTCCTAATACTGTATTAATAAAGTCCAATAGTCAAATGCTCTTTCTATTTGTTTTCTCTCTCGCCGGATAGTGTATCTATTGCATCATCTACATCGCCTACGCTAATTGTTGCATTTGTGATATTCGTTCCGATCGCACTATTTTCTTCGTTTTTCTCTTTCGAAAACAAAACTTTTATCTTCCTTCTCATAGCAAATATGACGGCTCCACCGGTAGCAACCAATGCAACTATAATTTGAAGTAACATTCCACCAAATCCGGGATCTAAATACATAAGCTTAACCTCTTTCCTGTTAATGAAGTCCAGGTAGTATATCAAAATAATCACTAAAAAGCAAACATTCAATCACTTGAAATCGGAATTAAAGTTGAGATATTCCATAATATCTAATTATAGTTTTTGTAAAATATTTGCATTTATTCACTCTATCTCGCAACATTCGCACTATAGTTGTTATTGCACATACGCCAAAGTCGCACCTGACCTTTAATTAGCAGCTATCTTCAAGTTTCCCGGTTCGACCTTTTGGCGGGGCAATATACTCATCAATGCTATCTATAATGTATGATGGGCTTGTCATGTGCAACCCATCCCAACACTTTATAATAAAGCCTGTTGCACTGGTTTTTCGCAAGTAATTATAGGCCTCCTGACCACTCAATCCTTTTGCATCTTTGTAGAGCTCAACACAAGATGCCAAAAACCACACTTCGCCTCTTGGTTTAGTTATCATATTTGCTCCTCCGGAAACGTAATCTCTCCCATTGTAAGTTCTTCTTCCAATAAATCATACAGCAAGTGATACCCTAATCGCCACAGCTTCGTCTTTTCATCTTCCAGCATTTTATAGAGCTGTGAATTGTATAGGATATCCGATGCACCTTCTAAGTCAAGTCCACGATTTTCAATCAGCAAATCAATTATGCCGGGTGTTATCATTGCAATGACAAGAGAAATGTTTTTACCCATCAACAAATCCCCCTTCTACTTCATAAGATTTCACAAACCGCAGCAATGATAATGCTTTGTTAGTTTTTAGACATATTTGATCAACAAGCTTGCTGGTCTTTAATGTAATAATTGCAGCTTCTTCGGTCAAAAAACCACCTAAATAGGCTTGAATCGTCGGCATAACTGTGTCATTTGCTACAGCACCGATAACGATATCATAGAGCTTTCCCTCATAAGTTTTATTTCTGTTGTTTGAAATAAAAGTCAACCATTCAGAGTCAGCTTTCATGAATCTGAGGACAGCAAGCGTCTCTTCTGCGGCTTCGATATCAAATTCGTATATACTGACTGTAGACTTCCCGCTTTTTCGGCGATTGACAACAATCTCAGAAAAGCGCATGGCTTGCGTTTCATTAGTAGTCAGATAGAAACCTTCGCCAAAATCCAATCCTCGTTTTTGCTGAAGTAAGCGAGGCTTCTCGACGATTAAGTTACTTCCATGATATAAAAACATAAAACCACCTCTTCGTATCTAAAATCTTAATAACAAAAAAACCTGTGCCAGTATATTAGAATAGTCACAAAAGCGCAACAACATCCTTCAATCCTGTGGTAGCAACTCATAATTTTGCCCTACAAAGCGATTAACTAATTCGCGAGCTATATTCCTCGGATCAAGCGAGGCATCCAAACCGCCATATTTTTCCGGAATGCGGACTGCGCTAAAGACGGAGCGTTGCAACGTCGCAAGCGTTTCTAATGAATGCCCTGCTTCATACATAGCGCTTTGAGAAGACGGTCCATGTATCCCATGATCCGCTTGCAAAACTATAATCGCATTAGGATTTTCGCTTAACACAATGTCAATTGCATTCAGCATAACAGTAAAAGCGTCATGGAATCCTTGATGATAAGAATAATATTTATTAGGAGTTGACCAGCGACTCAGATGGAGATCCATGAATGTAGTGAAACTAAACTTAGGTTCTGCGATATTTAATGAATCAATCAAATTGGCGTATAGTTGACGTTCCGACTCCGAGACGTAAGCAGGCAAGCGATTTGAATGATCGGGAATTGGAAAAAAATTAACATCTTCACGAGATATCGCATCTGGATCTAATATAGGTGTTAGCGGCGTAGTCATCGATAGTAAGCGAGCAAAATCTTCGCCAAATATACGACCTAATGCGCTGGGCTCAACAGAATCTATTGGAATACCCAGTGGCTGATCTGTAGGTGTTTGATTATACCAATTATATAGAACGTGAAATGGAATATGATTAAACCAACCGGTATCCGCATTTACAACAATGCGATAACCTGCTGACATAAACGCTTTGAATGTCTCGTTATTTTGATTGACATCATATAGCGTTAGTCCGTTCTCAGCAAGCGTATTCACAAGTACAGTAAATGCATTCGGTGATGCTATGATATTAGGAGTATTATCCAAAGCCGCCAAAGTTTGCCCATAAAAATCGTCATAGAACCACGGTGAAAACAGAGAAGGTAGTGCCGACTCTGTATTTATCACATTATGCCTTGCTCCATAATTTATTGCAAATCCGCGTCTTTCAAGTTCATAACGCTCATTATCAAGTGATATTCCAAAAAAATCTTCCGTCACTTCAAGACTCATCATACCATCCACGTGAAACCAATATATATCAGGGTTGGGCACACTTTCATCAACAAAAAAATCAGTCTTGAAAGTTGCGGCTTCTTCTACATTAAGTTGCCCACCACCAAACATTATTTCATCACGTAAGCCCGGATAAAGATTAAAAAGAAACAATACACAAATTGTTAGCGCCATGGTGTTGAATACTACATTCATCTTTTCTAGATGTGGTCGAACTTTTATTGTCATCCATATTATAATTAGCAGAAAAGATAACTGTGCCACTAGCAAAAGTACATAAGTTTCAACAACTACATGATTCGCAATGGCAGAAAAAATACTTCCAAATAGCCAGAATCCCATCCAGAAAGCGGCTATAATAATCAATCGTATTTCAAATTCACGTACTATCAAACGTACCAGTAAAAATAATCCTAGTCCTGCAACAGAAAAGATTGCTATCCACACCAGTAGGTGCATAAATGGAAGGAAGTTCAGCAAACGATTTTGGTTATAAAAGAAAACGAGGAATATATTAGGCATGAGCAGTGATGCAAAATAATACAATATCCGGACTGGTTTCGACATGGACAATACGTTTGACTGAGACTCCTGCCCATCACTATCTTCCCTGTTCTTTTGACAATGCTCTTTCCGCTTTTCAGCGATCAGCAGGTTTACAGCCAAAACAAAAATAACGCTTGAAACCATTAAGACAATTAGTGATGTCCACATAATCGAAAATACGCTATTACTTTTTAATGTTGCATCATTAACTATCATAGAAACACGGACTTCTTCTGCAAGGTCAAGCCTTAATCGTTCATAATATCCGTGTGGCAAGTCTATAGTATTTGTTCCAGTCCGCAGGGTAATCAGTACTGAGTTAGCACTTGCATGGTCATACCCCGGCAATGCGAAAAAAATCTGTGCGCTTGTACCCCCAATCAGATTCCCATCAAGACTCAGTTCCTCTATGTTTATCAATAACAAATTCCCAGGCAAAGACGAATCCAAGAAAACATCAATCCATGGATCACTTGTTGTTGATTGGATCACACCATTTCCTAAATAATCAAACTCTTTTAAATGTTGGTACATCTCATCTTGCGAAAACTGCTGTTCATGCCAACGGGAAAACAAAGGTAAATCGGAATTTGTAAAATCACTATACAAAAAAACAAAGCTGATAATAAATAGCATCAAAACAGCTGAAATCGAAATTAATAATGCCTTCTTTGATTTGAACAAAATAAATCCTCCTAAAAAATGTTCGCTACGCCAAATCTATTACATTTCGTCAATTTTACTCTACGGAAATTTCTGCATATCCATATCCGTTATGTTCTGCTATGTACAACCAGATTCTTTCAATAGCGTGAGCTAACGTCCCATCGGCTTGCCCTTTTTCTTCAGGAAAATCTTTGGATGTAATATCTACCTCGAACAAAGTCTTAATAGCATCAGTTTTTGCCCAGAACATATCTCCTGACGGAAAAGCAATATCCTCATCATCGGGCAAGTCAATATAAATGCCCATTTCAGATAATAAGTCCTCCGCCAATTTCTTATTTCCGGCCCATTCCAAATGGGGTTTTATAATATCATACGTTTCAGGAAATGCCATCCCCAACGATGTATCCATTAATAACAAGCTCAACATTTTTTCAACATTGTCTTCACTACCAAACAAGTGCTTATACAGATACTTCCTCCAAGGATTTCCGACCCCATCATGCACTAACGATTTTTTCGTATGAATATGACATACGTAATCGTAGTTTTTTATGACATCTTTCATCTGTAGTATGAGCGGCATTATGTCGCGCCCTCTATTTTCAAAAACTTCAATAAAGACATTCTTCGCTGTGCACGACTTATTAAAAGCCTCTGCTATTTTTTCTTTTTTATCACTTGTATCTGTTGAAATATAGCAATCATAGTCAACCGGGATGCAATTCACATTAGATATAACTTCGTCAAGTAAATCTGTGTAAAAAACATGTATTTGTACCGCAATTTTCTTTTTCGACAAAACTGAACGAATAGTCGCAGATGCTTTTTTTGCAAAAATTTTACGTGCTCTAACTAAAATCCTACTCCTATCGCCTTCTGCTATCGGAATCCCCGGCACTCTGTAAAGTGATGTAACTTTTTCCGCACATGCAAAATCGTTTTCAAGAGCATATCTGAACCAAAGTTCCCAATCTTCATTATAGTCCATTGTCTCGTCAAGACCGCCATATTTCTCGAAAAATGTTCGTGAAAACATAACTGCTTGTATGGGGAAAAGGTTCTGCTGCATCAAAGTCTGTCTGTTGAATGCAAGAAGGGGGCCGGCACGATATTCTGTTTCCATGTAAACTAAAGGCGCTTTCGATTCAAATATAGTTGGCACTTCAACAGTCCGCGAAAACGCCGCTTTCATACCATTTTTTTCAACCGCCCTTACAAGCACCTCTATATGGTCGGCATAAAACAAATCATCATCATCCAAGAAGTTAAAGTAATCTCCTTGTGCATTTTTCATTGCAATATTCCCAACTGCCGATCTTCCTACTTTTTCTTCTGTAGCAAAATACTTTATATTTGAATCTTTAAACTCAGAAGCAACCATTTCAAAAGCTGTTGGCGCTCCGTCCTCAACCACAACTATCTCTATATTATTATAAGTTTGATTAGTTATGCTCGTTAACGCCTCTCTAAGCATATCCGGTCTTCCACACGTTCTCACAAGCACGGAAACTAAAGGTTGCATCGTCGGGTATTCATTTATATACCCCGCCCCTGCTCTCGTTATCTCATAGTCATAACCAACAAACTTATGAACATGTCTATTATAGTCTTCTCTATTTTCTTCTTTCCAACCTAGGAAGTAAGGCACATTTTTTTCGTTTTCGTGGTATGCATCAAGCAATTTTTCTCTCGCACCGTCAAATTCTGTAGTGGTTTCAGCAAGAGCACGTAAATACTTTCCAAAATCCTCCGCCTCTTTTTGCTCTCCAAATCTGAGACGCAGATTGTAGTTGTTAATCAGGCTAAATATATATTGGTTCGGCTTTACTTTCTCTATTCCGTCTACATAGGTATAGTGCTTAACTGTCGCTTTTGGTATGTATTTAAGATTATACCCCTTTGCCCTAAGCCTCCACGATATATCAACATCTTCAGCATACATAAATATCTTTTCGTCAAATCCGCCTACTTCTTCAAATGTAGAACGTCTTACTACAAGCGCCGCGGCACTGCACCAAGTCGTATAGCCTGTAACTGCACTGTATACCTTCGGATGTTCATATGGAAATTGGCGCAATTCCCAAGCAACAACATTCTCACTTGAACTTCGAATTGCTGATTGAATTTCATCTAATGTGTCATCAAATAATTCAGTATCAATATTGAGCATAAACAAATATTCATTTTTTCCCGCTTTTGCCGCAATATTATTTCCCTTCCCAAAACCGTGATTTTTTGCATTTTTTATTATCTTAAATTCAGCACATTCGCTCGAATACATCTCATGGCATCTCTCAAGTTCAAATATAGTATTGTCTGATGAATTATTATCCGCAACGTAAATACTAACATTTTTCATGTCGAAACTGCTAGCAAAAATGCTCTTAAAGCAATTAGTTATCCATTTTTCTGAATTATACGTAACCACCAAAAAATCAAATCGAACTATACAATCAACACTATTCTTCATATTCTTTTTCAAAAACGATGCATTATTTACAATTCGAGAAAACTGTTCCGGGAGCCGCCTGAAAAGCTTCGCTTCATAGTTTCTCCTGTCATCTTCATATTGTTTTCTTTTGTTCTCTGCTTTTAAACGCTTTGTGCCTTCAATGCCGTAGTGATGCCAATCTCGCAATGTCACATACACATATTTGACCCCGGGCACATAACGTAGTACAACTTTTATACCTCTTGTGATTATCCTCGCAGGCTTTGTAATTCTCCACCAAAATGCATTTTCTATATCACACAGTTGCATCCTTACAATATGCAATTCACATTGCTTATGATCAAGTTCATTTTGCTTATGATCAAGTTCATTTTGCTTATGGTTTAAATCACGTTGCCTTGCTTCTTCTGATACCACAATTGCCTCGTTAAATACAGCTCTATCTTGTTTTCGCCCTTCTTCGTATTCCTCTCGTGTTTGTTGTATCGTTTCCTCAAATATGACTCTATCTTGCTCTCTCGCTTTTTCAAGCTCAGCCAAGCTTTGTTGCCTTGCCTGTTCGTACTCTTCACGATTTTGCTGTATCGCTTCCTCAAACACGACGCGATCTTGCGATCTTGCTTCTTCAAACGCAGCAAAGCTCTGTTGAAGAACTTCTTCTGATGCTGCCAATTCTTTTCGCTTTGACTCCTCTAATTCAGCTACCTTTTGTACTAAGTTTTCCATCTCTTGAGTCAGACTTTTTGTTCGCGAAAAAAAGCCAACAAAGAAGTCTTCAAAATATGCGGTAATTTGCCCTTCAAACCTAACCCAAGTGGTGCCGGGTTTTACCGCAACAATGATTTGTGGATCCTTGGTGAGAAATACCTGATACTCGCCTACAGTATGACCATTGAGATTTTCCCACTCACCATGTCCTGTATCCGAATATACTTTCAAGTCTTTTATGGCACATAAAATATATTCTACAGGATCAAATCTCACTGCTTTTGTGTTTGGCGGAATGTTGGTCGTAATAGAGAAGTGTCCAAGATTATAATTAATTACTGTCTTCTCAGCCTCATTGAATCCACTACCTCTATCATAATAAATAACCGCTTCTGTCGACAAAGTGGAGTTCAATATAATTCTATTATCAACAACTATTTGTTCTCTATTTTTGTCAAAATACTCCTTTTTAACCGCTTCAAACACAAATTGGTAAACGCTATCAAAATTCTTTTTTCTCAATACAGCAGTATCAGCATTAACGAAGGAATAGTCATTACCAAATTCAGTTTGATGTGGCAAAGCGTATGTCGCATCTTCTAAGGTTGCAGTCAGTTCGGCAGCATCTATCATTTCCATCAAAGAGTTATATGTAAAAAATCTAATATGCGTAGTATCTAAAAGCCCTTCTGTCCTATATTCAAATTTATTTTGCATTAAATCAATTATAATAGCACTGTGCGCAATATTTGGCACTGACAAAAGCACACGCCCATCCTCTTTCAGTAAAGAGACTGCGTGCTTAATAACAACATCAGGATCATATAAGTGCTCTAGTACATCAGCAAATAGTATATAGTCAAACTTCACTGATTTAAACTTATCAAGCCACTCTAAATCAGAAGCATTACCACACACACCGTCAACTGCGTAGTTCATGGCATCGACAAAAAATTGTTCATCATATTCAACAATATACACTTGACAGTCAAGTTCTTCATGCATATATTTCGTCATGGCTCCATGAGCCGGTCCGAATTCGAGAACAATTGTACTTGGTTTGACTCTCTCCAATATTTTTGTTGCAGAACTATTCCTTACAGACATGTCTATTTTTAAGTCGTATTTTAAATTTTCATCTTTACTGAAATCACTCACCGGTATCACCGCTCCTTTATGCTTGTTAACAGTTTCGCTAAAGTACCTTATTTAATGCACCTTTGTCAAGTGTCATTTTTTAAGTTTCCCTAAGATGCCCCTCACCCCACGCACCAAAAACCTTATCGGCCGAGTAATCTTCCAAGACGTAGAACTCCTCATTTGTTGCAACGACTGTTTAAGCAACTCATTCTCATGTTCCAATCGCCATATAGTATCATTAGCCGCTACCAGAGTTCCCTTAGTCCCGATAAGTTCATGTTCAATGTGATTAATATGACTTGTCAAACTTCTCTCAGAATCACGTAAATCAAGCCAAGAATCTCTCAAACCCTCTACAAACTCATCTTTATACTTCTCATACAAAACAGGATGATTCGAATATAACTGCCTATAAGTTTGTTTCATTGCAGCCAAATTGTCGGCAAAATTTATGTTCCTGGAACAATCCTTGATTCTGTAAAAAAACAACACTTCCGGAATTTGATAAATCCCCTTGCCTAATTCAAGAATTGACAACCAAAAATCATAATCCTCCAGCCCTGCCTTGAAATTCTCAGGATATCCACCGATTTTCATCCAATCATCTCTTTGAAACAAAGCAGTAGCAAACACACAATTATCTACTATCATATTCTCAATAGAATAATCCAGCAATTCAAACAAACCCGATTGAAGCCCAAACAACTCTGCCTTACAATAAACAACACCGATAGAATCATCATTTTCAATTACATCAACAGCTTTCTGAACATAAGACACATCAATTATATCATCAGCATCCAACGGCAATATGTACTTTCCCTTAGCCAAAGAAACACCCTTATTCCTAGCCCCCGCAGGACGCAAGTTTTCAGAATTGTGAAAGACAGTTATCCGAGGATGAGAAATCGCCCCCAGCACCTCAATAGTCAAAGGATCAGTAGACGCATCATTAACAATAATTATCTCAACATTAGGATAAGTCTGCGTCAAAGCAGACCCAACAGCCTCATCCAAATACTCCCCATCATTATAACAAGGCATAATCACACTAACTAAAGGATATTGTTTATTTCCATCAATTAACGACGCCACAACAACGCACCACCTTACACAGCACCCCCAACGTTACCGCTCAGGGCTTGCTCGGGAAATATTTTTTTTGTTGCGCTAATGAAACCGGAGCCGGTTAGGCACGGTACTCCTAACACTAATCAAGTTTAGCAAAGCAACAAAAAAAATATTTTCCGAGTAAGTCATGAGTGGTAACAGCACAAACATGAACACTAGTTCTTCAAAGTCTATCATATTTAGGAGATAATTTGCAACCACAATTGATTTGATGTATAATAACAATCACTTTAATTTACAAAACGTCACGCCCATCCGAGGAGACTTATGCTAACAGTTATATTAACCGTGACATCGGAAGACACCAATATAAACTACTACAAAGAAGCAGTAGGCAATAATGCCACGCTTCACACAATAACAACACCAAATCTAGCACAGAACCCGGACACCCCAACAATTACAGAACAATCCAACAAAATAGTCAGAGAATCAGACCTCGGCTCGGACATCCTACTGCTGTCCGACCAAATCGCCGTGCACGAAAATTTCGACACACTCCTAAAAAATATGCAAAAAACCCTCTATTTCGCCGACAAACACGCAATCGTATATGGCCAAGAAATAGAAAACATAGAAAGCCTAATCAAAACAGCAAAGCAATACCTACCCAACTACTCCATAACAACAAAAACAAACGAGCACTGCGCACTAATAAAAAGAAGCGTAATAAACAAACTGGGAATCTTCAACACAAAATACAGCACCTTACGCTACGCCCTAAAAGACTTCCAGTATGCAGTTAATCAAAAAGGCTTTTCATCAATCACCGCCCACCACGCACTATACACAAACAACAAACAAAACGAAGTAGCAACACGCTACATTAAC
>Ga0131853_10010278_pt1 | contig 17114 bp, 8 predicted proteins | sample TergutLab28metaG_FD_92764 | JGI IMG/M metagenome (GOLD analysis project Ga0131853, IMG submission 92764) | Labiotermes labralis P1 segment gut microbial communities from Petit-Saut dam, French Guiana - Lab288 P1 (version 2) (version 2) | ecosystem: Host-associated > Arthropoda: Insects >... | reverse complement strand
TCGGTTAAGGATGAAGATACAAGTATCTGCGAATTTTCCGAATTATTAATTTTTTATATTCCTGCCATTGAGCCGGAATATGAATGTATTTACGAAGCACCCGAACTTGCGTACTGAAAAACAACCCCCACTCAAACACGTTATCCCTGTGCAGATAAAACAATTTGCACAGGGTGTCAGCCGTCACAAACGTTGCGTCTATAATGCTTCCCTTTTTTTTATTACTCCCTCTTCTTCAAAGTAGTAGTGTCGTCCTCTCTTTCCACAGCCAGCAGGGATGCCATTGTAAACGCCCCGCCCCGGGTAGATACATCTCCCTTCAGTCCGGCGCGGGAATAGAACCCCTGAAGTTTTCCGTTATATACGAACATACCTGTGGTATTCAGATACATTTTAAAATCCGGGCGGTCTTCTGTATTGAAATCAATGTTTAAAGCACGGTACGGCGGGCAGTACCGTTGTAGCAGATATCCTGTGTCCATCGAACCGGTTACGGCTTTCTTCCATTCCGCCTCATCCAAATCGACGCCGATGAATACGCCGTTCGACGCGTACCCATCCTCCGGCTTGATAATCCACTTGTCCTTGTTGGTCAATACATCCCCCAAATCAAAAGTTTCAACCGCGTGCCCGGAAGTTTCGCCTTGCGGGCGTATATTTTCGACAGACAGCCAAAAAGTCTCCGGAATATGCCGCAGGATGAATTCTCTTTCGCTTTCAGTGAGGAATGACAGGGTTTCGGGCTTCCTAAGAATCATGAATATGGCCTTATTATGTATGACCTGTGTGCGGAAGTGTCCGATTAAGCAAACCGCGCCGTCACGTACCGCCTGCAGGAACGCGGCGGCTTCGTCTGCGCAAGCCATCACATCCCTTGTAACCGCGCGGCGGTATATGGCATCGACTTTTTTACCGTCCGGCGTTTCAAGCACGCCTGCATTACATGTATTTGCGGAACCGCCGCTGTTGCCGTTCCGGTACACCAAGTCCCGTATCTCGCAAATATCCGCTTCATACCCCGCCTTGCGAAAAGCATCCCTGAATATAACAAACTCATTGGGCGTAGCGTGTTCCATGAAGTCTGCAATAACTACTCGGGGTGAAGAAACCTTCCGTTCATATTGTGCATAAATATCCCGAAACACGCGTACCCATGAGTCGAATAACTCGAATGAAGTCAGTTCATATTCTTTCCGCATTTCCAAGAAGGCATCGCTTTCGGATACCGCGATGTTTATTTCACGATCCTCGTTCATCGCGCTGGTGCCATCCGCGTTGAATTCGCAAAATTGAAATGAAAGATTATCTTCGTTCAAAAAAATATCAAGCCGCGCAATGGGCAATAAACACGGATAGCCCGCCTCGGTAAGAATCAACTCTTCCAATTCACGCGAAAACGGGAACAATTTACGGTATCCGTCGTCGTCCAAATACCGTCGGATGACTTTATTTAATATAGCATACATGGTATCCACAGCTTCGCTAAGATACGCCCGCGCCGGTTCGGAGAACAGCTTCGGCATATACAGACAGGGAACGGGAGAGCCTTTGTACAAAGCTGTGGATTTTTCAATATAGTTTACGGCGGCTTTTCCGCTTACCGCGTTTTCTTCATAACGTTCGCATACGATTTCTTCATAGCGATTATTTAATTCCTTCATACACGTATCATCTCCGTGAAATTATATGCAGCCTTTTTGCACAGCCCATTCATGCATAGGCTGTAAATATGCCTTATCCTCCGCGCTCAATCCGCTTTCCGCGCATTCGAGCATTTCCGCGACCCAATCGCCCCCGCGCCGCCCATATACCAATGCCTCTGCGCCGTTCTGCATAAGCGCGGCTTTCGCTTCTTCTATATCGCGGTTCCTTACACTTAACGTAGCTTCATGCAATGCGTCCAAATTCGTGTTATCGTACATAAGCCCTTTTATCAAAGCCATATATGCGATGGCATGGCTGATAGGCATACTGTCCGCCATGCGTATCTCGATATATTTTTTAAGGCACACGTCCGGGAATGCCATAGTGCTTATGTGCAGTATGTCCTCCTCCGTCATCTCCCGGTCTTTAAACAGCGATGAGGCGGGTTCCGTTCCGGTATAAACGGCTTCCCCATTCTTCATCATCAAAATCGGAGGCTTGTTGTATAGGAATTCCGAATACTCGCGGAAACCGAAAGACTTTTCCAACGCGCCTTTCACCACCATACAGCGTGCAGGGTCCACATCGTTCCAAATATGTGTACGAATCATCCTGCCGGTTATAGGCTCGCCCTCAAAAATTTCGGTATTGTCGCAAAGGAACGCAAACAGCGGGCATAATATGTTGGCTACGCGGAACTTTTTATTAAAATCCTCTTCGTCCTTGTAGTCGATTGTTACCTGTGTGGCGGCGGTGCCTTTCATCATATTTTTTCCGTGCTTTCCGGTGTTTTTGAAGTGGGAATACATATATTCATACCGCTGCTTAGGTATAAGAGATAGTTCATCCACCTTGCTTTTGGGCTGATACCCTGCGCAAACCAGCTCGCAGCCCATGCCATCCAGGATAGGTGTAAGTAAACCGGTGAAGGTCGCGTATATTTGCGCAATTTCCCTAAGGCCTCGTACCGGTCCGATGATGACTTCTAATTGGGCGGCCGGTTCTAATGTAATCATCGAGTCTTCCCGCATGATACCGATGATGCGTTCCTTTACCTCTTTTGTGACAAGATTTCTTTGCGGTTCCGGAGACAGTATCGGCTCGCCGTACACCGGTTGCAGATGTTTAAGAATTTCTTCAACGCCGCCTTCGTAGGGCAGCGAACGACGGCTATGTTTATCCACGACGAAATGCTCCAACTCCAAGCCCAGCAATTGGTCTTTTTTGCATCCCGCAGCGAAGTATTCGACCATTGCGAACAGGTTTCTTTCCTTGAAATTCATTTGTATAACCACTCCCCTCCGCTTTCTATTCTTCCTTCTGAAAAATTCATTCTATAACGCTCCGGGGGTTAGCGCAAGCGAGACCATACAAAAGTGTGCAAAAAAAGTTGAGATAAAATTTATCTATTGCTTTATTATTGTTTTGAAAGGGGTGCACTATGAATATTTTAAACAGGCTTAATTCAGTGGTTGATTATGTGGAACGTAATATTACAGAAGAAATAGACTTAAACCACCTTGCGGGTATTGCCTGTTGTTCAACGTATAACTTTCAACGTATGTTTGCATTTATCACAGAGGTTTCCATCGTGGAGTATATCAGGCGGCGGCGGTTGACATTAGCAACGTTTGAATTACAACATAGTAATGTAAAAATTATTGATTTAGCTTCTAAGTATGGTTACGATTCGCCTATTTCATTTACACGCGCCTTTAAAGCACTTCACGGAATCACACCAAGCGAAGCAAGAGAACTTAATACACCGTTAAAAGCATTTTCCCGAATGACCTTTCAAATAACCATAAAGGGAGTAAGTGTACTAAACTACCGTATTGTTAAAACCGAAGCACTTAGAGTGTTTGGGCTGGAAGGAATTATTTCTACCATCGGTGATAAAAAATACTTTCCTAACCCGGATTCTCTATGGAACGAAAACTTTCAAAACGGCAAATTTGACCGTTTATATTCAGATATTGGAGAAGTAAAATCACATTTTTACAATAAAATGTTTATCCGAAATGATATGGATAGGATACACGCGATGTTAAATTATAATGAAATTGACGCTACTACTCATGGGTATATGCAGTTTGGTTTCATTACTTCTGAAAGTAAAACAGATAATTATAAAGTAGTAGAAATTCCTGCTTCAACATGGGTGATATTTACATCTGACCCAATTGACGATTGTTGTGATTCGGAGAAAACATGGACAGAATTGTACAAAAGGTTTTACAACGAATGGTTGCCTACATCAGAATTTGAAAAAGCAAACAGCCCTGATTTAGAAATGTTCGGCGGTACGCCGGGTCAGCGTTATGCGGAGTTATGGATGCCTATTATCAAGAAAAAAGGAGACCAACTATGAAAAACCACGAAATCTATTTGTACGGAATGACTACGTACACAACCGCGCTTTTACTGCGTGGAGAGTTTCCGCAAGCTAATAATTACAGCGAAGTAAAAGAAAAACATTTTTTCCCATGCGGCGAAACAGGCGGAGCGGCTACTATACTTGCTTCTCTTGGCTGCAAGGTAAAAATTGACGGCAATCACATGGGTTACAATACAGATAAAGCCGTGAGAAGATTTTATGAAGAAATCGGCGTTGATGTTTCGCGCTTACATTTCGACCCCGATTATGCCGGAGTAGACGAGATAATTATAATCGACAAAGATACCCGTACCATATTCGGGCAGTACGCCGCATTATATGTAGATTGTCATCAAAAGACAATCAAGCGTTGGAATAATCCTTTGGAGAAAGATATTAAAGGCATAAAAGCCGCCGGAATTGACCCGTTTGGTGAGGAATCAATTATGGCGGCTCGTTTCTGTTATGCAAACAATGTTCCTTTCGTGACGATTGACTCAGGACACGAACATACAATTTGCAAATCGGCTTCAATCATTGTAGTTTCAAGCGATTGGATTCGCGATAATATGCCTGATTATTGCAATGACAAAGGTAAAACCGAGCTTCTTAAAAAATATATGGACTGCACCGACGCTCTTGTAATCTTCACAAACGGCGGCGGTGAATCAATTTACGGCAGAAACGGCAAGATTGGTAAATTCAACGCGCATAAAGTTGATGTGGTTAGTACGCTTGGCGCAGGAGATACATTCAAGGCGGGCTGTATATACGGGTTATCACAAGGGTGGAAAGATGAGAAAATTATCGGTTTTTCTAATGCATTAGCGGCAATTGCCTGTACGAAATTCCCGCTGCCGTTTAACCCGCCGACACTTGAAGAAGTTGAGAAATTTATGAATAATTCGAGGTGACATAAAAACACCGCCGAAGCTAATATGCAACGGCGGCGTTTTTCGTGTGTGTCCTGTATGTCTGCACACACGAAGCGCGGCGGATGCGTTGACAATGCTTGTCTGTGCATTCACCTCTTCTTTTATTTTCAGTTTTTTGTTTTTTAAGTAAAGCCGAGGTCACGTGCCCTCGGCAGGTGCCGCAACAAGCATTAAAGGTGCTAGCATGGGCAGCGAAGCCGGACCGGTACCGGAGTCTGACTCGCTGCCCCTTATATGCGGTGCGGCGGGTAAAGCAACTGCAGCACAGTACAGAGGTTAACGCGGAAGCGGTGCGGTTCGTTTCAGGGCGCGAAGCCCCTTCCGAAGATGGCAAAACCCGTTCATGGCATAAAAACGTCTGTTTGATTGATGCAAAGCAACAATATCACGCTACGTGTATTTTGTCAAATGCAATTTTTGATAATTATCTCTCGTATCGTTTAGATATTTTTCTATCGTCCTAATTTCGAAAATGATTCTAATAGTTTTTTTGCTACATTATTATTAGGGTCACTTTCATGAACCTTTTCCAGTAGAGAAATTGCTTCTTCCCGGGTACTATCATTTTTTATTAACACTTGACTAAGTGATGTCATGGCATAAATATTACAACTTCCGCCAGATTTATTTATTATATTTCGCAACATAATTTCCGCTTTATCTAAATCTTTTCCGCTTCTCAAACACAACTTGCTAAAAGCAACCACTAAAAAAGAATTATTCGGTTCTTTTAGCAATAGCTCATTTAAAATTACTTCAGCTTCACGTTCCCTTCCTTTTGTTTTTGTTAACAATCTAGCTAATTCTATTTTAAAGAAAATATCTTTTGGATGTTGTATTAAAGCGTCACGGAGTACTTTTTCAGCTTCGGCTTCCCTACCTCTTTGCGATGCGAGTAATTTCCCCAGTTCGGTGCGTGTGTGTATATCTTTGGGGTCAATCGTTATAACTTCACGGAGCACTTTTTCAGCTTCGGCTTCCTTACCTTTTTGCTTTGCAAGCAATTTCCCCAGTTCGGTGCGTGTGTGCAGATTTTGAGGATCAATCTTTTTAATTTCACGTAGCACTTTTTCAGCTTCGGCCTCCCTACCTCTTTGCTTCGCGAGCAATCTCCCCAGTTCAGTACGTGTGTGTACATCCTTGGGGTCAATCATTATAACTTCACGGAGCACTTTTTCAGCTTCGACTTCCCTACCTTTTTGCTTTGCGAGCAATCTCCCCAACTCAGTACGTGTGTGTACATCTTTGGGGGCGATCGTTATAACTTCAAGGAGCACTTTTTCAGCTTCGGCTTCTCTGCCTCTTTTCTTTGCGAGCAATTTCCCCAATTCGGTGCGTGTGTGTAGGTTTTGAGGGTCAATCTTTATAACTTCACGGAGTACTTTTTCAGCTTCAGCTTCCCGACCTCTTTGCTTTACAAGCAATTTCCCCAGTTCGGTGCGCGTGTGTATATTTTGAGAGTCAATCGTTATAGCTTCACATAGAAATTTTTCAGCTTCGGCTTCTCTACCTCTTTGCTTTGCAAGCAATTTCCCTAGTTCGGTGCGCGTGTGTAGATTTTGAGTGTCAATTGTTATAATTTCACGGAGCACTTTTTCAGCTTCGGCTTCCCTACCTCTTTGCGCTGCAAGCAATTTTCCCAGTTCGGTACGTGGATGTAGATTTTTGGGATTTAAGTCTATTGCTTTGTGGAGAACATTTTCGGCTTCCTGCGTTTTCCCTAATAAAATACTATATTTGGCATATTCAACAAACAATGGCGCTTCTTTTGTTTGCTCTAATTTACTTTTTAGCGAGTTCAACACCTTACGGGTTTCACATTCATCGGATGATAGCCAAAGCTGTACTAATAATAAATTATCGGGCAAATCGTCATCAAATGCCGGGTTGCTCATAATTTTCTCTAATAAATTCTTATACTGTTTAATGTTACGCTCTTTATTGGCTCTGAAATATATAATAGGTGATTTTAATAAGTTGATTTTTGTAAACACATTAGAAATTAATGAATTAAGTAATTTTTTATCCAAAGTATCTGCCACTTTAATAAGGGGCATAATGGGGTCTGTTTTATTCCTGAACATAAAAAACAATTCAGCAAAAACATCATGCCGGGGGTATATTTCATTGTTTAAAAACCTTATTGGTTCCTTCAGTTCACCAACATTTATTTCTAAGTATCTGGTGAGCTTTCCTAAATCAATATCATAGTACTTGCAAAATAGGTTGATATTTAATTTTAAGCCAAACAAAGAAAACGAGGCGATTAAATGATAATATGTATCAGGATCGTCTTCTTTTCCTGTCCACTTCTTTATCCTGTCAGACCACTCATTCCAATCCAGCCGGGTGTCTGTATCCTTACTGAAATCATCTGTGCCATGTAGAACAAAAAACTGAAGTATACTTACCGGAATATCCGCCAGGTTCTTCTTATGCTCTTGTAATTGTTCAGCACTCTTATATACCACATCAGAGTGTAGTGAAATCAATTTATTAAGAATACTTTTTTTCCATTCTAAAGAAAGTAATGAAAAATGAATATTTTTCAACTCATATAAATCATTATATTGCTTTCTTTCCCGGTCATTTCCTATACAAATCAACGAATTATAATCTTCCAACCATCCTTTGAGTGGGTTAGAATCTAGTTCAAAAAGTTCCGTAATCCGTTGAATTCTCTCAGTAAGAACAATTTGTATGTCCGATTTTATTGACGTTAATTTACGTTTAATTTTTGCCAACTGAGCTTTCCCTATAAAAGGGTTATCCAAACATATTAATATTTTTTGCTCATTTTCTATAACCGCATTAAAGATTGCATCTATCTTAATCTCCGTATCTTCATCATTAAGATTTATCCAAATTGCGGGTGCACCTTTTTTTGCATATTCAACCGCAACTCTCATCATAAGGGTTGTTTTCCCTTCTCCACCATAACCGGATATAATTAAGGATCGTCCTGATTCGATAAGGTTCATCGCCTGACTTAAAACTTTTTCATCTATAACATCTAAATCATTACAAACCGCTTTTAACATGAGATCAAAATCGCTGTTAACAAAATAAAATTTTCTGGAAACATCACATTTCTCTGGCTCCGGAAGTTTTCTTTGCGTAGCAATCACATTATTTGTAATAATTTTTGCCCCGGCGATAGTTATTTTAGAAGCAAAAGTAGTAGCCAGCATTTCTTTTATTTGCTCTACGCTTTCTTTCAAATCGCCTAGTAAAGTTTCTATATCCCTGGTTTTTTGACTCAACCATGCATTATAATCTCTTTGGCTATATTCAAAAGAGGTCTGTAATTTTTCATCAATTAATCTTAATAATTGGGTTAATATATCAACCCTATCGACATTGAGTTTCTTTTGGATTTCATCAATATTTAGTTGTTTATGGTTTTCCAAAGCTATGATTACTTCTTCATAAATGATTTCATCAGCATATGACGGAATAATGTCTTTAAGTTCAGGTGATTTATCAAAAGTATCTATTGCAGATTCGCAAATAACCGTTATATTTTTTCGAAGTTGATTTTTAAAAACCTTATTATCGTCTTTTAGCTTTTTTGAGATAAATTCCTTCAGGGTTATAAGAGTTGCTGTAATTCCAAGAGCATCATCAATTAAAAAACCCATTGTTCTACCTCCTGTTAAAGACTTGGGATTCAATGAAATAATGGCAAGGTTGAACAACCTTTCCGTTCGTTATTTGCTTTCATCTCACAGAATTATCACAAACTTGATATGATTTACCGTTAGTTTTTACTGTTTCAAACAGTTCTTTTAACATAGACGGATAATTTGAAATAAAACGCATACCTTCCTCTGTAATATATGCGTATTCCTTTATATAACGAATAGGCACAATGTCGGGGTGACCAGCAAATTCAGATTCCTCCACCGGCGGACAAGCAATTTTAACTTTATAATAATCTTCTATTAAAACTAATTTTTTATAATAATTTTCACTAATGTCCATAGAACTTTTTTTATCGCTTTTATAATATGCTTCAGGTATTAATGAATTAAAATAATCCAATGTATGATTTAATTGCTCTTTAGCAATAGCAAGCCATTGTTTTGCATTTTCCTTTTCATTTAAAACGCAAAATAATTCATATATGTGCAGTGCTAATTTCAGACAGGTATCATAAGCTCCTAATTTATTCTTGCAAAAATCTACCTCATAACTAAAGAAAAAATAACGCTTTGCGCTTTTCTTTTTTTCTCTGTACACACACATCAAATTATAAGCATTCTTCAAATGATTAGCCGCATTTTTTATATCAATTTCCGGATTATTGCTATGTACCGCTTCGTTTACCGATTGCTTTGCAGAAATGAAAAAACTTTTCGCAATATCAGTATAAATATCTTCTACCATTCTATATAGTTCATCAATTTTATCATTGATTGTAGTGCTGTCAAAAAATCTGTTCTGAATAGAAATTACTTTGTCAACTACTCCTTTAAGTTGTAATCCAACTTTGATTCCCGCTTCAGCAATCAATAAACTTTTCACCATATAAATTATTTCCTTTCGATATTCTTTGCACTTTTCACGAAATATCAACAAAACAAATAATAATACAAATAAAAATAAATGCAACCATTCCTTGCAGATATCTGTCATTTAAACACCGCAATCGGTCGAAATATGTAAAAGTATTCATACAAGTTAAACCTGCCACCGCGTTTCCCGATTTTACACTATCCTTCCCGTTTCTTCAAGCGGGCAAAACCTCCATGTATCGGGCGTGTTTTTTTGGTATGGCTAATGCGGTGCGGTTCGTTTCAGGGCGCAAAGCCCCTTCCGAAGACTTACTCGATTGCTATTTGGCTGTTTCCTAAAAATTTTTCAAGATAGGAAGAAATAATAGACAATTTGCCGCCGTTTTCCGCAAGTAGTAGAAATAAGTGCTTCAGATGTGGTATCATCGGAGAACAAGCCGCTATTACAGCCAATGCCTTGACCGCTGCCATATCAACCGGGGGTTGTGTAGATTCACTCACCGATAGGAGGAAAAACAGATGTCAAAAAAACAAAGAATTTTCAAAAAAGTAATCTTGTTTGCGATTACTGCGGTAATGCTAACGGGGCTTATGCCGTTCGGATTGTTTAAGCCGCAGACGGCGTTCGCGGTCAACTCACAAACCGCGCTTCAAATCATTGCAAACACAGGCGGCAAAATTACGCAAAACGGCACGGTAGCAGTAGCAGGAACAGTAATCAATAACGGAAAAATCGACGGTATTGATGATGTTTTGACTCCTCATGCAACAGTCACCGCAACGGCAACAGGTTGGGTATATGACGGCACGAATACAAAAACTGTTATATCAAACGTCACGGTAAACGGAACAGCCACAACTGATTATACTGTAACATATAGGGCGAGAAATGCGGCAGACAGTACCGCGACAAGCACAGTCCCGACAAATGCGGGTAATTACACAGCTATTATCATATTAAACGCAAGCCATACTCATGTGGGTACAGGTTATGCCGATTTCACGATTGAAAAAGCCGAAGGTGCGGCGGTCAGCGGCGCACCCGCACTTAGTATAAATACAAGTTTAAGCATAACCGTCACCGCCGTAACAAGCATGGATACCACTAAAAACCCAAATGTGCAATATGCGATAAGTACCGTCAATAACGCATTGGCAAGCGAACTAAGTTGGGGAAGTGTCAGGGCATGGACGGGGCTTACGCCGAACACAACATATTACGCATACGCTCGCACACAGGAAACCGCAAATTACACAGCCGGGCAGATGCAGGTCAGTGAAGCAATCACCACCGATAAACCCAGTCTAATCAACAGACCGACAATCGACGGCGAAGCGAAGTTTGGCGAAACATTAACGGCAAATACAGACACAATATACGCAAATCCAAGTGTGGGAACATTAGTGTTTGATTATCAATGGAACCGCAGCGACGAACCGATTGTCGGCGCGACAAGCGGCACCTATACGCTTGTTGCGGCTGATATGGGGCATACAATTACCGTGAGTGTTTCAACACCGCTCACGGAGCAGATACGAACTTCCGACCCAACTGCAACGGTAACTTGCGACCATGATTATAACGAAGCCGAAAACTGTATGCTTTGTATAAATTGCGGCACGATCCGCACCCCAATTTGCAACGACACTTGCGTTGCTTGCAATTGCAGTCACACCCCGAAAGCCGATGATTGCACAGCTTGTGAAAATTGCACGACTACTTTGGGAGAGCATATACCGAAAGCCGCAAACTGCACCGAATGCGAAAACTGCTCCGCAACATTAACCGCTTCTTGCGGAAACATATGTAACTTCTGCAACCCACAAATAACAGTCCCCGGCGCACCGACAAATATCAGCTCGACTGCGGGTGACGAACAAGCAACAGTATTTTTCGCGCCGCCCGTAAATGACGGAGGTAGCAAAATCACAGACTACACTGTTACGGCAATCCCCGGAGGGATTAGCGCAACAGGCACATCAAGCCCAATTATCGTCCCCGGGCTTACAAACGGAACGGCATACACTTTCACGGTCACGGCAACAAATAGCGTGGGAACTGGCGCGGCTTCCGACGCGTCCAACTCCGTAACGCCAATGTTCCATGTTCCGCCAACAGGCGTACCCGCCATAGCGGGTTCTGTAATAGCAATGCTTATGTTTTTAGGCATATCTGTAATTTCTTGGGGCTTTATAATACGCCGTAAGCTAATAAGGCGCAACCTTGAGTCTGTTCTTCTTCACACTAATCAGCATGGCGGAAAAACAAGGGCATAGCATTTATAACCTGCGCTGGCTTATCTCTTATCAAACAATCCCATCAAAGAATCGGCTTGGCTTGAAAGTTCTACCGAAGCGGCGGCGGCTTCTTCGCTTGCGGCGGAATTGTGATGTGTAATGTTTGAAATTTCCATAAGCCCGCCGGAAATTTGCGCAATGGACTCGGCTTGTTCGGCGGATGCTGTATTTATTTCGGAAATAAGTTTTGATACGCTGTCGAAGTCTTCAACGATTGCTTCCAGGGTCTTTGCGGTTTTAAGAACAACCGCAGTACCTTTTTCAACCCTGCTGCCAGATTCGGAGATTAATACATTTGTTTCCTTCGCTGCGTCCTGAGAGCGGGAAGCCAAACTTCTTACTTCTTCGGCAACAACGGCAAAGCCTTTACCGTGTTCGCCGGCTCTTGCGGCTTCGACCGCGGCGTTTAAGGCAAGCAGATTTGTTTGGAACGCAATATCTTCAATTGTTTTAATAATTTTAGAAATACTGTCCGAAGCGTCTTTTATGCCCTGCATTGCCGATACCATTTGCTTCATTTCATCATTGCCCAAGACGGCGTTTTGCTTCGCGTTTACAGACAAATCGTTCGCGTCGGTTATATGTCTTGCGGTTGTTTGCATTTTATCGTTAATTAAATCAATGTTTGTGTTTAATTGGTTGATTTGATTAGATTGCATATTCGCGCCGCTTGCAAGATTTTGACTGTTATCCGCAATTTGCTGTGAACCCTGAGAAACTTGTTCGCTTATGGATTTAATCTCTACCATCAGATTATTAAGCTTCTCTATCATTTGTTTCATAGCGGTTACATCTTGGTCAATTTCAACATAACCCACTTGAATGCCGGATGAATCTTTTAACGCCGCGGTAGTTATGTTGTAATACCCGCCTCCTGCTGTGTATTCACTTTGTGTTTTGCCTTGATTGAAACATCTGACACCGCATTTATCCGTGTTACATGCACTGCACGCATGGGCCCACGCATTGCATTGCTTTCCTTTCAGGTCATCCCATTTTATACCGATTGCATCCAGGCCTGTTTTATTAAGGAACGTAAAGTTCATATCTTTGTCAATCACAGATATAACCATAGGTATCGCATTAAGAATTGATTCGTACCAGTGTGCTTTTTCCGCTACCGCACTTACCAAAGTGTTTAAGTGATTCATCAGCACAGTCCAGTCGCCCTTGTAGCTATCTGCGTCTGCCTTAACATTAAGATTTCCGCTTGCGGCTGCTACTGCAAGGCCGTCTATTTCGGAATTTATGTTTTTCATGTTTGCAATGAAAGCATCAAACTTTTCATTCAGAATGATTTTTTTTCCGGGCAATTGTTTTATTTCAACATTGAAATTGCCTTCGCTTATGTCATTAATAATATCTAAAATCATCAGAATTTCACTTATATAAGTGTCGGTATAGGTATTAATGCTTTCGGTAAGATGCTTATACGAACCGTCATATTTGCTTGTATCAATTCGGTATTCGATTTCACCTTTCGTGTCCATTTCATATATCAAACACTCCAAATCACTTGTCATACCTCTTATGACATTCACCAGCGTATAAACATCAAGGGTAAGCAAGCCAATTTCGTCGTTAGAAATATTTTCACTGCTCATATTTATATTAATATTCCCGCTTGCAATTTCCCGTACTTGTTTTTTCAATGTGTCAATCGGTTTTAATGCTCTCGCGATAAAGAAATACAACACTCCCAGCGCAACAATAAACCCGATAATGCCTATAACAACTATCGCGCGATGAATTCTGAATACCATATGCTCCGTTGATTCATTGGAAAATGACACACGAATCGCGCCCAATGGGGCATAGTTGTTAGCCAAGCCGTGTACAGGGATGTATACATTATGATAATTATATCTGCTTTGGAACATTCGTCCTTCGGTGCGATAGTAAGGCTCTGTATTTTCATTACTCATAATTACTCTCGCAACATCTGCATCCAATTCCACACCCACGGCATCTTCGCCGATTGTACTTACAATACTTTCTTCACTGTTGAAAATCGTAATTTCTGCATCAAAAAGATTTTTCAGGTATTCCATAAATTCGTCTGAATGCAGAAAATAAAGGGAAGCCACCATTCCTATAATTTCACCGCCGTAATACACAGGCATAGATGAATTCAACCCCAATGGCATTGTTCTTCCCGTATTAAAAGCAGTTGTGGGTGTTCCTTCTAAAGCCAAGTTTCCCGGCCGGGAATCGTCTATGTCGTTAAACGCAGGGGCATGTGCACGAAGTATTACCCGCCCGTCTATATCACGCACAATAAAACTGCTTGCGCCCGATTGCTCCACTCGATTTTGAAGATATGCAAGCAATTCCAGCCTTATAGCTTCTCTTTCCGGGCCTGCTTCTTCGCCGTCACCGATTTTAGCGTCATTCCACGCCCGTATTGATTGCGAAACCATATAACTGCCGGCAGCCGAATTTACAACTATGCGAGCTTCATCTTTAAGGTTGTCAATTCTTGCTACCGCGGAACGAGCTGCACTTTCCACTCTCTTATTTGTTAAATCCTCCGCCAAAGTGCTTATTAAACCTGATAAATAAATAAACAAAACTACAATTAGCAAAATCAGTACGCCTACAAGCGGAACAAGTAATTTGCCTTTTAAACTGTTCATCATAATTGTGAACCTCCCTCATTTTGTATGTATTAACAAAGCCCGGAATACTAGATTCCGGGCTTTGTTTTTTTATAGCACGAAGTTAATTTGCTATAAGATGCCCTATATCATGCCCTACAAGCCACCTTGCAAGCATAGTTACGTCGCTAATACTTACATATCCGCTTCCGGTAATATCTGCGGCAAGCTGGCAAAAGTTCGGGTTGCGGGATTCCGGGTCGGTCAGAAGCCACCTTGCGATTGCCGACGCGCCGGAAGATGTTACGCGACCGGTGTTGTATACATCACCCAAGCGGAAGTTTGTGGGTGTCTGTATCCATACCGCTTCCACCGCCATGTCGTCCTCTATTATACCGCCGTCGCGAAGGAACTCGTCTGTTCCGGAAATGCGCCAGCCGCCGAACCTGAATCCGTTGATTGTCATCTCATGCATTCTGGGCAATGTTCCGATTCTGCTGTCACCATCTTTTGAAACGGTTATTTCCACTACGCCGCCGGGGGCGTTCGGGTTCTTAAAGACGGCGTTACCCGCGTTAAAAGTTACTGTGTGGCTGTCAGTCATTAAAATCCAGTGCGCAGTTACGGTTACGGGTGCGTTAACCATGTTAAATGTGGTTGACGCGTTATTTACGTTTGCAAATGATACGCTGGAATTATTGGCTGTCCAATGCGTGAATCTGTAACCTTCACGCGTTCCCGCGTTGATTGCTATCTGCGTACCTTGCGCTGCCGACTGGTGAGACAAGCTCGATTGGTCACCGCCGTCTTCCAGGGTTATATTGTGCTGGATTGCATTCGCAGACCACACCGCCGTAATTGTTACGGGCTTATCGGGCATTATAAATGTTGCCGCCGTTGTGCTTGCTGCGTTTGAAATACTCACATCGTCCGATACCCAGTTTACGAAAGTAAAACCGTTACGTGTACCTGCGGTAAGGATTACGGGAGTATTTACCGTTGCCGGGTTGGGGTTAGCCACATGACCCGTTCCTTCACTGACTAAATTTATGGCGTGAGGAGTGGGTTCAACAAAGGGTGTTACAACCGTTACGGATACGCGTGCAGTACCGGATTGCGTAGACGAAATCGTGCCGCCGGAGATTGGCAAATTAACGGCAGACGATGTAAGCCGTCCTTCTCCGGGTACCAATTCCCATTCAACAAACGCGCCGTTAGGAAGCGTTGTCGAACCTGTTGGAATGTAAATAATGCCGGGAAGGTCGTGCGAAATATTAGTGGGAATCGCCGGACCGGGTGTTACACCCGGTATATGACCATTAAACATAAACGGTATTGCGCTCAACATGGGAATAATATTGTTTTCTTCAACGCTCATTGGTGCGGGGGGAGGTACAGGGGCTTCACGGCGGATTAAAATATCGTAAATAGTAAACGTACTTCCACCCAGCCCGTCAAGCCCGTCGTCATCATCCCAGTCCGTTACAATGTGCGGTGCTATTCTGAAACGCGGAGGTTCGGCATCACCGATACGCTGACGTTCACCTGCTACGGGAACCCAATCCCATTCGTCGTGGTTGGCTTCTATGAAAGAGGAATCAACGATTACGGTTAAGATTATGGGCGCGGCACCCGGCTGAATTAAAAAGCCGAGAGGAACGTCATTTTGATGTGAAACGGGATTCCAACCGAAACGGTTCGCAACGGGTTGCATTCCCGGTGCCGAAACCTCGCGCCCGGGTGAAGCTTCTATACGGAAGCCGTTGTTTACGGGCTGCCTTGATACACCCGAACCGGGTTGAATTGAGTCTAGCCCAATCATTACCTCTATAATGTCACCGGGGAGAATACTGCCATTTCCGAAATAGCCGGCTAATTCGCTTGGAACTATATCTATTCCGTTAAATGTTCCCGCATGACCCGTTGTTCCGGTTTGAACTTGAATTCTGCTGCCTTCAAGTACCGTGTGTGTAGAACCGCTGCCTCCGGAAGCCCAAACACCGGGTATATCGTCCAAACTCGATCCGGCTTCAACCCCCGTATGGCTCAGGTGAAATATGGGCCAATACGGCCCATGATTAATATGAATGAACGGAGCCACCGGGTTCGGTGTCGGACCGGGTGTCGGTGTCGGAGAAGCAAACACAATATCATAAGTGCCGAGATGGTCGCGCTGCTGTGTCATTGTTCCTTTATCTTGCTGACCGTCAAACGTATTAAATGCGGTGATAAGATTGGCCATTGCGGTATTTAGTGCGTCGGCCGTCGTCGCAGTTAAAGCATTTGTAGCCGTGTTTATCGCAGAGTTAATTGCGTCCATTTGCTGCTGCGTAACCCAGTACGTGCCTATGGGAACTAAATTCGCGGCTGTCGAGACTACCGTGTTGTCCACAACGCTTTGTACCGTGGAAATTAAACCGGTAAGTTGTGCACGAAGTTCCGCATGCGGGTCATCTGCGGCGGTTACAGTTACATTTCTTGTACCAAAGACATTTGAATTAACCGCCGTTGCTCTAACGGTAATTGTTGTACCGGCGGCTACGGACGAACCGACATCAAGCAAGCCTGATGAATTTATTGATACGTTCGGCATAAACGATACCGAAGCTATATCCCATATTACGTCTTGCGGCACACTTGTGGGGGATACTATCGCGTTGAATTGCAATGTCGTGCCTTGCGTCACGGTTGTCGCGCCGTTCTCCGCCGTTACGGTTACGAGTCCCGGTGTAGGTGTGGGGGTCGG
>Ga0131853_10010277_pt1 | contig 17114 bp, 9 predicted proteins | sample TergutLab28metaG_FD_92764 | JGI IMG/M metagenome (GOLD analysis project Ga0131853, IMG submission 92764) | Labiotermes labralis P1 segment gut microbial communities from Petit-Saut dam, French Guiana - Lab288 P1 (version 2) (version 2) | ecosystem: Host-associated > Arthropoda: Insects >... | reverse complement strand
CGAGTGCCGCGCGCAGGAGTTTCGCTGGTACGAAGGGTTTATCTTTTCCGCGGCGAGCAGCCTCTTTTTCACCCCGCAGCTCTTCTCTGAATACATCGAGCCGCAGCCGGGCTTCCGCGGCGCGCTGGGCTACCGCTACAAGCGTTTTGCCCTTTCCGCAGAATCAGGCTACACGCAGGTAATCGGTACAAACCCGCTCGTGCTCGATATTTCCCTCATTCCCCTTGTCTTTCGCCTCAGCTACCAGCAAGACTTCTTCAAGCGCTTTGGATTTCGGGCAGATATTGGCACAGGCGTGATGTACTCCACCGTCATCCACTACGTTGATGCAATAGCGTACCTGACAGAAGATCTTTCCACATCCAACAGGCAAACCCCAATGATGGAAGGGCGCTTGTACCTTACGTTTTCACTTCCGGCGAATATTCAGCTGTACGCAGGCGGCGGCATTGATATTCTCAGCGAGGTCGACGGCATCATTCGCCTGCCGCTGGTTCAGGCGGGCGTTAGCTTTGCGCCGTTTACCTGGAAGCGAAAGAAAGCGCCGCCAGTTCAGACACTACCGCTACCACAGCCAGTTTTCCAGCGGCAAATTATGCTGGCACATTTCCCCGCGAATATCGCAGAAATGTTCGAGGACTCTTACGCGCGCGTGGATGAGGCAGGGCGCGTGCTGCAAGAAACTGACGAGGCGACGGTAACCCTGCGCGGCTATGCAGCGCACTTCGGCACGGCGGGCGCGCGGAGCAATATTTCGCAGGCGCGGGCTTTGCACATCAAGGAGTACCTTGTTCAGCAGTACGGCATCAGCGAGGGCAGAATACGCATTGAGTTTTACGGCGCGGATAGAGAACCAGAAACTTCCGATGGAAGTTGGGAATCGTACCGCGTTGTTGAATTGATTATCGATACACACAAAGAAAATAACGAAACGTTAGAAGATGAAGATGAGGGAGAACTATATGAAGAAAACTAATATCACAATTGCACTTGTTGCGCTGACAGCGGCGCTTGCATTGTTCGCCGCGTGCCGGAACAACTTTTACCACGAGTTAATTCCGCCTGACGGCGACCGTATCACTTCGTTTGTCGTCTACGGGCAGACGCAGCCTGCTGCAATCGGCGAGAACAGGATTGAACTGTCCGTGGGAAAAGATGTTAATATACAGACTATATATCCCAGCATCGCCGTTTCGCAGGGCGCGCGTGTTTTCCCTGTAACGTTTGAGTATGTTCTTGCGACCTTCCCCGGCATCGATATCATCACCGAAATGAAAAACTTCTACACCACCGATGACCTGTACGAATATACGCGCAACCTCATCCGCACTACGCCGGGCTTTAATGTTCCCGTGCTGGATAAACCAATTGATTTTTCAGGACCTGTAAAGTTCTTTGTTATCGCAGGTCTTGGCAACACGCGCGAGTACACAGTCAACGTTACGCAGGACACAGGCGAGCCGACGCTGCTGGGCTTCCGCTTTGCCAAGTACGACAACGCCGAAATACTCACCGATGCAGTTCCGGTTCGGTACGGCGATACGCTGGAAGCAACCGCCGTGTACCCGGTTGAGATTCCGACGCTCAGTTACGAACTCATTCCCAGTTTCCAGATACTCGGCGAGAAACTTGAAATTGACGGCGTTGTAATTACCTCAGGCAAAACCGGAGTGCAGTTCATCAAGCAGCTCGATGTGCAGCAAACGAAAACAATTAAAGTTACGCGCGACGGCAAAGAAAAAGAGTGGGCGCTCAATCTGACATTTGTCGAAGATCAGGACACAATCCGCAGCATCACCGATTTCAGGTTCACCGTGGGGGACAACGCGCTGTCTATCGCGGACAAGGCGGTGGCGTCGATAGTCAATGACGGCGATTTTGGAACGATTACGATTACGGTGCTGTACGAAGGTGCGAAGCCTTCACGCCTTGTGCCGCAGTTTATTTCGCCGGGAACGGTGCGCGTTGGCGAACCGGGCGTTGTGCAGAGTTCAGGCAGCAGCGCGCAGGATTTTTCAGCGCCACTTGAGTACCGCGTAACATCGCGGGACGGGCAGTACACGCGGGTGTACACCGTGCGGACAGAGTTTGTTTCAGTGGGCGCGCGCATACTGAGCTTTGGGCTTTCAACCGTTCACAATCCGGGGATTATACGCGGCAGCCGGGGCGAAGTGGCAGACGGGCACATCATCATCGACGTGCATTACGGCGGGCACGTTGCGCCAAGTGTTTTAGTTCCTGAGTTTACCGCAGAAGGCATTGTTACTGTTTTGGGCAGCGTGCAAACCTCCGGCGTCAGTTCGCAGGACTTCAGCCGCAGGCAGATTTACCGCGTTACAAATCCGAAGGACGCACGGTTCAGCCGTGATTATTCGGTGCAGACGCGGCTCATTCGGGATACGTCATCTGACGCGCTGATAACGTCGTTTGGATTTAAGCCGCAGCAGAATCTGCCTGAGATGGTTGGGCGGATACAGCAGGATACGATAAGCGTTCACGCGCCAGAGAAGTCTGGTGTAAGCGAGATGATTTTATCGCCGTATTTTACCGCGACAGGCCCGGTGAGCGTTCGCGGGGTGGCGCAGGAATCGGGCGTTTCAACGCAGATTTTCAGCGGTGCTATGGAGTACACGGTAGTGTCGCCGAACGGGAAGAAAACGCGTACGTACACGGTCAACGTGCGCGAGATGCCGGCGCTGCGGGTGTACGTCGATTCACGAGCAGTTGGCTGGAATGACGGGACAAGCTGGAGGAATGCGTTCCGCAGCATTAAAGATGCCGCCGATGCTACGATGGAGTACCCGGCGGAGATGCCCAAAGAGATGTGGATTGCCGCGGGAACGTACACGGTGGGAAGTGGGGAGTATCTTTCGGTTGTGCCGAACATCGTGTATTCGGGCGGGTTTTCCGGCTGGGAGACGAACAAGGATCAGCGGAATACCGCGGCGAACCGGACAATTATCAGCGGCGGGCGGAGCGCTGAGAACCTGTTTGCGGGGTTAACTGGTAAATTGGTGTGGGATAAGTGGGAGGAAGAATTCTATCCTGAACAGCGGGCAATCACCGGAGACGTGGCGTTTGAGCACCTAGAGTTTACCGAAACGGAAAGGGCGATTAGTGTAACGATGGCGGAGGGATCGGATGTGCGGATGACGGACTTGCGCTTCAGCGAGACATTTTCTAATCTACGCCCCGGTTCTTATTATTACGCCGTGTGGGTTTCAGGGGCGAATGATGTTACGGTAAACAACATTGAGCTTTCAAATCTTGCGGGGGCAGGGATACATTTTTCAGGCGGTTCTGGGCACAGGGATATTCGGAACGTTACGGCAAACGGAGTTAAAAACACAGCTATTTCTGTAAACAACAGCAGCTCGCTGACAATGAGCGAGATGAACATTCAGAACAGCGGGGGCATTTCCGCAAGCAATGTTGCCGGGCTGGTGAAGATCAGCGCAAGCCGTATGGAGAATATCTCGGGGAACGGCATATCAATTACAGGCGGAACGGGAACACGGGAGCTTTCTGCAATTACCGGGAATACTATCAACGGGCAGGCGATCAATGTCTCTGCTCCGGCAAGTTCTACCGTAACCATCCAAAGTGTTACTATGAAAGATATTTTCCTGCCAAAACCGAATAATCAAAATATTAGTTATAATGATTATTCAAAATTTAATAATACTCCTGCAATTTCCATAAGAGGAGGCATTGTGAAGATTGAAGGCTCTGCTGTGGAGAATGTACCAAGCAGTGGAACGTTTACCGTTACTACTGAAGAAAGAAGCATCAACATGATAATTAACCACCGTGGTATTGTAATCAACGCTGACACCGTTACAGTTTCCGATACCAAAGCCAGCGAAATAGGCAATATCGGGATAGACATTATTGGCACGACTATCAGGGTTGATCGCAACAGTAGCGTTACTAACACAGGAGGTAATGGGTTGTCTCTTAATAACACTGGAGCTGCAACTGTCGTGGAAAATGTTACTGTTACCGGAGCAGCAGGTTCCAGTGTGCGTATTTCCGGCAAAAGTAACAACGTTACGATTTCCGGGGTACATGCTAAGAAAGGCGGTGGCATTTCTGTTAATTCTGCAGGGGGAGTTAGCATTGCCAACTCATCTGTTGAAGATTCCTCTTCCGGCGTTTCCGTTGATTCAAACAGCTGGAGTGCTGTTGCAATTGCAGGTGTTCATGTTAAAAATATCAGTGCTTCTTATGGCAGGGGTATTCATGTAAGAGCAGGGAACACTGGCATTATCAACTCATCTGTTGAGAACGCCCCTGAAGGTATTAGCTATTACACCTATAAGTATTATGAAGGAGCTCGCCTATCATTCACCATGGCGAACTCTACTATCAAAAACACGGGGCAGGCGCTGGAAATCAGGGCAGGGGCATTTGAAGTAAAAGGTGTTAACTTTATCAACAACCTTAGTTCAAACTACTATGCCAGAATTGCCAGTGTATCAGATGCCGGAATGTTTGTGCGGTGTAAGTTTATCCACGACTCCAATATGAGCCGCAGCAAAGAGGTCACTTATAATCCAAGCTTTTATGAATATCACAACTTGATTGAGACTAGTAATAGAGGATGCACCCTTATATTTGACGACTGTGATTTTTCCAATCTGTTGGGTTCTAGCTATGCATATACATATATCTTTTCCAGATGTTTAACACGTGTTCGGCAGAGTGATGATATTAAGGGAATATATAGCTCTCCTAGCAATATTCAGTTGACAAACAGCAGGTTTACTTTTAAGGGTAATGAAAACGTTGGCTTGTATAATGGATATGCCGGAAGAATGATAGATACTGGTATCGACCCTGATTATCTAAATGTGAAAGACGTAACAATTCTCGACCATGGCAGCACTGTTGGCGGGTTATTCTGCTTTGATGACAATCTCCGCCAGGGTACCTTTCGTTTTGAGAAGAACAGCGAGAACTTTTACAATGGTCGGAGAATTTACTTTAATGTAGATGATCTCTCTAGCAATGATCTGGCTATTTTTAAGAAGATCTTTCGTTTATTAGATGGTGCGAGTATATCGTTTTACTGATAACGGAAATCAATTTACGCCACGCTATAACATAGATGGGAATAGGTGATACTTTTCGTTATGCCCTATACCCTCAAACTTGATTTCCGTGCCCCATGTTGATTGTGTCGCACAGCTCGCTAAAAAGTGGTATACTGAAACAAGCCGTTTTCAAACTTGATGCGTTCAAAACTGATGGAGATACGAGATACGGTATCATGGAGATACTAATGAAGAAAATCACGTTTTTGGCTGTGTGCTGCCTTGTTCTTCCAGCGTTTTTCGCCGGGGCGCAGAACGCGCAGCGTGAGCCGGATTCCCGCGCGGAGCTGCCGTTGCGCCGCGTTGCGCTGTTTTCCTCCGGGATTGCGTACTTCCAGCGGGCGGGCATTGTCGCGCCGTCTGCAAGCGGCGGTCAGGCGCAGGTAACGCTTTCGTTTGATGCAAGCGACGTAAACGATGCCCTGCAATCGCTGGTAATCAACGACCCGGCTTCCGCCTCGCCGCAGGTGCGGTACGCGGCAGAAAACGCGCTGTGGCAAATACTGCGGGGCTTGAAAATAGACCTGTCCGCTTCGCCGAGTGTTGCGGAAATCCTGAATGCCCTGCGGGGCGCTGAACTGGAAGTTGCCGCTCCAAGCCCGATTCGCGGCAGGATTGTCGGCGTGCAGCAGCCGCCGTATTTTGCGCCGCCTGCGCCCGCCGAAGATGCGCGGCTTTCCCTGCTTACCTCGCAAGGCATCCGCGTTATCGCGCTTGGTGAAATCACCTCGTTCCGCTTTATCGATGAGGCGATTAACACCGATTTGCACCGCGCCCTTGACCTCATTCTGGGCTGGCGCGAGGATGGCACGCGCAACTTTGTAGTAACGCTCGACGGGTCGCGCCGCCGCGAGGTTGTTCTCAGTTACGTTATTCCCGCGCCGGTGTGGAAGGCGACATACCGGCTGGATCTTTCTGGCAGTTCGCCGTTTCTTCAGGGCTGGGCGATTGTCGATAACGACAGCGGCGTTGATTGGGAAAATGTGGAGATTTCTCTCGTAATCGGAAGACCAGTTTCCTTTGTTCAAGACCTTTTCCAGCCGTACCGCGTTGTCCGCCCGATGCTTCCGCTGGCGATTGCCGGCGTTGCCGAAGGCAGGGCGCACGAAGGCGGCTTTGATTTTGCTGGCGGGGGAGTTCGCGCCAGAGCGCCGATGTCCGACAGTGCCGAGGCAGAGTCGGCAAATGCGCCGATGTTTGCCCGCACAGCCGCGCCAGTGCCGCAGGCTGCCTCCGCGCCCGCCATCACCGCTGGTGTGATAGTAACCGCCGAAGGGCAAGCCGCCGGGGATCAGTTTTTGCTCACCCTGCCGAATCCAGTAACGCTGCTCAGGCGGCAGAGCGCAATGCTGCCGCTCGTCGAGGGAAGTGTCCGCGCCGAAAGAACGCTCGTCTTTTCGGGTAGCCGCGCGCTGTCCGGAGCGACAATACACCCCGAGCTGGGTGCGGAATTGACCAACACGTCGGGGATGCCGCTTCCTGCTGGGGCAATTGCGGTGTTTGACGGCGGTATGTTTGCCGGAAACGCCCTGCTCGGCTTTTTCCCCAAAGACGAGCGGCGCTTTATCACATTTGGGGAGGACCTTTCCGTAACGGGGAATGCCGCTTCCGCCACCAGCCGCCGTATTACGGCGGTGAACGTTTCTGGCGGGGTGATGACCATCAGCTGCCGCGAAAGCCGCGAGGTCGAGTACACGATTAAAAACGCTTCGGGCGAGGAGCGGCGCATTGTCATCGAACATCCCGTTACACCCGGTGCAGACCTCTCCGAGCCCGCCACCGCCAGCGATCGCAGCGCCGCCCTGTACCGCTTTAATCGAACGCTCGGCGCTCAGGCAATGTTGCGCCTGACGGTGCGGGAGGAAACGCCCCTTTCCGAAAGCATCACTCTTGCGCGGATGAACCCGGAGGCGTTCCTGCACTTTGCCTCCAACAGCGAAATCCCGGAAAATGTGCGGGCAGTGCTGAACAGGGCGGTTGAACTGCGGCGGGCGGCGAGCGACGCGGCGGCGCACGCGAGCCAACTTGAAACACGGCGGGCGCATCTAGTTTCCGAGCAGGAGCGGGCGCGCCTTAATCTTGAAGCTGTGGGAATTGATAGCCCGCAAGGGCAGGTTTTTTTAAGCCGCCTTGTCGCGCTGGATGACGACATCGGCAACTTTAATGCGCTCATCGAAGCCGCTGCGCGAGAGGCAGAAAGATCCCAGCGGGAGCTGGATGATTTTCTTGCTACTATTACTGTATAATGGGGGAGAAGTGCGTTGTGTACAAAAATGCACTTCACAAATGTTTGGATGTGTGATATATTACTAAATAAGGTATGTTTATCACGAAAAGTGAAAAACATACTGTAATGGAGATTGTATGAAGGAACGACAAATTTACGTTGATTACAATGCGACGACGCCCTTGAAAGACGAGGTAAAGGCGGCGATGATCAGCGATCTTGATATTTATGGAAACGCTTCCAGTATGCATGCCGCCGGGCGTTGTGCCCGCGCCAGAGTTGAGGAAGCCAGAGCCGCTGTTGGGCGGCTTGTGGGCGCGCCCGCCGGGAGTATCATTTTTAGTTCGGGCGGTTCAGAGTCGAACAACACTGTGTTCCACACCGCGCGGCAGCTTGCCTCTGGCGCTGATGGCAGCCCCTTGAAAGAAGGGCGGCGGAAGTTCGTTGTTACCACAGCAGAGCATCCCTGCGTGCTCAATTCCGCCGAGTTTGCGAAGAAGCTGGGCTTCAGCGTGGATTTTATCCCCGTTGACGAATACGGCAAAGTAAAGATTGACGCGCTGAAAGCCGTGTTGAGTGCGGAAACGTTGCTTGTGTCGATAATGATGGCAAACAACGAAATCGGCACGGTTCAGGACATCAAAGAGATCTCCCGCCTTGTGAAAGGGGTGGGCGCGTTTATGCACACTGACGCGGTTCAGGCCGTTGGGAAAATCCCGGTGAACGTGGAAGATTTGGGTGTTGACTATATGACTATGTCGGCGCACAAGATTTACGGCCCGAAAGGGGTGGGCGCTTTGTACGTTAAAAAGGGCGCTCCGCTGTTTCCCCTCATCAACGGGGGGCATCAGGAGGACGGGTTGCGCGCGGGAACCTATAATAATGTAGGTATTCTCGGGCTTGGCGTGGCGGCGGATTTGGCGGCGAAAGACCTCGACGAGTATCAGCGGAGGACTTCGCAGTTGCGAACAAGGCTGATGAGCGGGCTTCAGGCGAATATCCCGAATATCAAAGTCAACGGGCATCCTGTTGATGTTCTGCCTAACACGCTGAACGTTTCGTTTCCCGGCGCGGAAGGCGAGGCGATCCTTCTGTCGATGGATATTGCGGGAATACAGGCGTCGACTGGTTCGGCGTGCGCCTCAGGAAGTCTTGAACCTTCCCACGTGCTTATGGCGATTGGGGCTGGTGCGGAAATGGCGCACGGTTCAATTCGCTTCAGCCTGGGGTGGGGGACAAGCGAGGAAGATGTGGATTATATTATAGAAACCTTGCCGCCTATTATTAAGCGGCTTAGATCGATGTCTACCGTAGTAGCGGCATAAACCGGATTACGGGAACAAGGAGTTTATATGGATTGGCTTTATTCAGATATAGTGAAGGACCACTTTACTCGTCCGCGAAACGTTCTTATGGAAAGCGAGGAGTCGTATCCGGCAGACGGACGGGGCGAGACGGGAAACATCAGATGCGGCGACAAAATGCTGATGCTTGTGCGGATTAAAGACGATGTGATAACCGATGTGCGCTGGAAAACCTACGGGTGCGCGAGCGCGATTGCGTCTACGAGTATGCTTTCCGAGATGATCAAGGGGATGAATATTCGGGATGCGTATCAAATCGGGCCGGAGGATTTGACGAAGGCGCTGGGCGGGTTGCCCACTGCCAAGATTCACTGCTCGGTGCTGGGCGATAAGGCGCTCCGTTCTGCCATTGACGATTATTTGGGCAAACATGGGCGGGCAGGCGAGCTTGTCGAGTCGTCAACGGTGATTTGCCACTGCATGGGGATAACCGACAAGGACATCGAAAACGCTTACCGCAACGGGGCGCGCACGCTGGAGCAGCTTCAGCAGGCAACAAAACTCGGCACGGGCTGCGGCGGCTGTAAGGTGAACGCAACGGAGTTTTTGCACGGGCTTGATCACGTGTACGGCACGGAGGAAGAGACTTCCCACAAAGAGGCGGTGCTGGCTTAGCCGCGCACGCTGCGCTTACGCATTGAACTGACAAGGGCGAAACGCAGCAAACGTTTCGCCCTTTTTTTATCGTTCGGTATTTCGGTTATTTCGATAATCCTGCGTTGCCTTACTTTACTACGATGTTCACGAGTTTTCCCGGCACGGCAATTACTTTGGCAACGGTTTTCCCGTCGATCCACTTTTTTACGCCTGCCAGAGTAAACGCGGTCTTTTCAAGTTCTCCCGCAGGTGTATCTGCCGCCGCGCTGAACTTGTCGCGGATTTTGCCGTTCACCTGCACCACAATCGTAACTTCGCTGTCCACCGTCAGTTTTTCATCAAACTTCGGCCACTGGCTCTTTGAAACCGATTCCGTAGCCCCGAGTTTTTCCCACAGTTCCTCGCCCAAATGCGGGGCATACGCGCTGAGCATAATCACCAGCGGCTCCCACAGCTTTCGCGGCACGGATTCCAGCCGCGCAAGCTCGTTGGAGTAAATCATCATCTGGCTGATGGCGGTGTTAAAGTTAAGGCTTTCCGTATCGGCTGTAACTTTTTTTATCGTTTTGTGAAGCAACTTGATGAGGGAGTCGGAAGAGCCGGTTTCCCCATTTCCAACCTTGCCGCCGATAAGCCAGATTTTCTCTAGAAACCGCGAAACGCCGATAAGCCCCGCCGTGCTCCAGGGCTTACTGACTTCCAGCGGCCCCATAAACATCTCGTAGACGCGAAGGGAATCCGCGCCGTAATCTCTGATTATTTCGTCGGGGTTGATGACGTTTTTCAGGCTCTTACTCATCTTGGCGATAACTTCGCTCAGCTCCTCTCCGGTGGCTTTTTCGATGACAACGCCGTTCGGCTGCTTTTCAACCTGATCGCTTGGAACGAGCGTTTTATCTTTACGCTGGTACGCGAAGGAAACAATCATCCCCTGGTTGACCAGCCGCATAAACGGTTCTTTCGTAGTAACCAGCCCGAAGTCGTACAGCACTTTGTGCCAGAAGCGGCTGTACAAAAGGTGCAGCACCGCGTGTTCCACACCGCCAACGTACAGATCAACCGGCGCCCAGTAGTCCTGCTTGTCCCGGCTGGAAAAACACGCGGCGTTGTGCGGGTCAAGGTAGCGCAGGTAGTACCAGCAGGAGCCAGCCCACTGCGGCATGGTGTTCGTTTCCCGCTTTGCCGCCGCGCCGCACTTCGGGCAGGTGGTGTTCACCCACTCGGCAATTGCCGCCAGCGGGGATTCACCGGTGCCGGTGGGCGTGTAGCTCTGCACATCCGGCAGCTTCAGCGGCAGGTCTTGCTCGCGCAACGGGACAATGCCGCACGCTGGGCAGTGAACGATGGGAATAGGCTCGCCCCAGTAACGCTGGCGGCTGAATATCCAATCCCGCAGTTTATAGTTCACTGTTTTTTTGCCAAGCCCGCGCTCTTCAAGCCACGCGGTGATTTTAACCTTCGCCTCAGACGTGGAAAGCCCGTTCAGCTCACCTGAGTTTATCGCGTACCCTTCGGCGGTGAAAACCTCATCGATTCCACCTTCCGCATTCCCTTTGCCCTTCTCCTTCGCCACAACTTCCACAATCGGCAAATTGAACGCTTTGGCAAACTCCCAGTCGCGCTCGTCGTGGCCGGGAACTGCCATAATCGCCCCGGTTCCGTAGGAAATCAGAACGTAGTCGGCAATCCAAATCGGGATTTTTTCGTTGTTGACGGGGTTGACGGAATATGCCCCGGTAAACACGCCCGTCTTGGTTTTCGCAAGATCGGTACGTTCAAGGTCGCTCTTTTTCGAGGAAGCTTCGATGTAGGCAAGCACGGCGGCCTTCTGCTGGGGCGAGGTGATTTTTTCCACCAGCGGATGTTCCGGCGACAGTACCATATAGGTCGCGCCGAACAGCGTGTCCGGGCGGGTTGTGTAGATTTCCAGCAAGTCAGGATGCCCGTCAATTTTGAACAGCACGTTTGCGCCTTCCGAGCGGCCAATCCAGTTGCGCTGCATTAGCTTGACCGGCTCAGGCCAGTCAAGCCCTTCGAGGTCTGCCAAAAGACGCTCGGCGTAGGCGGTGATCTTCAAAATCCACTGGCGGATGCGCTTGCGGGACACGCGGGTTTTGCAACGCTCGCACAAGCCGTCAACAACCTCCTCGTTGGCAATTCCGGTTTTGCACGACGGACACCAGTTGATGGGGCTGTCCGCCTCGTACGCCAGCCCGCGCTCAAAAATCTTCAGGAAAATCCACTGTGTCCACTTGTAGTAATCCTCATCGGATGTCGCCACTTCGCGATCCCAATCGTAGGAAAACCCCAGCTCCTTGATCTGCTTTCTAAAGTGGGCAATATTCTCGGCAGTGGTTTTCGCCGGATGCACGCCCATCTTGATAGCGTAATTTTCCGCCGGAAGCCCGAAAGAATCAAAACCCATCGGGTGAAGCACATTGTAGCCGTTCATCCTCATGTAGCGGCAGTAAATATCCGTCGCGGTGTAACCCTCCGGGTGGCCAACGTGCAAGCCCTGCGCCGATGGGTAGGGGAACATATCCAGCACATAACGCCGCTTGTCTTTCGGGAAAGCGGCATCCTCAACCGCCTTAAATGTCTTATTATCCTCCCAATATTTCTGCCACTTGGGTTCGATAGTTTCAAAAGGGTACTTCGCCATAACGGACTCCTTACCAGCGCAAGCTTACAGTTTCATACTTGCTATTGTTGTATGGTATATTTTTTTGCAAGAGCATTCAAGCCTTAGCCAGCGTGATGAATATGATTCAAACTTGACAGTAGTATCATTTTCGTATAATGCTGAATATAAAAATATATTTTAAAAGAAAAAGTATAAATATTGAGAAAATAGTACAGCAATAATTTTCCTCACCCCCCGCACAGCGCCTGTGCGAAGCGGATCACGGCGCGGAAGTGTTGCGGCGTCAGGCGCAGGAGGCTGTCGCGGGGGCCGTTGAGGTTGCGCCAGGTTTCGGGGATGGCGTGCGCGCGGCAGGTTTGCCGGAGTTCCGCGTTGATGAGCGCTCCGGCAAGGTCGGGGCTTTTGTGGAGCTCTGCGACAAGGTGCGCGCATTCGGCGGCGGGGAGCATCGTTATCGTTTGGGCGGCAAGTCCGGCGCGCAGAAAACCCGCGTCGTCGGAGAAGGGGGTGGGGGCAAGCAGCACCTTTTCCATGCCTAAGTTGATGGCGGTGTTGTGCGCCAGCATTTGCAGTGCTTTCACAGAGCGCTGAAGATTTTTCCCGTTGCCCTCTTTCTTCAGCAAATGCTCCGCCGTGGTGGAAATTACCAGCGTGTCGCCCGTTCCGCAGGCATCGAAACAAAAAATCTGCGCCGCTGTGCCTAACTGTTTAAGCTCCTGCGCCAGCTTGTACGCTCCCTGCTCCACAATGCTCTGCCCGCAGTGCAGCTCTTCTTTATCGGTGAAAATCACGAGCCAGTTTTTCGCGGCGGAAACTTTCAGTTTCATTGCGGTTTCTAACAGCAGGAAAACGCCCGCGCTGTTGTCGTTTGCTCCCGGGCTTCCTGCACAGCGGTCGTAGTGCGCCACCAGTATAGTCCGCCCGGCGTGGGGCGCTTTTTCTGCCTTCGGGGTTTCCAGTTTTGACGTGTCCCCGCGCGGGGGTAAAATAAAAAAGTGGCAGTGGTCTGCCAGTTCCAGCACTTTGCAATCGAGTGCTGCCTCTTCGATAATTTGTTTCAAAAGCTCAAAGCGGTTTGCATCCGGCGCAATAAATTCCTTAAAGCGTCGCCAGATAATTTTCGTGAGGCAGTTATCTTTCATTGCAGTTGTTCCATAGTGCTACTGCTGTCAATCGAGCAATAACCGTACGCATTAATTACCGGGAGATCCCCCGCGCCCAGTATCACGTCCGCATCGCAAAAACGCTCCGCAAGAGAATCCGCATAAACCAACGGATCGATGCGATCTGAAACGCACAGGAGCTTCATGGCTTGGCAGCGCTCTCCTTGCCCGTGCTGTTCTGTCGGTAGTTGTTGTACTCGATGAGTTTTTCCCCAACATCGCGGAAGCTCTTTTTCTGGGCGTAGATTTTTTCCCACTGCTCCACCGCTTTGGCAAACTCCTTCGTTTTTTCGTAGCTCGTCGCCAGGAAGTAGCGGGCGTACAAACTCTCGCTGTCGGATTCTTTGGTAATCACGTTCACCGCGCGATCAAGTTCGGCAATCGCCTTGTCAAATATTTTCAGCGACATATAACAGCCGCCCAACTCGACCAAGGCGCGAAGCTTGTTCTCCTGATCACGCGACGCTTTTTCAAGGAACGGAATCGCCCCCGTATAATCTTTTGCGCTCTTGTAAACTTTGCCCAGGTAAAAAAGCGCATCGCTATTTGCAGGATTTATCTTCAGCGCCGCCTCGAGCTCGCCAATCGCTTCCTTGCTTTTTTTATCGTGGAAATATTGCATCCCCAATTCAAAATGGTAACGCTCTTCAGCAGGCTTCAGCGAAACCGCCTTTCGCAAATACTGCACGGCAAGGTCAGGACGCTTGCGCCCGGGGAAAATCTTTCCCGCCTGAAAATAATACTCAGGATTTCCGGGATGCCTTTTTATCAGCAGAATATATTCCCGCAACGCTTCCTCAGGCTCGTGGAACTTATTGTACAGGTGTGCAATCGTCTCGCGGAATTCAGTCTCGGGAATATTCGTCCCCGAAATCCCTATGCGGCTCGCGCTCCGATATTCGCGCAGTGCCTGTTCTTCACGCTTGTCCGCCAAAAACGCCTTGCCCAGAAAAAACCGCGCTTCGGCATTTTGCGGCTCGCGTTCCACCGCCGCCTTCGCGCTCTTTATCGCCTCCAAAATCTTCGCCTTGCTCCGGTAATCCGTTTTTATCCGTTTCGGCAAAACGACTTTTTTTACAATAAAATACACGAGAAAACAAAGACCTGCGATGAGAATTGTTATTGTTATCGTTTGTCCAGACATTGCTTTTCTTGCTTTCCTTACTTCATTGGAATATATTATAGATATTCGGTAAAATTCCGATGATACTATATACTATAGTACAAATTTAACTTGTACAACGTTACCTGGTTTGTAAAACCAGCTTATTTTAATTATAGTAGGAGGACGCGCCTGTGAAAAGTGCTGCTGCATATTTTTTTCTTACGATTTTTTTCGTTTCAAATCTGACGGCAATTGAAGCGCAAAACTCCTTTGTGCGGGGCGAGGAGCTGTTTATGCAAAACCGTCCGCAGGAAGCGCTTGGCTACCTGCAAGCCGCCGCCACAGAGGACCCCGCGAATGTGCAGACGTTTCTTTATTTAGGGATTGCCTACCTTCAGCTAAACAGGGTTGATGACGCGATTGAAACGTACACAACGATTCTCCCACGCGGCGGTCTTGAAAGTGCGCGGATTGCGTTCAATCTCGGCAACGCTCACTTTGTGCGCGGCGATGTTCAAACTGCCCGGCGCTATTTTTCCAGGGCAATCGATATAAACCCGGCGTTTGCATCGGCGTACATTAACCGCGCCAACACGTTTATACGAACCGGTGATTTGAGTGATGCTCTTTCCGATTACCAAACCTATTTATCGCTTGTTCCCACGTCTCCGCAACGGGAGCAAATCACACGGATGATCCGGTTTATTCAGGAAGAGTTCGCCGCCGAAGAGCAGCGCCGCTTTATGGAGGCGGAAGCTGCCAGAGCAGAAGCCGAGCGCCGCCGCCTTTTACTGCAAGAGGTCAGCGACTCCATCCAGTCGGCGGTTGAAGGAACGCGCGGGCTTTCAGTTGGTGTCGAGGGCGTACAGGGATTTGACAGTGAGTTTGAGCTTGAATAAAGCTTAATTAAAAAACGATTCTTTGCACTTTGTGTTTTTACACGCTGCATGAGTATTTACTTCGTAGTTCTATTTATTATGGAAGATTTGGGAGAAGTTGAATGAGCAACAAAAAAGTAATCATCATCTCCGCCGCTGCTGCGCTCATTATTGGCGGCGGGATTTTTTTCTTTTCATCGTATATACGCCAAAACGCTGAAAATGCGGGGAGAGCTTTGCGGCACGCGGAAGCTGCTGCCCTCGCCGAACGCCAGCGCATTCGGGAAAATACATTGGCGCTTGCGCGGGAAAATATTGAGCGGGGGGAATTTCAGCGGGCGCTGGATCTCCTTGATCGTTTGCTTATCGAAAATTTTGAGGATGAGGAAGCTCGCGAACTGCGCAACCACGCGCTGGCACGTGCACGGCGCGCGCTTGAAATCGCGCAAGCGTCAGGCGGCGCAAGCGCCACTGGCAGCGACACCGCAGAGCTTGCATCTCTCATCGAAGCGCAGATGCGGCTTGAAGAGCAGCGCCGCCTTTCCCGCGAGCAGGAATTAGCCCGCCAGGAAAGCCTCGCCGCTACCCGCGCTGCGGAAGCGGCGGCGCGTACCGCGGAAGCGGCGGCTGCTGCCGAACGCCGCGCTGCAGAAGCCGCCGCCGCTGCCGAACTCCGCGCCCAGCAGGAAGCCGAACGCGAAGCCGAAGCCGCCCGGCGGCGCGCGCAGGAAGAAGAAATGGCGCGCCTTTCCCGCGAATTGCGCCAGCAGATGGACGCGGTGCTGGACTTGCTGAACCAGGGCAAATCTGCCCTTGCCCGCGGTGATACCGTTGCCGCAGAAGCCGCCTTCGCCCAAGCGCAAGAGCGTTTCCCCGCCGGGGAAAGCCGCTTTGCCGCTCAGGTTCTTTCAGAAATGGCGGAAGCGTGGTACGCCCGCTCAACCGAGGACACGCAAGCCGGCAAGGAAGCGGGGGAGAGGGCTGCCGCATTTGCCCGCCAATCCGCCGCGCAGGATTCTTCCCTTGCCCTGCCGCACCACACGCTCGGTAAACTCGCCCGTGACCAGCGGCAGATGGATGCCGCCATTGCCTCACTGCGGGAAGCGGCGCGGCTTGAACCGCAAAACTTTTTGTTTTCGTTCGATTTAGGCAGGGTGTACTTCAGTGTCCGTCGTTTCGCCGATGCCCGCCAAGCCTTTGAAGCCGCCCTCCGTATCGAGCCCAACCACGAAGTTGCGTGGTTTAACTTAGGCGGTACGTTCCGCGCCCTTGGCCGGCAGGATGAAGCGCTGTCCGCCTTCCGCCGTGCTGTCGCCATTCGCGGCGATTATTCAACGGCGCACCGCGAAATTGGGCGCATACTTTTTGCGGCGGGGGATTTTGGCGGCTCGATAGAAGCTTTTAACCGCGCGCTGTTGCACAGCCCGAACGATGTCGCATCACTGCGCGAGCTGGGTGCGGCGCAGAGCGAGGCTGGCAATTTCTCAGGTGCGGAAACTTCGTTTAGCAGGGCGCTTGTATCCGCGCCCGATCACGGGCTGACCAACTTTAACATGTCGGTGGTGCAAATGTCTTTGGGCAAAAGCGCCGAAGCCCTGCCGCACGCACGCCGCGCGGTGGAAGCCGACCCGAACAATGCGGTGTGGGCTTTCAACCTGGGTGTTGTCTACGAAGCAGTGGAGAACTTTGACGGCGCGGTTGCCGCCTATGCAAGCGCCATTCGCCTCGATCCGCGCTACGTCGAGCCACGCACAAACCTGGGGAGTTTATTCTTCTCCAACGGTTTTTTTGACGAGGCGCTTGATGTTCTTTTGCAGGCGTTTCAAATTGCGCCCGCATCATTCGAGGTGAACAACAACATGGGCGCGGTGTATGCACTGCGGGAAAACTGGAGCGCGAGCGTTGACCATTACCGCCGCGCCTTGCGGGTGCAGCCTGATAACTCAACCGTGCAGCTTAACTTTGCCAGAGCGCTCGCGAGTTCCGGCGAATTCGCCCAAGCGCGCGATGCCTACCGCGAGGTAATCAGAATGCTGCCTG
>Ga0131853_10010276_pt1 | contig 17114 bp, 13 predicted proteins | sample TergutLab28metaG_FD_92764 | JGI IMG/M metagenome (GOLD analysis project Ga0131853, IMG submission 92764) | Labiotermes labralis P1 segment gut microbial communities from Petit-Saut dam, French Guiana - Lab288 P1 (version 2) (version 2) | ecosystem: Host-associated > Arthropoda: Insects >... | reverse complement strand
CCCCCCCCCCCCCCCCGAATATCGTGCCGTTTGAGAAATAATGTGGAAACATACTGCACAGCAGGGCAGGACACAGATGAAAATTCGGCGCACGCGCACTGCAAGCTGGACTACTAAGACTACACACACACAAACACACTCACAATTCGTAATACTTATTGCTTTCCCACTGCCACAATGGTTGCACGAACGCGTCTGAATGTTATGTTATATGTACAGTGCTTGTCTTGTCTCATTCACATGTTACATATTTATTTCACATTATATTATATGGACCTACAATATGTGTGGCCCTCCAGCTGTAAAAACGATCTTCATGTTTTCCAGTTTTCCGTGCATTAGACCGTAATACGAGTCAAACAGAATGCGTTTACAGTCAACTGGCATATTATTATTATTATTATTATTATTATTATTATCATCATCACCGAATTTTTCACTTCTAAGCTTCGGCTGGGAAATATTCCCCTATCCTGGGATGTAGTAATCAACAGGATTATGCTCGGTGGTCTTACTTGTACTCGTAGTTTAAAAAGTTTCTTACAATTGAACATTTACCAAGAATTACAGATTTTTGTATCTGCATGTATGTATTCGCGTGCAAGTTAAGTCTTGTTAGACTTCGTGATAGTGACTTTGGAATTACTACCGTACATGAAATTACTATCGGGAACACTTCTGCTGCCTTTTGCTTCCACACAGCACATATTTCATTCGCCATTATTATTATTATTAAATATCATTATCGCCTACATGTTCCGGCCCATGGCAGAACCAAGTACAAGCGAAAACACGTACAAAACACCAGCGTGTCTCTCCACTCAAGAATACTATTAGCATAAGACAAAACATTATGTCTCAACATAAGGTAGCTGCAGAGAAAGGTAAGAAGACCCAGGAAGAGAAGGGATGCTGGAGTGAACGAGGATGCCATCGCGTTACTTGGCACACGGGTTTGAAAAATGAAGCCAAAGATTGAGGATCCTGGGCACAACGCATTGAAGAGGCTGCGGCTCGATATGTGCAGGCTGTAACACAGCAGCAGCAGTACGTGCTAGCTGCACTTTCTGCTGATGACACCAACACGTGTTCTGTACGTCTTTTCTCTTGTACTTAGTTCTCCCTGTTGGTGGTCAACAACAACAACAACATGTGCCAAACGACTGCAAATGCAATTTGTTGGACTTATATTATTAGTGCACTGAACATGCGTTATTCGCTAGCGTGCTGACGTACAAGCCTACATACGAGCACAATCGATACTCGGTGTCAGAACACTTGGTTAAGTCAGGTGCCTCCATGGAGAAACAAAGCAACTAAGGTTAAAACCGCCTCTTTCCTTCAAAATTTCTACCGACTCGCACTTCATTTTGTGCTGTGAGAAAGACAAACGAATATTTGCTTTAACATGTCTCGTTACAGATCGTTACCATTTGCTTTCATTCGATGAAATGCCAAACAGTACTAATCCAAAGAGGCCACGATCGTTTTCTACCAAATCTGTCCACATTCCCTTCCACTGTCATCACGTTTCATGTTATGTAATCTAAAGTCGAGGATGACGCCATTCGTCGAACTGTTCTGCCGACAGCCCAAATGCGACGAATGCGGGGCCAGATAACGTATGGGTAGGGGGAGATAAGCAGTGTTATTTCTACGTCTCGGAAGGAAGTGGAAATGTGTGTGGGTTTCTTTCACTTCCGCGACTTCCGTGCCTAGTATATGGCAGCACATCTTTATTTTGACAGTACACACTGCCAGCGACACAAACTGTCAACATATACATGCCTAAGACAATTAAAGACACAAATTAAATACAAGCAAACAAACAAACAAACAAACAAACAAACAGGAAGGACGTCCGTACATTCAACTCGCATGGGCATAGAGCGTCAGTAACGAGTTATGACAACTAAGTATTACTCTTGGTGACGGAACAACTGTAGGAGTAATTTATTAAAATGGGCTGGAACAGCCCAGCCGGTACAGCGACACGCTACGGCTGTATGGTCCGAGGATCGAATCCAAGTACGGGCGAGATTCCCCGCACCTGTCCAGACCGGCCCTGGCGCCCACCCAGCATCCTGTACAATGGGTACCGTGTCTCTTTCCCGGGGGTGAAGCGACTGGGGGCGTGGTTCTGACCCCGCCTAGTGCCCAGGGTAAAGAAACAGGGGAGCTATACCTTTACTCCTCCTCTGGGTCTTCATGGCCTGTTCTAGGGTGCAATTCACCTTTACCTTTTAACTTTATTAAATTTAATTTGTCTTAACACAGTCAGTACAGTGACTAATAAACAGACCGGAGTTCGGATCCCGGCAGGCGCAAGAAATTTTCTCTTCTAAAAACCGCCCAGAATGGTTCTGAGTAACGGCCATCAAAATACTAAGGATAAAGCGGCCGAGGCCGTAGGCTAACCAGTGGCACAGCGACGCTTGTTGGCTTCCACAGCGAGTATTCAAAATGGCCGCCCGAAAAGGAATTATGACCTTGGAAACATCACTTTTTTTTTAAAGAACTTCCTTTTACTTGACTCAACAATTCAAATCTGCTGAGCGCTGAAAGTCAATTATTTTATTCAGTATTTTCATTCCGCCGCCCTTTGGGCTCTGCTGCCAAGGGAGGCCAAATCACTATGCCCCGCACCCTACGCCACGCCCTTGGGGCCAACCACTAACGTCTAGCTAATGCCGAAATGAGTGGCGCTGTACCTCCACTCCCCTTACATGCCAAAACTGCACGTTGGATTATAAATTTTATTGTACTTGTTATTCTTATTTAAATTTACTGTAATTCGTTGATAAGATGCGTTTTGGTATTTTTTTACTGTACTGTTCTCTGTCCATCGGGAATGTCTTATTGCATTATTATTAACAGATCAGTACGGATCACATAACAAACGAAGACCATTGCCCCTTTGCAATAGTCGCTATAAATTCGACTTTCAGAGAGATACAGCATAAAATCTCATTAAAACTATGTAACTCACACAGTGTCGACTAACACAAAGTCTGCACGCGTGGGGGAATTCAGGCATGGCTTCACGCATTCTCAACATTGTAACCAGAGGTTATCATCATCTATAAAGGTACGTAACAGCAGCATTACTTGAATTTGGAAATCAAGAACTCCGTAAGACGTACTAGTAGACTAAATACGTAATTGAAAAACAATAATGAATATATGTTTTTCAATTCTATAACACAACGGCATGTCCTCTACAAAAATTAAATACGTCATCGTTTGCATAAGTACACATGCAATACTTTCACCATCATATCTTCCTTCCATTAAGGATCACAAACATTACGGATGCTTAGTTCTATACCTATATTCCTCATATGTCTTCCTGGTGTGGCAATTAAGACGGCACAATGCCAACAGCGGCAAGCACCGTGCTTGCATACATACTCACTTTAAAGAGTGTATAAACACATGTACTTAAACTGTCAAAATTACGCACATCCCTTTTTTCACACACAGTGTTCATCCTTCTCGACTTCCTTCAATGACTGTCTAGGAACATGAAAATCTGAGGGCATACCTCACCTGAAGGAACTATGCCGCACCTCATCGCAAAACAGGCTTCGGGTTGGCCTCTTCGACGTTCTTTCATTCTGTAGTCTGTCTTACGGCAGGTCCAAAGCGAATTATCCAAAGAGTGTGATGTAGTGCCTCCTCTTTCAGTTTCCAGCACCCTCTCTTTTCCTTAAGGCAATCCAGTAGCTCCTTACGTTTTCTTTCTCGTCTTCCCGTCACTTTTATCATCCCCTCTATCTTTTCTTCAATAACGTGTTTGAGAAGGCAGTTCCTAGGCAAGATGTGACCATTCCAGTTGGCCTTCTTTTTTTTTTTTCGTATGTAGGATATGATATTCTTCTCCTCCTTGACTCTATGCGTGCTGTGCTACAAATCGGAAGGTCGCTGGTTCGATCCCAGCTGGTGTCACTGGAATTTTTCATTGACATAAAATCCTTCCGATCGCACTACGGCCCTGAGGTCGACTCAGCCTCTAACAGAAATGAGTACCAGAGCATTTCCTGGGGGTAAAGGCGGCCGGTGGGTAAGGCTGACAACCTACCACCATCCTGTGCCGTTGTCATGAAATCTGGGAACCTTAATTTCCTGGAACCCTCTGGGCCACTCAGACCTGTAACGGGACTGCTTTACCTTTTTGCTTTTTACCATGTCTCTATGCAATACGTCTTCATTTCTCACACGACAGGTACAGCTGATCTCCATCAGTCTCCAGCATCACAATTTCGGAACTTTCAGGTATTTTTTTTTTATCTACTTTCCGAAAAGTCCAATTTTCAGCACCAAGCAAGGTATGTTCCAAATGTAGCACTTTACCAGTTTCTTCCTTAAATTTATGTCCAATTTGCAGGTGGAAACAGCCTTCATCTTGCTGAATGCTATTTTTGCCATGATAATTCTGGATTTAATTTCACGTGTACACCATTTGCTACCATACTACCCAAATAGTAAAATATTCCACATTCTCCGGTTGTACTGTTTCAAAATAGTGCAACAATTCAGACTAGCCCACAGAAAACCTACTGCCTTACAGCTAGCCGTATTCGTAGTTCTATTCACTTCTTTATTATTAATGTGCAAACGCAACGACGATAAGGTAAATTACAGACATAGAAGAGAAACACGGAACAAAATACACAACATAATAAACCCACAAAGGAAAACACATAGAAAAAGAGAACAAGAACGATTCACATCCGGAAAGCAACAGGGTAACTAACAAGCTCATCATCACACCCACAGCAACGCCAAGGAAAAATCGAGATGAATAGAAACAAAGAATCGCACTTCATTTGAACAAAGCCAAAGTTAAATCCAAGACAAGAAAACGAACACGACCGCAATTCGTATATCGTAATCTCGTGATAACGATCTGTTGATATTAGAGTACCACAGGAAAACGAAATGGTATTAGAGTATATGATTAAATATTGATAACAGTAATAATAATCAGAATAACAACAGCTAAGAGAGAAAGTTTTCCAGACAAGAACTGTACAAACTTGAGATACAGTACCTTCAAGGTTCTTTGTGTGTAGGTGTCAACGATACCTTGAATACGTCACCCACCACACTGAATTCGAACCGCAGATTCAAAATTTCGGCAAATTTCTGTCTCAACAGCCGGAAAACGAAGAAATATGCTCCGAACTGATTCACCTCCACCGCCCTCCCCCGCTCCCAATACAGTATTAACGAGTAGTTGCCGCGATAGTTTTAAGTCTGACTAGACTTTCCAGTCTCCTTTGTCCACGGTAATTAAACAATTCAGTATTTTAAAGCTCAAGAACGACTCAGTTTCATCGTTCGAGCAAGCAGTCACCCCCCCCCCCACCCCATTGGCCCCGTCACAGTACGAAGTGTCACTTTTAGCAGGAACACGCACTATTTCTGAAAACAGATATGTAAGACACGAACCAGGCGTGATTTCTGTATCACACAGCACAAAGAGTAAGGATGAAAGCAATGTCCCTCACAAGTTGTTAGAAGCTAACTATTTTACACATCTATCACTGAATATACGGGTGGACCGACGTATCCGCGGATTCAGTATCCGCGGTTGGACGCGGCCCGAAAAAATTTGGAAAATTAAAGAAATAAACGGTTCATGAGTTTAAAAACGCGCGCCAAGCGAGAGCGGGCCGTAACATGGTGAAATCCAGCAGCCCAAAAGCGCCCAGTACTTGACTCATCTTCCTTTGTCCCCGGATCCACGCTTCCCCGCAAACTTGCCACCGTTCTGCTTCTAGCGTTCTCGCTGTTCGAATTAGTTGCCGCATTATAACAGTGTTTGTGTTCAGAAAGCAACAAGAAGAACGAAGAAGTCGGTGAATACCCACAATAGGTTAAGATATTTTTTTAACAAATAAAATTTTCTTATTACAGGTTACGTACAGGTACGTACGTATGATTTTCTTTGTATAACGTGTAAGAGTAACACGTTTTTTCATTGCTTATGCAGCGCTTTGATGGAAAAGCATGATTTTTAGTGTTCTGTCATTCCTTGAAACTGTACACGACACTGTACAGTACAGGTACTGTATTTTTCATTGCTCAATCGTCTCTTGAGGACTAGGCTAAAACGTCAGAATCCCTTACTTTCATATGCACGAGACAGAGAGAGAAAGCACACTGCAAATGTTCAATGTAATGTACAGTACACTTTATAATTACTTTATTTAATGTTGATAATGTCTTATTGTGCGTAATTTATCAATTAAACTTTAAAGTATTTATGCATGTTACACGAATATCACGTTATATGACGTTTAGGGTTCGGTATTATCCGCGGTTTTCCGTAACCGCGGTAGGTCTTGGAACGTATTAGCCGTGGATACGGCGGTCCACATGTAATAGTGGCACAATTAAAAAATTTCCATTTGGAGTTAATACTACGATTGAGCTCAAAAACATAACTGCACATCCCACAATACCAGCACACTTCTTAGTCCAAACATATTCCGCTGGATGACATTACAGTCGGATGCAGTTGCTATATTTTTGAGCCCAATCGTAGTATTGACTTCAAATGGCAATTTTGGAGTCATGAGTTCAGCGAGGGACATGCTGAAATAAAAGGATGGTCTTTGTATCTCACTAAGAATTCGCAACATCCGGCAACAACATGAACGAAGGGGACATTAATGACATCTATATTTTAAATCATGACGCAATTTCATTGACATTCAATGACCTGTTTATTTTAGCCAGCCGATAAAGTTTGATCTCACATTCATACAAGGAAGTAAACCGATACGATAGAAAATTAAATTCGGCCGGCTACTAACAATGTAAACTTTGAACATTAAATTTAATTAACCCTTAAACCTCGCGTTAAACCCCAGTTGCCATTTGCTGGCATTATTAGGATCTCACCATATTCTCCACGTCAGCAGGATAAGTGTTAAATATGATGGTCAGGAGAAGGAAAATATGCCCAATGGCTGTTAAAAGGACATCTCTTTTCTAATCAAACGATTCGGCTGAAATATTTAAGATCTTATGTTTTGTTGGCCGTGCATCTCGATACATCCGTGTAATGAAAACCAATTTGATGCACACTTCATCCTCAGTTTATTTCGTCATTCATCCTCTACATGTTTCTGGCATATTTGCAGCCCATCGTCAGGAGTTATACTGCATACATACAGCTGTCTGTTGGCCCAACAGACAGTCAACTAAAAAGCACAACACGTACCAATTGTTGTATATATACAGTATACTTCCTCATGATGGGCTACAAACATGCCAGAAACATGTAGAGGTTGAGTGACGAAATAAACCGAGGATAAATAGCGCATCAAGTTCGTTTTCATTACACGGACCTCATTTAAGAGTTTCGGAAGTGAACATGTGTAAAGACGAAAAATACCTTCGTCCTGTGCTTTTAATGTACGCACTTCGTCTAAAGATACACGCCAATAACCCACTTTGAAAATGAAGCAATTACTTTCACTTCAATCACTGGACTCTTTTTTAATACAAACCGTTAGCTGCGACATTAAAAAAAGTTTCACTAATAAACGCAGTTTGTACTTTATCAAATTTACTCTAGAGTTGCTCGTGCAAATATGCATTCCTGGGAACTAAACTAAACTAAACAAGCGAAAACCATTCACAGAATCGACAAGGACACTTTGCAGAACAAATCGCCAGTCTACAAACACACTACGTCACAGTTTGTTGACACATTAATGTCTGTCAACAATGTCACCAGAACAAACTTACACTGAGACTTCGTGGATTCAAGGCAGACCGAATTCACTGAACACCATGGGAATTCAGAGCAGTCCGAATTCACTGAACATTACGATGATTGAGAGCAGTCCGAATTCACTGAACATCATGGGAATTCAGGGCAGTCCGAATTCACTGAACATCATGGGAATTCAGGGCAGTCCGAATTCACTCAACATTACGGTGATTGAGGGCAGTCCGAATTCACTGAACATTAGAGAGATTCAGGTTAATCCGAATTCATTCTACATCACGGGGATTCAAGGCACTCCGAATTCACCGAACATCACGGTGACTGAAAGCAGTCCGAATTCATTATACATCACGGGGATTCAAGTTGGTCCGAATTCATTCAACATTACGGGGATTCAAGGCAGCCCGAATTTATCTACATCATGGGGATTCAACGCAGTCCGAATTCACTACCACCACTTCTCATACATCACTAATTATATCATAATGGTGTAAAATGACTGACGTTTTGGAGCAACGTGCTACCTTATTCAGGAATTAACTTGGGGTACGTAGTCACTTACGCTGGAACACCGGTTATTTGTACTGTTTCGATACGATGCTATATGAAGACGAATCTGGAGCGAATGCTTTGTCAAGTTCTGGAATGACACTTTTTAAATTCAGACTTCAAGACTCATAACAAACTGCATGATTTCGTGCTTGCACCGCGATAGAAATTATATTTGCGCTCTTTTGCGATTTTACGCAGCGCTTATTGTAGTTTCTTAACGACGTTTCGGGAGAACTTGTAGGTCCCACCTTCAAGAGTCCAACAGTCAACGACTGCTTTACCCTTGAAGATTGGACCGAAAACTACCTTACCAATTGAAGCTGGGACCTACATGTTCTCCCGAAACGTCGGTACAAAACTACCTTCTGCGCTGCGTAAAATCCCAAAACAGCGCAGATCTCATTTAATGAAATTCTCACACACAAAGTGTCCATCTCGATTAAACTTCACCCTCTGGAAAGTACCCAAGACGCAATGTAATAGGCAAAATGAACTATAATGAAGCTGTACACGAAGTTCAAATTAGTTTGTCAATCATTTCAAGAGTTCATGTCGCAAACAAATTTCCAATATCAAGTCGACAAAACCAGCTGATGATTTGTGGGCTGATTAAACACGCCCTTCATACTTCACTTCGGCAGAAACTGTGGGTAGTGCAGTAAGACATCTGCGAATCAATACACAAGATGTACAAAACAAGCCAACATGGCCAGATTTAAAGAACCGGCCAGGAACCTACCTGAGAGGAGTGAGCAAACATACACCAACACTTTGAAACAGCCGTTCTTCGGACACAGTTTCGAACCCAGACATTCCGAATAACCAGAAAAACTGCTAAAAGCTCAACAGAGACGACTGGTTACGCCTTTGCAAAGACGTCCCTACAAGCGGATCAGGTTCGCAACTGGAACCACGAACCAATACAGGCCTACCTTTAACAGGTCTCCGGGATGACTCCTCTGATTTCACACACACTCGACCATCTGAGCAATATATATGAATGCCACACACTTACTGCGAGACTCGCCATGATGGTAATGGATTTCTTAACCAATCTACATTACCAATGCACTAACCCAGAATTTAACGGGGTGGGGGAAGAGAGAATATAGCGCAGATTTTCCAATAGACCCCAGAAATTAAGATAGAAATGCGAGTTCGTTTCGCTGCGAATTAATGTGTTCAACCGATACGTCAATAATACATATATATATTTTTACAAATACGTACTAATACAAGAAAACGTGCCCAAACACAAGTTGACTGTCGGATCTCTTATGGACAGCTCTTTGAGTCACTGGGCGGAAGAAGAGAGGAACTGTTCCGTGTCCTAGCAACCACACAAGCATTCAAGTAGCCTTTCCACGTGAGTCGTAAATTCAATTCATTCCCACTTGCTCCTGCCCTTCCTTTCGAATACGATCATGACACAGTTCTCATGAATGACTTTCTGAATAAGTGACAAGGAAACCAGTTGAGTATGAACATCTCAACACACTCACAAGGATAAGCACGTGGACTGGTTACTTATTCGTGTTGTACTCTGTGCGCCTCTTCTTCGGGCAGAACATCATACAAATTTGTACTGCTTCTCGATGAACAAACAAAAACTGTTCAAACGATGCGTTTCACAGCGAAAAGAGCTTCCAATTATATGTAGACAGCAGAATAGCCTCCTCCTTTCAGTATGGCCATTCTACGGTGAAGGGGAATGGCGAGAGAGAAAATACTATACCCTACAAGTCATATAGGACAATATATTAAAGAGTTGTCACTACTATGGAACTGTGCGAGGTACAAAAGCAACGGTCGTGTACCGCAGTACTGCGGCACGCAGAAGACAACACGTGAAAAAATGAGTACATTTATTAGTACTTTTGGAAAACAAAGTTGGACAAACTGAATTTTCATTTTCCTGTTTAATTACCTACACCCAGATAAACTACAGATTAGCGATGAATGACAGCAGAGTGCAGAGGATTATCTGTGGCCTTAAGAAGAAACAATGGGAGAAAGGAACGAATTACGTGAGAAGAGTCATACGTCTACTGAGATAAAGGCAAGGTCCCCCTTGAACTTCGGCAGGCACACGCATGATGATAGGATGAAGATAAGAGCACTACGCAATATCCATCCCGGCAGCTGCCACTATAAGAATACGTTCTTCTAATATGTGACGTGTGTAGCATGGGAGACATTTACCGACGTTTCGAATGAGCATACTGCCTCCACCTCCAAGGCAGGAGATGGCGGTAGCGGGTTCCTCCAAAAGCCGCTAATTTCGATTTGAATTCTCATTGCAAAAGATGGTATACTTCAACGGCTAGTACGACCAAACATTAAGGCAGTCCAATGTTTGGTACAAATTTTAGGAAAAGTAACCAGAAAAGGCTGCAAACAAGATGGTATTACCTCACATCAAAAACTACCCAACGTCGTGCAAAGCCGTGTTTACCCAAAACTAATTAATCACTAAACGAACGGCCAACGAAGAGAATTTTATTATACAGCCAAGACACTGATGTTTCAGCATCCACAGCCACTTCTGGCTGGGAGACTTTCCAAACTCGCATACTGAAGCCTACAGCACAACAGTACGTAGATACTCCTCTAATACGATCATGTTTAAATATCATATTCTTTAAACCTACTACCAATTAAATCGTCACACATAAGTCTCACAGTATTGCCGACACAGCATGATACTCTAGTAATACAGAGACCAGTCCGTATTATCAACATATTCAATACGTCATGAAGGGGTATAAGGGGCGTCGACGTAAATTTCAAGGAGTATTCTTTTCACCGCATTCATTTTAAAGACAACTGCAGGCAACAGCATTACACGACTACACTACGGTTCCTGCACGCGTTTGTTTCGCGCAGAGAATATACAATCGCGAGAGGCGAAGAGAAATAAACCCAGCGAAAATCCCGCATCGCGGATATTAAATTTAAGAAAAACAATTCAAGCAACACTACTAACATCTCAATATCGACGCTGCTATGTAATTTGCGACCTAGCGCCTTATGTGATCGTAACATGCACCTCACGGGGACGTTTTTCACTTGACATGACTTTATTCAGTTCAGAGAAACAACGTTTCAACACGCGTTGCAAACGGGTACCTTCGACTCCTCTGCAAACGCATATAGTTTACATGAAATATGAGGAAGGTCACCTACCAGGAATCATGACTGAACATTGGCCAACTCCTCTGAAAGTCAGTAGAAGGCCGTCAAGAAACAAGACCGTTGTACAGGTAAATAAGGCGATACAAATTGTCGGCGAACAAGTAACATTCTACACAATAAAATCTACACCAGAGTAACTCTAATAAAAATAAAATCTCTTCATTTCGTGAACAATTAACGATAAATGGGGGTAAAGAGAAAGTTATAATAAACGGGAACTGCTCAAACAGCAACAGAAAACGATCTGCCTGAAGATTTTCCACACGATTTTGTTCCCGCAAGTTCTGTCAAGAAAAGATACATTCCTGTCAAAAAGAGAAAGTAAGATCAACATCGTCAACACAATACGTGCACAAAAGTTTGAAAGGCTGCCGGAAGGAGTAGCAAGAACGAAGAGAGGATAAGTGGCCTATTCGAATACACCGGCACAGCGTGCGACTATGTGCATCAGTACAATACAGGCAGCGTGCAACTGCAGTCACACTACACGTAACGCTACCCCTGTGCATGCCATGACGGAAAAAGGGCAGCTCTACTCATTCTTAATCGCGACACTATATGGGAGACGAGCGGACAGCTTCACGTCCCGGCTTCTCTATCCAGGGAAAAGCGCCCTTCCCCACGTTACCCAATGAATGAGAGGCTGGGTAGGCCCAACAGCCAGTTCGAATGCTTTCCGAACCACGAATCCTCCAATGCCCAGCCCGTAGCCTAGTCACTACACCGACTACACTGTCCGGACTCCACATGTTGAACGTAAACCTGTCAAAAACGATAAGGTGTACGTTCTCCCCACAGTTTTACTTTAAGACATGTGAGCACAAATTTTCCAAATATCTAGGAGCCACCTTAAAGAAACTGGCGATAGGAGGGTGAAATGAAACAAGTTCCGTACCGTGGACCCACAAATGTTACGCTCCATCGTACAAAATTCAATGGCCATGACAACCTGCCGCTCGCTGTTTTGCACCCCTGCTTTAGAAGCATGCTTACTGCATTACACGTAAGACGTGCGTCGTGAGGACGGAAGTGGACGCGTTTCTACAGGCTGGCCCTGTATTTCATTTTGTTTTCGCGTGGCTACCACTCAAGGCGGGTTCGCACTGCGGCAGCCCGTCAAGCATACGGTCTGAATCACGAATGGGAATCGGCTATCGTGACCCAGGCCTTTCGTGGTTTGCCTCAGTACCCAGAGGCAAATGACTGGTTAATAAATTAGCTCGGGCAACGGCCACGTCCTACCGCATTCTTTGACTCGGCAGTATCACACGCGGAATGCATTCGGGAGATACAAGGTTCAAATCCCGGCCGCGAACCCGCTACACTGACAGCCCGCCAGGTCGTTCACCCCAGCCCTTGGGGTAAATATCACGATAACATTCCAGCAAGCCAGTACCGCTTCCTCCCACACTCCTTCCGGTGCAACATTCACCCATATTAACAAATCACATTCTAAGATACTATTACACAAACGCAGCTGCTGACAACAGCAAAGTGAAATAACAAAAAGTTGAGTCGGCCTGCCGGTTCCTTTGTCCTGTTGTGTGAGTAATATAACTGGAGTGATTTGCCACTTAACGTTCCATATCGACAGAGGGGTTCATTTGCCGCAGATAAGCCCACAGGCGTGGCAATTAACAATGTGGTCTCCATTCTGGGCTCCGGGCTGGTTGAGAAGCTATAGAGCTCTTTTAACAATAGTATTCTACCACATAGCAGACAGACTTCGGCAGTCTCTTCTGGGAACTGTATGTCCTTCAGAAACTAATCTGACACGGCTATTTTTAGTGATATAATTTGGATGTAATTCCATCAATGGGACTTGATTAAATGTAAATTGCATTACTGGCAATATGATTATACCGTACCTTTAAATACTATGAGAAATGCAAAAAGACTCTAATTTAACTTTAAAACCTCCACCTCATTAAGTACGCACTAAATATAAGGAATGTTCTATTAATTTCATAAAGCGAATTTCGAATTCGCCATAAATTTAATATTCGTTTATTTTCTTCTTCAGCCTGCTTTTAACACGTAACGCAACTTAGTGCATGTACTGTATTGAGTGCGACCTCTGCACTCAACACACCGAACAGTACACACACCATACATCTGACACGCTGCCACACCACAACATAACGACGTAGTCTTTTTTTTTTTTTTTTTTACCGATTCCTAACCTAAATATAACTTTAGTTAGGCTATAGTGAAGGCTCCCTGACGACGGTCGTAGACCGAAACATGTAGGAGCAAGCCAAGGTGATTTTTAATGTAAATTTTAAAACTATGTCAAGTTTAATAAAGAGTGCATTTGTTGGTGAATGAACTTTATTTGGTCAACATGTTCTTCACTGCGGCTCTTTATTCTTCTTCATCACAGGCATGCAATACGTCGTCCGACTGCTTGCAATTGGAGATCTGCTTTCAATTCGTGAATGTACGCTGTAAACAGTTAACGAGTTGCTAAGAAGTTCAGAGGTACATGCATATCTAGAGCTGCGTCTAATAATTCGGAGTCCACATGCCTTGGATCTGCGACGCACAAATACCGAGCACCAGGTCGCGCGGACAACAAAATTTTGTAGCGTGGCACCTAACATTTGTGGATTCCCAGTAAGAACTTTCTTCACATCACCCTTATGGAGCCTACAGTTGTGAGATGCCTCAACGACTGCTTGAAAATGTGTGCACCTCTGCCTTGGATCAGTGATTAGCTTGGACTCATGAAGATAAATTTAAATGTAGTTCAGTGTATGACAGAACACACAACAGCGTGTTTCTGTACAAGGTTGGTTGAGTTAAGTTACTGTGGGACGGAGTGAGGGAATGCGTCTTTATTAATGTTATGTACGTTGATATGTGGGCCCGGTAGCTCAGTCGGTACAGCGACTGAGCTATGGGCTGGACGGTCCGGGATCGAATCCCGGTGGGGACGAGATTTTCCGCCCGTCCAGACCGGCCCTGGTGCCCACCCAGCCGGATGCAAAATGAGTACCGAGGTCTTTCCCGGGGGTAAAGTGCGACCGGGGCGTGCTGCTGACCACTCACCCCCTTCTAGTGCCGCGGTCATGGAAGAGTAGAGCTATACCTCTACCAACCCTCTGGGCCACACCGGGCCTGTAACGGGATCAGTTTACTTTTTTTTTTACGTTGATATACACATGTTTTAATGTTTACAATTCAGTACGATTTTAATTCGCGCATTTTTTATTTCGTAGAACAATGCAGCTCTAAGATACACTACTTCATTTCGAGCAACAAACGAATACAATAAGCCTCACAAACGAAACACTGTTGCTCAAAATTACATTTTAGTAAATATCAAAATACGAAAAACAGTGAAATACAAAACACAGCAGAGATAAGAATGAGGTGAAAACAAAGTCGGATGGTGTGGTGTTAAATACTATATAGGTAGAGCAACCTTATGCTGTTGACAATGAGTGTAACATCAGACGTCAACATGAGAAAGGCGTATACTTGCATACTCACAATGGATAAAATACAGGCAATTCAGAAACCCGAACATGCGGAGTACCACATACAGTGATAATGAACCGAATTAAATCCTACCCCTTCATTAACCAAAAACTCCCAAGGTCGGAGGGATTGTGTAACACGCAGACAGTTCAACAAATTGGTATCCTTTCGTCTTGGCCATGGCGCTGCGTCGGTGGGGTATTTGGTTGCAAGACGAAGGCTACCGTTCTGTCTCGAAACACTGCGAACCCAACACCCAGCGACGCAGCGTCGTACCGCATAAGGACGAGACACCTTATCGACGCCGCTGCTGAAACCTAAGAACACGCAATCCCATTCATTACACACCGACTTTCATTAAATGTAAGTCTTCCCGTACTGGATGTGAGACGCCAACGGCGGTAAAGAAGACGACGCCTATCTTCATGGACGACTGCGGATATAATGCTGGTTACTTCGGTTTGGTCCATGTCGCCCACAGGACACAGCCATTCTTCGAATTTGTTCACTTTAGGTTTCACCTTCTGTTGCTTTCAAGTTGAAACTGCAGCAACTTAGTGATTACAAGCTACCTGCCTTGTTTGAACTACAAAACGCTTGTGGGGTTTTCTGTGGGTTCTCCAAGCCCTGGGTTACTCTTGATCCACGCGTAATTACTAGTACAACCCCCCCCCCCACCCCTTCGTCCTCTCACTCATCTGTATGAACTACATTTTCGAAATTAATCGCACTTACTTACAGTTCGCCAATTCTACGGGTTTCTCTCATTACGACCATTACCACCACCACCGCCGCCGAAGTCTCCTGCATTACAAGTCTGAATTCCTGCTTAAAATTTCGATCACTGAAAATAACGTTAAAAGAATTATCAATCTGGTTCATAATCCTCACAACTGAAGTAGAATTTCCGAAACAGGAGGCTCGTAAACACAAACATAAAAATCTTCCACATGGATATACATTCAAATTCATTTATTTTCTAAATAGATATTTAAAACGTCGTCTTTACGGAAGCTAGCTGCTGCTACCAAAACTGTCTACCACAGGATACTTGGCTCCAGTGGGCATTTAGATGCAAACTCAGTTTAGTACGCTAACAGTAAATGTCTTTAGGTTCGACATTCACCCAACGAATGAATGTACGTTATTCCAGCTGCTTCAGTAACAGGCACGTTGCTTTTTCCAACACTGCACGAATGCAGTACAACAGCAGGACATTGCTCTCTCGTGCAAAACGATCTGGAGCTCCAAACAAAACAGCAGATCACCCTGCGCTGTGACTAATTTAACTTAAAACTGATATATCACCGTTCAAAGCATTACAAGTGCCTGGCCCTTGAGAAACTGAACAGACTGTCCATTAGGGCTGGGAACAAATGAAGTGTTACAGACTCCGACATCTCCCCTATGTTTCTAGCGAGGAAACGTAGGAGACTGTGATGTGAAATGCCTATTCTGTGGCCAACACAGCGGCCCTCAGCTTCGACTTCGTAGGGAAAGCGAGCCATGGTTACCGTACTCCGAATCCCACAACCGTACAGTCGCGAAGCTGAATTCCGAACGGCACGTTTATTGTGACCTCCGTAGAGTACGTGGATTCATTTCGTGGTAAAAGAACATTACTTTCCTTCTAAGCATCTGAACTCCTTTTGTTGGGGCAATTCCAAATAGCATCAAGCGGCAACACTCAATACCTCCCAGTGTCAGATTTAAAGTAAGTGGAGGCACCCAGTGTTCTAACTGACCCACTGCTCCACCAAAGCCACCAGAAGCGTAGTTTTCATTTAGGAAGACATGGATGCTATGCAAAGTTTACACATAGATTCTATTCTAAATGTTTTCCACTCTGTGGTAAACGAGCGAATATTTGAGTAGTGACGACGGTAACCGCCGGGCCTTTCCTACAGGATTCTACAATGTACGACAAAAACATGGAACCTCCGCTAATGCAACAAAACGGCAAATATGTATGTAACGAAACTGTAAGCCGCGTTCGCATCTTTGGACCTGGACCCTTTACAGATGGTCATGCAATTTATTCCACTGTGGTCATTATTTGTTACTGTTCACAACTATGTAAATATTACGGAATGTCAGTACTATTAACAGGGCCTGTTAAAACATTTCTTGGCAAAAT
>Ga0131853_10010273_pt1 | contig 17119 bp, 14 predicted proteins | sample TergutLab28metaG_FD_92764 | JGI IMG/M metagenome (GOLD analysis project Ga0131853, IMG submission 92764) | Labiotermes labralis P1 segment gut microbial communities from Petit-Saut dam, French Guiana - Lab288 P1 (version 2) (version 2) | ecosystem: Host-associated > Arthropoda: Insects >... | reverse complement strand
CTCAACGCCAAGATCCACGAGGTCTTCGCCGAGGAGCAGATCTTCCGCATCGACCACTTCCTCGGCAAGGAGGCCGCGCAGAACATCCTGGCCTTCCGCTTCGCCAACGGCCTCTTCGAGCCGATCTGGAACCGGAACTTCATCGACCACGTGCAGATCGACGTCCCTGAGACGCTCGGTCTGGAGGGCCGCACCGCGTTCTACGAGTCGACCGGGGCCTACCGCGACATGGTGGTCACCCACCTGATGCAGATCCTGGCCTTCATGGCCATGGAGCCGCCCACCTCGCTGGCCCCGGATCCGATCGGCGACGAGAAGAACAAGGTCTTCCGCTCGATCCGGCCGCTCGACCCGGCCAACGTGGTGCGCGGGCAGTACACCGGCTACCGGGGCAAGGAGGAGGTGGCGGACTACTCCGACACCGAGACCTTCATCGCCCTGAAGGTGATCATCGACAACTGGCGCTGGGCGGGTGTGCCGTTCTTCCTGCGCACCGGCAAGAAGATGGCCGAGGGGGCGCGCATCATCTCGATCGCGTTCAAGGAGCCCCCGCTGACGATGTTCCCCGCGGGGTCCAACGCCGGCACGCAGGGGCCCGACCACCTCACCTTCGACCTGGCCGACCAGTCGAAGATGTCGCTGAGCTTCTATGGCAAGCGCCCCGGTCCGGGGATGAAGCTGGAGAAGCTGTCGATGCAGTTCGCCACCAGCGACACCAGCAGTGCCTCCGGCGTACTCGAGGCGTACGAGCGGTTGATCCACGACGCGATGCGCGGGGACCACACCCTGTTCACCACCGCGGAGGGCATCGAGACGCTGTGGGAGATCTCCCAGCCGCTGCTCGACAACCCGCCGCCGGTGCGGCTCTACCACCCGGGCTCGTGGGGGCCGAACGCCATCCACCAGCTCATCGCCCCGCACGCGTGGCGGTTGCCGTTCGAGCGCTCATGGCGCGAGGCCGGCACCACGACGAGGAAGTGACGAGGACGTAGCGCGATGTCGACCAGGCCCCCGCACGAGAACGTCGCGACGGTCCTGGTGGAGCCATCTGCCCTGGCCGACCTGGAGCTCGAGCTCATGGAGCTCGACCTCCGGGTGTGGCCGGTGCACACGGCACCGATCTGCGTCGACGGCCCGCGCCAGGCGTTCCAGGTGCGTCGCCGGCTCGTGGAGGCACATCGCGGGGCGTGGGACTGCGCCGCGGAGTGGGTGCCGGTGTGGATCAGCTTCGGCGCCAGCTGGTACGTCGGCGCCGACCCGCTCCCGTGGGCTGCCCATGCCGCGCTGTGGTCCGCGCTGGACCGGTACGGCGCCCACGTGCGCTACGAGAAGCGGCTCGGTGGCGTGCGCCCGCTGATGGTGCCCCAGGGGCGCTGAGCGTTCGCTGCTCGCTGGGCGGGGTGTCCCGCGGTGCGGGTTCACCACGGTAAGCGGGCGCCCCGCGGGCGGGTTTACCACGGTAAGCGGGTGAACCTGCGCCTCTCCGGGTGAATTCACCCCGGGAAGCGTCGGTCCATCCGCTTACCGTGGTAAACCCGCAGCTGCGGCCGGCGGGTGACCATGCTAAGCGGGTGAACCTGCGCCTCTCCGGGTGAATTCACCCCGGGAAGCGTCGGTCCATCCGCTTACCGTGGTAAACCCGCAGCTGCGGCCGGCGCGCCTCAGCCGGCCGACGGGCTCGGGCTCGCGCTGCCCAGCTTCGCCAGGTACGCCGGGGCGCCGGCCGAGAGCTGGCTGAGGATCACCTTCGTGGCGGCCAGGATCCTCGGGGCGTCCTTGGCGGCGCCCACGCCGTTGACCGACTGCACCAGCGCGCCGTTCTGCACGTAGCCGGTGATCTGGTAGGCGTTCTTGCTGGTGTTCACGATGAGCTTCCCGGCGTCGGCGCCCCGGATCTTCACGTCGCTGAGCTTGCCCGCCGGCAGCTGCGCGGTCCGGAAGTACGCCGCGAGCCCGTGGACGTAGAACCACTGGTAGTTCATGTCGAACGCCGCCCCGTGAGGATCCGCCGGGCGCAGGAAGCAGGCGGGCGAGTCGGCGCTGCCCTTGTCGACGTGCACCGTCTGGCCCAACGCCCGGCTGACCGCGGTGGCGTCGAGCGCGTCGCACGGCTGGACGACCGGCAGGGTCGGGGTCGCGGAGGGCTGTGCCGAGGGTGCCGAGCCACCGCATGCGCTCAGGGTCGCGAGGGCGATCCCCGCGACGGCAGGGACGAGGGCGAGCTTCACATGACTCCTGTCGGGATGGAATGCGGCATCGGCTTGCTCGAGCCGGGCAGGTGCAGCACCAGCCGCGCCCCACCGTACGGCGACCGGCCCGCCGTCACCGAGCCGCCGGCGCGCTCGGCGACCTGGCGCACGATGGCCAGCCCGAGCCCGGAGCCGGGCATCGCGCGTGACTCGGCCGCGCGGTAGAACCGGTCGAAGACGTGCGGCAGGTCGGCCTCGGCGATGCCGGGGCCCGCATCCTCGACCGTCAGCGTGCCCTGACGCAGCGTCACGTGCACGGTGCCGCCCGCGGGCGACCACTTAGCCGCGTTGTCGAGCAGGTTGGTGATGGCGCGCTCGATGCCGCCGGACTCGCCGACCACCCACCAGGCGTCGGAGGTGACCGCCCAGGTCAGGCTCGGCACGCGGCGGCGTACCCGGTCCAGCGCGTGGTCGAGGAGCGCCTCCACCTCGACCGCCTCCACCACCGGCATCGCCGGTTCGTCGCGGGCGAGCTCGACGAGGTCGCCGATCAGCGTGGTCATCTCCTCGATCTGCGCGCGCAGGTCGTCCATCAGCTCGGCGCGCTGGCTGCCCGAGAGCGAGGCGTCGGCCTGGGTGAGCAGATCGATGTTGGTGCGCAGCGAGGTCAGCGGCGTGCGCAGCTCGTGCGAGGCGTCCGCCACCAGCTGGCGCTGCCGGTCCCGGGAGGCGGCGAGCGCGGTCAACATCCCGTTGAACGCCGAGGTGAGGCGCGCGATCTCGTCCTCGCCGTCGACGGGCATCGGGGCCAGGTCCTCGGTGCGACCGATCCGCTCGACGCTGGCGGTCAGCCTCCGCACCGGCCGCAGACCGCCGGTCGCGACGGCCCACCCGAGGAGTCCGGCGATGACGACGCCGGAGACCCCGAAACAGGCCATCACGATGCCGAGACGAGTGAACATCCGGTTCTGGGGCTCGAGCGACTGGGCGAGGACCAGCGCCGTCGAGCTCTCGTCGGGAATCGGCACGGCGACCATGCGGTACTCGATCCCGCTGGAGCCGGTCGCCGTCCGCACCGAGTACGACGCGTGGCGGGTCGCCACCGCGACCTCGGACGGACCCACCGGCGGGAACCCGACCGCCATGCGCTCGGGGATGAACAGACAGGACGTTGCCGTTTCACAGGTCGCCGTCCTGCCCGGGCTGACCTCCGCGACCCGGACATCGGCCGTGCTCAGCGCCCAGCTGGGCATCAGCTGGCCGTTGGTCATCGACGCCACGATCTGGGAGTCTCCCGCGACGGCGCGGGCGCGCTTGAGCAGCGAGGCATCGGTATTGGCCTCGAGCTGGTGCCGGATGACGACGTACGCGCCCAGGGAGATGGCCGCGATCGAGATGGCGACCGCGATGGTCGTCAACAGGGTGACCCGGCTGGCGAGCGAGCGCCGGTAGTGCCACCACTCGGCGTGGCTCATGACTCCTTCAGTACGTATCCCACGCCGCGCACGGTGTGGATCAGGCGGGGGAGGTCCCCCTCGCCGGGCAGCTCGGTCTTGCGCCGCAGGTACCCGACGTAGACCTCCAGCGAGTTCGCCGTGGTGGGGAAGTCGTAGCCCCAGACCTCTTCGAGGATGAAGCTGCGCTCGAGCACGCGCCGCGGTCGCCGCAGGAACATCTCCAGCAACGTGAACTCGGTGCGGGTGAGCGCGATCTTGTGCTCACCCCGGGTGACCTCGCGGGTGGCGAGATTCATCGAGAGGTCGGCGAAGGTGAGGACCTCCTCGGCGTCGTCCTCGCTCGGGGTGACCCGCCGCAGCAGTGCGCGCAGCCGGGCGAGCAGCTCCTGGAGCGCGAACGGCTTGGTGAGGTAGTCGTCCGCACCCGCGTCCAGGCCCTCGACGCGGTCGCCGACGGCGTCGCGGGCGGTCAGCACGATGATGGGTACGTCGTTGCCCGCGTGGCGCAGCGCCTTGGTCGTCTCGATGCCGTCGAGCCGCGGCATCATCAGGTCCATGATCACCAGGTCGGGGATGGCGGCGCCGATGGTGGCGAGGGCTTCGGCGCCGTCGGCGGCCAGCGCGACCTCGTAGCCGTTGAACTCGAGCGAGCGGCGGAGGGATTCGCGCACCGCCTTGTCGTCGTCGACGACGAGGATGCGCGGCTTCGCGGGAGCGGTGGTCACGCTCTCAGTCTCGCATCGAGGACTGAGTACGCGCTGAACATCACGCTGTGAACTTCCTGTGACACATGGTCATGTGACCGGCCGGTAGGTTGGCTCCATGACCTGGTTCGCCTCGCCGACCGACGCCGCCCAGCGCCTCCAGGGCGCGGGATACCTCGCCGATCCGGCGATCGCCACCACGACCTACCTGGCGGGAGCGCTGGAGAAGCCGGTCCTGGTCGAGGGGCCTGCGGGCGTCGGCAAGACAGAGCTCGCCAAGGCGGTCGCGCGGGCGACCGGCGCCGACCTGGTGCGGTTGCAGTGCTACGAGGGGCTCGACGAGGCGCGGGCGCTCTACGAGTGGAACTACAAGAAGCAGCTGCTCCGCATCCAGGCCGCGGGCGAGGCCTCGTGGGAGGAGGCGCACGACGAGATCTTCTCCGAGGAGTTCCTGCTCACCCGGCCGTTGCTGACAGCGATCCGCCGCGCCGAGCCCACCGTGCTGCTCGTGGACGAGGTCGACAAGACCGACGTCGAGGTGGAGGGGCTGCTGCTGGAGGTGCTCTCGGACTTCCAGGTGACGATCCCCGAGCTGGGCACCGTCGCCGCGACGCGCCGGCCCTTCGTCGTACTGACCTCCAATGCCGTGCGCGAGCTCTCGGAGGCTGTCAAGCGACGCTGCCTCTACCTGCACCTCGACTACCCGAGCCAGGAGCGGGAGCAGGCGATCGTGCTCGGCCAGGTGCCCGACCTGGCCGAGAAGGTCGCCGGTCAGCTGGTGGCCGTGGTCGCACGGTTGCGCGAGCTGGAGCTGAAGAAGGCGCCCTCGATCGCCGAGACGGTCGACTGGGCCAGGACGCTGATCGCCCTGGAGGTCGGCTCGTTCGACGACGAGGTGATCGCCAGCACGCTCGGTGTGGTGCTCAAGCACGTCTCCGACCAGCAGCGCGCGATCCGCGAGCTGCGCCTCGACCGTCGTGCCCGATGACCCTCCTCGACCGCCACCTCCGGTTCCTTGACGCGCTGCGGCAGGCGGGCCTGCCGGTCTCCCTCTCCGAGGGACTCGACGCCGTCGCCGCGCTCTCGGTCGTCGGATGGTCCTCGCGCCAGGTCGTCCACGACACCTACGCCACGACCCTGGTCAAGCGGGCGTCGTACCGGGCCACGTTCGACGAGCTCTTCGAGCTCTACTACCCCCGGCGCGTGGGGTCGGCGGGGTCCGCCGGCTCAGCGGTTGACGCGGACGCCACCACGGCGTCCGACAACCCCGAGCGCGCGGCCGGCGAGGCGCCGGACCCGCTGGCCGCCTTCTCCGAGCAGCTCGCGGCGGCGCTGGCCTCGGCCGATGCCGAGGCGCTGCGCGACCTCGCCGCCGAGGCGATGGCGCGGTTCGGGGCGATGCCCGGGCGTGGGCCCGGGCTGAGCTCGTGGTCCTCCTACACCGCACTGCGCCGCGTCGATCCGCAGCAGCTGACGTCGCGGCTGGTGGCCGCGCTGATGGGTCAGGGCTGGACCGAGGAGGAGGCCACCCGCACCGCGGGCCGGCGTACGCGGGAGTTCGCGGGGCTGGTGGAGGCCGATGCCCGCCGCCGGATCGCGGAGGAGAAGAGCCCGGAGCACATGGCGCGCGTCGCGGTCCGACCGACGCTGGAGGCACTCGACTTCCTCAGCATGCGCCGCGACGACCTCGACGCGCTGCGGCGGGAGGTCTACCCGCTGGCGCGCCGGCTGGCCAGCAGGCTGGCCCGCGAGCAGCACGCCCGGCGCCGCGGGCCGCTGGACATGCGACGTACTGTGCGCGCCTCGATCGGTTCGGGCGGGGTTCCGGTGGTCACCCACCACAAGCCCAAGCGGCCGCACCGAACGGAGCTCGTGGTGCTCTGCGACGTCTCGGGCTCGGTGGCCGGCTTCGCCTCGTTCACGCTGCTGCTGGTCAGCGCGCTGCGGGAGGTCTTCACCAAGGTGCGCGCCTTCACGTTCGTCGACCAGATCGTGGAGGTGACCGACACGCTGCGCCCCGGGGGCGACCTCGCCGAGCAGATGACGCAGCTGATCGAGCGCTCGGCCTTCGCAGCCCGACTCGGCCGCACCAACTACGGCAACGCGTTGCGCGGCTTCCGTGAGGAGTACGCCGACGCGCTGACGCCGCGCTCCTCGCTGCTCATCCTGGGCGATGCCCGCTCCAACTACGCGGATCCGCACCTGGACGCGCTTCGTGACCTGGCCGGGCGGGCGCGGCACGCGTGGTGGCTCAACCCCGAGGTGCGGGGGCAGTGGGACACCGGTGACTCCGAGGCGTCGCGATACGCTGAGGTCGTTCCGATGGTCGAATGTCGCAACCTCACCCAACTCTCGGAGTTCGTCCATGACATCGTCTGACCACCGTCAGCCGCGACTCCCCGTCGCCCTCTCCGCCATCCTCACCGCGCTCGTCGTGCTGCTCACCGCGTGCGGCGGTACGACGGCGGCGACCTATGTCGCCTCGCCGGCCTCCCTGGCGCCCAGCTCGTCGGCTCCCAGCTCGTCCGCAAGCGCGGCGGGCGGCTCGTCGGCCAGCTCGGTGGGTGGCTCTGCAGTGGCCTCTGCGGCGACCGGCCTGCGGCGGGTGGGTCACGTCTTCGTGATCGTGCTGGAGAACGAGAACTACCGCGGTGCGTTCAGCGGCACGTCGTACCTGGCCAAGACGCTGCCCGCGAAGGGACAGCTGCTGACCCAGTACTACGGCATCGGTCACCACAGCCTCGACAACTACGTGGCGATGATCAGCGGCCAGGCCCCCGACCAGGCGACGCAGGCGGACTGTGCCCGCTACACGAACTTCGCCCCGGCGCACCCGCGCCTGCGGGCGCCCGGGCAGGCGGTCGGCAACGGCTGCGTCTACCCCTCGTCGGTCAAGACCGTCGGCGACCAGCTGAGCGCGGCGGGCCGCAGCTGGCGCGCATACCTGGAGGGGATGGGCACCAGCTGCCGGCACCCGCGGATCGGTGCGATCGACACCACCCGCGTGCCGACGAGGACCAACCAGTACACGACCCGGCACAACCCGTTCATGTACTTCCACTCGATCATCGACAAGGCCTCGTGCCGTACGCACGACGTCGGCCTCACGAAGCTGCCGGCCGCGCTGAAGAGTGCGTCGACCACGCCCCGGCTGAGCTTCATCGTCCCGGACCTGTGCGACGACGCACACGAGGCCAGCTGCCCGGACGGCCGTCCCGGCGGGATGAAGGCGGCCAACCTGTGGCTGCGCACGTGGGTCCCGCGGATCATGGGCTCCGCGGCGTACAAGAAGGACGGGATGCTGGTCGTCACCTTCGATGAGGCAGATACGACCTCGACGGCCTGCTGCGGCGAGAAGCCCGGGCCGAATTCCGCCAAGCCCGGTCTCACCGGCCCTGGCGGGGGACGGGTCGGTGCGGTGGTGCTCTCCCGCTTCGTCAAGCCGGGGACGCGCAACGCCACGCCGTACAACCACTACTCGCTGCTCGCCACGATCGAGAGTGCCTTCGGGCTCAAGCGGCTCGGGTACGCCGCGAGGGCGCGCGCGTTCGGGGCGGACGTGCTGGGTCGCTGAGCGGCGGACTACCGTGCGCCTGTGACGATCTCCCTGCGCCCCTACACCCCCGAGGACCTGCCGCTGGTGCCCGGCGGTGACTCGCCGTTCGACGACTGGGGCCCGCGGCGGCGGACCGAGGTGCAGCCGTCGAGCCTGGACGCGCCCGGTGGGCTGATCGTGGTCGACGAGCACGAGACGGTGCTCGGCTCGGTGAGCTGGATCTACATGCAGTGGGGGCCGAACGCCTCCTCCCGCAACCCGATGATCGGGATCTGGCTGCGCCCCGAGGCCCGGGGGCGCGGCGTCGGCGTCGAGGCACAGGCGGCGCTGGTCGGCCTGCTTTTCCGGCACACCCACTCGAATCGCGTCGAGGCTCACACCGACGTCGACAATGTCGCCGAGCAGCGGGCCTTGGAGAAGGTCGGCTTCGTCCGCGAGGGCACCGTGCGGGGCGCCCAGTGGCGCGACGGCGCCTACCGCGACGGCTACCTCTACAGCGTCCTTCGTGCCGAGTGGCTGGCCAACCGGCCGCAGGAGTGAGTTGACCTTCCCCCAACGGGAGGGCCGAGTGTGGTCGCGCCGGTGACCCTCACCGGTGGACAAGGATGGCGGCCATGGAGCACCTCAGCATCGGCGACTTCGCCGGCGCCACCGGGCTGAGCGCGAAGGCGCTGCGGCTCTACGACGAGCTCGGTCTGGTGAAGCCCGTTCGGGTCGATCCGGGCAACGGCTACCGGTGGTACTCGCCCGAGCAGATCGAGCGGGCCCGCCTGGTGGCGAGCCTGCGCCTGATCGGGATGCCGCTGGCACGGATCGGTGCGGTGCTCGGCGCCGGCCCGGAGGGGGCACCGGCCGAGATCGCGTCGTACTGGCGACAGGTCGAGGCCGACACCGCCTCGCGCCGGAAGGTCGTCCGCCACCTTGTCGCGTCACTCCGGAAGGAGCGCAGCACGATGACAGGAACCGCACTGCACGCCGAGGTCGGGGTCAGCCACCGCCAGGGCGCCCGCGCACACCAGCAGGACGCCGTCCTCACCGCGGAGGGATTGTTCGCGGTCGCCGATGGCTTCGGCGAGCGTGACGACCTTGCGGCCGCCGCCCTCGAGGCGTTCGTGAGTGAGGGCTATGCCACCGCCGAGCAGGTCGTCGATCGCGATGAGACCAGCGGTACGACGCTGACCGCTGTCCAGTTGGACGGCACCCGCGCCCGGATCACGCACGTGGGCGACGGCCGTGTCTACCGCGTCCGTGCGGGGGCCGTCGAGCAGCTCACGCACGACCACACGATGGTCGCGGCACTCCTGGCCGAGGGCGCCCTGACCTCCGACGAGGCTCGCTCCCATCCGCACCGCCACCTGCTCAACCGCGCGCTGGGGACGGCCGAGCCCGACCATGCGGAGGTGGAGGTCGCCACCGGCGACCGCCTGGTGCTCTCCACCGACGGAGTCCACGCCACGCTGGACGCGGAGGAGCTGGCGGCGCTCCTTGTGGGTATCCCGGAGGCAGGGGCGGCCGCGGACGCAGTCGCCTCCGCGGTGGTCGCCGCGGGAGAGCCCGACAACCACACGGTGGTGGTCGTCGACCTGGTCTGACCGGGGTTGTTGTGAGTGTCAGCGCGGTCCATGAGCCGCGCTGGCACTCACGACCTCACAACCGGGTGAGGGTGGCGTCGAGCCGGTCGAGCGCCGCGGTGATCTCGCGGTCCGAGCCGGCGAAGGAGAGCCTGACGTAGCGGTGGCCGACGGCGGTGTCGAAGTCGATGCCAGGCGCCATCGCGACACCGATCTCGTCGAGCATCCGGTGACTCCACGCCATCGTGTCGTCGGTGAACCGACTGACGTCGGCATAGACGTAGAAGGCGCCGTCGGCCGGCGCCAGGTCGGTGATGCCCAGCCGGGGCAGGCCGTCGAGCAGGAGCGCCCGGTTCGCGGCGTACGTCGAGACGTGGCCGTCGAGCTCGGCGTAGGCCGCGGGGGTGAAGGCCTGCACCGCGGCGTACTGCGCCATCGCGGGCGGGCAGATCGTGAGGTTTCCGGTCAGCACCTCCACCGCGCGGTGCAGCCGCGGCGGCACCAGCATCCAGCCGATCCGCCAGCCGGTCATGGAGAAGTACTTCGAGAAGCTGCCCAGCACCACGGCCTCGCGCGAGGTCTCCCACGCCGAGCGGCCCCGCGCATCCGTCGCGCCGTACGTGATGCCGTGGTAGATCTCGTCGGAGATCAGCTGGATGCCGTTCTCCTCGCAGTACGCCGCCAGCGCGGCCAACTCCTCGGGCAGCAGCATCGTGCCCGTCGGGTTCGCGGGGGAGGCCACCACCAGGCCGTTCAGGCTGCGCCCCGGCGTCTCGTGCAGCCGGGCGACCTGCTCGAGGGTCGGCTGGAAGCGCGTCTCGGGCCCTGTCGGGATCTCGAGGACCTCGCACCCGAGCGCCGTCAGGACATTGCGGTAGCAGGGGTAGGTCGGCCGGGCCATCGCCACCCGGTCGCCGACGTCGAAGGCGGCCAGGAAGGAGAGCAGGAAGCCGCCCGAGGCGCCGGTCGTCACGATCACGTCCTCGGCCGCGACCGCGATGCCGTGCCAGCTGCGGTGGTGTTCCGCGATCGCCTCGCGCAGCGCCAGGATGCCGTTGGCGGGGGTGTAGCCGAGCGGTTCACCCGAGGAGAGCAGCCGGATCGCCTCCTCGGCGACCGGTTTCGGGGCGCCGGTGGACGGCTGGCCGCTCATCAGGCTCAGGCAGTCGCCGTACTCGCGCTGTCGCTGCGCAGCCCGGGCGATCATGTCCATCACATGGAACGGCGGCACGTTCGCGCGCTGGGCAACGGAGAGACGGTCCATATCGCCACAGCCTAGGCTGGTGCCCCGCCACCCCAGCCGCGAGGTGACATGAGCTTCGACGCCCACCAGCTCGACCAGTTCGTGCTCGTGGGCGCCATCGTGACCCTCGGCGCGATCCTTGCGGTCCGGCTCTCGGCCCGGGCCGGGCTGCCCTCGCTGCTGATCTACCTGCTGATGGGGGTGCTGCTGGGCAGCCGCGGCGTCGGCATCCGGTTCGACAACGTCGACGTCGCGCACGCGCTGGGCTTCCTGGCGCTGGCGCTGATCCTTGCCGAGGGTGGCCTGACGACCAGCTGGCGCGACCTGCGGCCCTCGCTGCCGTTGGGCGCGGCACTCGCGACGTTGGGGGTGGTGGTCTCGATCGCCGTGGTGGCGGTGGCGGCGCACTACCTGCTCGGGCTGCACTGGGAGCTGGCGATCCTGCTCGGCGCGGTCACGTCGCCCACCGACGCCGCGGCGGTGTTCTCGGTGCTCCGGGTCGTGCCCCTGCCACGCCGGATCACCGGTGCCCTCGAGGCGGAGTCGGGGCTCAACGACGCGCCCACCGTCGTCCTCGTCACGCTGGTCGCCGAGCATGGGCTGACCAAGCACGAGCCCTGGACCGTGGTCGGCATCATCGTCGCCGAGCTCGTCCTCGGAGCGGCCATCGGACTCGTCGTCGGGTACGGCGGCGCCTGGCTGATGCGCCGGGCGGCATTGCCCACCTCGGGGCTCTATCCGCTCGCCGTACTGACGCTGGCGCTGCTCGCCTACGGCGGTGCCGCGGCGCTGCACGAGAGCGGCTTCGCCGCGGTGTACGTCGCCGCGCTGGTGCTCGGCAACGCCGAGCTGCCCCACCGGACGGCGACGCGGTCGTTCGCCGAGGGGCTGGCCTCACTGGCGCAGATCGGGCTCTTCGTGATGCTCGGGCTGCTGCTCTCGCCGGGGCGGCTGACCTGGTCGACGGTGGGGATGGCGATGGTCGCCGGTGCGGTGCTGACGCTCGTGGCGCGGCCGCTGTCGGTGCTCGCCTGCGCGTGGGCCGGGCGGCTCAGACCGTTCGAGGCGCTCTTCCTGAGCTGGGCCGGCCTCCGCGGCGCGGTGCCGGTGGTGCTGACGACGATCCCCTTGGCCGATGGAGTGGCCGGATCCGGGCGGCTCTTCGACATCGTCTTCGTCATGGTCGTCGTCCTCACCCTGGTCACCGGATCGACGCTTCCGCTGGCTGCGCGGGTGCTCGGCCTGGCGCGGCCCCAGGATCCGCGGAGTCTCGAGATGGAGATCGCGCCGATGGACCAGATCGCAGCCGATCTGCTGCACCTGCGGGTCACTCCCGGCTCACGACTGCACGGCGTCGAGATCCGCGAACTGAGGCTTCCGCCCGGTGCGGTCGTCAGCCTGGTGATCCGAGACGGGCAGTCCCTGGTGCCCGAGACGCGCACCGCACTGCGCGCCGGTGACGTGGTCCTCGTCGTCGTGCCGCGTGCGCTGCGGGAGCAGACCGAGCGCCGGTTGCGGATCGTGAGCCGCTATGGGCGACTGGCCCAGTGGCAGCGGCCCGGGTGAGCCCTGGTCCCGGTCGGGGTCTAGTCGAGCACCGGCTAGTCGAGCACCGGGCTGCAGATGGTGGCGTCCTTGCTCACCTTGAGCGAGGCCTTGCCGTTGCCGACGCGGCTGAAGTTCGGGCCGACGACGACGGTGACGCCGGCCGCGGGGCTCGCCCTCTTCACGACCCGAGCCTGCGGAAGCCAGGTGTGCACCAGCTGCACCGCCGGGTTGCTGGGGTCCGGTGCCCAGATCTCCACGTTGCGGACAGACGCGCTGGCCGGCGCGTTGCCGGTGGTGCCGGCGCCGAACTGATGCTTCTCCATGTCGGTGAGCGTGAGCTCAGCCAGGCCCCCGCGATTGCTGGCGTTGAGGATGGAGACGGTCACGTCGACAGGTGAGATCTGGTCGCCCGCGTGCAGTTGGGTGGTCGTGCAGGACTGTGCCTTGGCGCGGCTGGGGAAGGGCCGGGTGGCGGCATGCCAACCCCACAGCCCGGCGACCACGATCATGGCCACCAGCACTGTCATCGTCGCGAACGTGCGCAGACCGGAGAGCATGTCAGGAGCCTACGGTGTGGACCCGGGCGTGCAGGACGTGGCGCTGCTGCAGGGCGGCACGCAGCGCGCGGTGCAGACCGTCCTCGAGGTAGAGCTCCCCTCGCCACTCGACCACATGGGCGAAGAGGTCGCCGTAGAACGTGGAGTCCTCGTCGAGCAGCGAACTGAGGTCGAGCTGGTCCTTGGTGGTGACGAGCTCATCGAGACGTACCTGGCGTGGGGGCAGCGCTGCCCAACCCCTGGCCGTGAGGCCATGGTCTGGATAGGGGCGCCCGTCGCCCACGCGCTTGAAGATCACCCCCGTGACTGTAGCGGTTCTGCCAACACGGGCCCGGTCGTCGGCCTTCGGGTCGACTCTGTACGCCGCCGCGGCCGGGGCTGCGCGCCGGAGGCCGTCAGGCGCTCCAGCGCACGGACTCCTCGACGAAGTCGGCGAAGGCGTAGGTGCCGCGCAAGTCGGCGCGCTCGTCCATGAGCTTGGCGAGTGCGGTGGCGTGGCGTGCCTTGAGGCTGTGCCGCTGCGCGACGATCCGGTCGAGCTCGGAGTCGCGGTTGCTCGCGGTGAAGTCACTCATCTCGTCCCCCTGGCGAGTTGGTGGTCAATGGGTCCGTCAAGCCTGGCCGATGGATGTTGTTGGAACGTTACAAGTGGGTGTCCAGCGAGCGAACCATTGAATAGTATGTCGATCAATTTAGAACAACGAGTCAACCCATGCCAGCTGTACGACCTCGACTCCGTGATCTCGCGTCACCAGACGGGCGCGACCCGGCCTCGTCGGGGTCGGCCTGAGAGGACCGAGGAGCGGCCCCTCCTCAGGGGAACCCGACAGCATCAGGCCGGGTGCCGCCAGGTCGCGCAGTGACTGGATCACCGGCTCGAAGAGCGCGCGGGAAGCGCCGCCGGTGCGCCGCGCGATCACGAGGTGAAGCCCGACATCGCCTGCCTGGGCCAGGAGCGGTTGCAGCGGGTGCACCGGCGAGCCCTGAGGGGTTGCCACGAGGTCGTAGTCGTCGACCAGCACGAAGACCTCCGCGCCGGACCACCAGGATCGATCGCGCAGCTGTTCGGGAGTCACGTCGGGGCCGGGCACGCGGTGCTGCAGGTAGGCGGCGAGGTCGTGGAGCACCGGCGTCGCCTGTCCGGCGTTGCTCAGGTAGTGGAGCAGGTACTCCTCGGGGATCTCGCCAAGCAGCGCCCGGCGATAGTCGACCACGACGAGTTGCGCCTCGCGGGCCGAACGTGTCCGCATCACCTCCCGGGCGTAGGCCCGGAGCAGGGCGCTCTTGCCAGACCTGCTCTCACCGAGCACCAGCAGATGCGGCTCGGTGTCGGGATCGAGGCCGATCGGCTTCAGCTCCTGCTCCTCCACTCCCAGGAGAAGCCGCGAATCCGCGGAGGCGCCGCTCTCCTCCCTGCCCGCGAGCGAGTGGACCTCTGCGAGGGTGATCCGCTCCGGGAGTAGGCGCAGCTTCGGTCCGGCCGGCCCGCTCCAGGCCGCGCAGACGCGGTCGACGAGATCGCCGATGCCGGCGCCGAGCGTGCCTGGACGTCCGTCGGCGTCGATGCGAGGTAGGGCAGCGAGGAAGTGGAGTCGATCGCCCCGGATGCCTCGGCCCGGCCTTGCCGTGGGCACGAGCGCCGCCGACTTCCGGTCGATCTCGGAATCCAGGGCATCGCCGAGTCGCAACTCCAGTCTGGTGCCGAGCAGGTCGCGCATGGCGGCGCGGAAATCGGACCACCGCGATGCCCCGGCGAGGATGTGGACTCCGAACGTCAGCGCACGCTGAGCCACGTGCTGCACATCGGTCTCGAGGTCGTCGAAGGACTCTCGCAGCGCCGCCCAGCCGTCGACGACGAGGAACACGTCGCCGTACCCGTCGTCCGCCAGGCCCTCGGCACGATGCGCGCGGTAGCTCTCGATGGAGTCGAGGCCGCGCTCGCGGAAGTAGCGCTCGCGACGCTCGACGATCCCGCGGATCTCCGCCACGAGGCGGCGTACGGTGTCGGGCTCGGCGCGGGCGGCGACCCCGGCCACGTGCGGGAGCCGCGTGAGTGGGGCGAACGCGCCCCCGCCGAAGTCGAGCACGAAGAACTGCGACTCCAGCGGCGTCGTGGTCAGCGCGATCGAGGTGAGGATCGTCCGGAGCAGGGTCGACTTCCCCGAGCGAGGGCCGCCGACGACCGCGACGTGCCCGGCGGCGCCCGTCAGGTCGACGGTGAGCGTCTCGTGGCACTGCTCGCGCGGACGGTCCACCGTGCCCAACGGCACCACCAGCCCGTCGCGCTGGCGCCATCGGGGCGAGATCAGGCCCCGCCGTGGGTCGGCCACGAGGTCGGGCATGAGGTCGTCGAGGGTGCCGGGCTGGTCCAGCGGAGGCAGCCAGATCTGGTGGGCGGCAGGACCGCGGCCCGAGATTCGGCGTACGGCGAGATCGAGCACGGAGTCACGTGGGCCGTCGCTGCCGACCGGTGCCACGGGGTCGGGCCGCGGCCCCACGTCCGGGCGCACCTCGGCGACGCTGAAGGGCCAGATGCCCTGGGCCGGTGCATCCGGCGGCGTGCGCAGCGGACCCGGTTCGGTCGCCGGTCCCGAGACGTAGGCCGCGTTGAACCGTTGCAGGGTGGTGGGGTCGGGCCTGAGGTAGCCCAGGCCGGGCATGGCCGGGAGCTCGTAGGCGTCGGGGACGCCGAGCGCCGCGCGGGACTCCTGGGCCGAGAAGGTGCGCAGGCCGACGCGGTAGGACAGGTGGGATTCCAGGCCGCGGAGGCGGCCCTCCTCGAGGCGCTGCGAGGCCAGCAACAGGTGCAGCCCGAGCCCGCGACCGAGTCGGCCGATCGCGACGAAGAGATCGATGAACTCCGGCTTCTCCGCGAGCATCTCGGAGAACTCGTCGACCACGACGAGCAGCGACGGCAGGGGCGGAAGATGCCCGCCCGCGGAGTCGGTCGTGCGGGCATAGTCCTTGAGCGAAGGGACGCCCGCAGCGCGGAGCAGCTCCTGTCGGCGCACCATCTCGCCGGAGAGTGCGTCCTGCATGCGGTCGACGAGCGTCAGCTCGCTGGCGAGGTTGGTGATCAGCGCCGAGACGTGCGGCAGCTCGGCCATCCCGGCGAACGTCGCGCCGCCCTTGAAGTCGACGAGCACCATGTTCAGCTCCTCGGGGGAGTGCGTCAGGCCGAGGCCGAGCACGAGGGTGCGCAGAAACTCCGACTTGCCCGAGCCGGTCGCACCGATGACCAGGCCGTGCGGGCCCATCCCTTGCTCGGCCGACTCCTTGAGGTCGAGGCAGACGGGGGCGCCGTCGTCATCGACGCCGATCGGCACCCGCAGGCGGTCGCGCGCCGACCGTGAGCGCCACGTCTGGCCCGGATCCAGGTGGCGTACGTCGCCGATCCCGAGCAGCTGGATGAGGTCGACGCCGCCGGTCCCGGTCGATGCCGTCTCGCCGGTGCGCCCGCTGACCGCGGGCAGCGGGGCGAGCCTCCGTGCGAATGCTTCGGCCTCTGTCAGCGTCAGGCGGTCGACCCTCGCCCGGACGTCGTCCTCGTGCGCGCGCATCACCCGGTCGTCGGCACGTCCATCGTGCCGCGACGCGGGGTCGGCCAGCCGCAGGTGCAGTTCGCCTATCTGCGGCACGCCGTCGCTCGCGCTCAGGTGGAGCTCGGTGACGCCGGCCACGCTCTCGGCTGCGATGACGGCGTCGCCCGCAGCGAGGCGAGCATCGTCGACGACGACAAGCACGTGTGGCGCTGTGCCCTCGCCGTTGGCATGGCCGTGGCGTGGCCTGGCCGCGAGCTCCGCTGGCAGGAGAGCGGTGAGCTCGTCGCGCTCCGTGGTCACCATCCGCGCCGGGCCGACGGCGTCACTCTTGCGCCTGCTGTGGCTGTGCGGCAGCCACTTGACCCAGTCCCAGTCGGCGAGCGACTCCGCGGAGGCCAGGACGGCGACCACGACGTCGATCGGAGAGTGGGACGCTGTCGCAGCGCACACCAGCGCGCGGGCGGTCGCGCGAGCCTCTTCCTCCTTGCCGCAGACCATGATCCGGCTGCAGGCACGCAGGTCGAGGGTCGCGGGGAGGTCAGGCTGCATCCGGTGCACGGTGAGCAAGCGGTGCAAAGCAGAGGCAGCGACCGGATCGACCGAGTCGACCGGCGCGCTCTCGGGCGGCACGAGCTCGAGCGCGAGGGGTTCGCGCAGAACCCGACCGACCGCTGCTACCACTGCAAGGCGGAGCTGCTCGAGATCGCTCGCCCGCGCGCCGACGCGCTGGGGCTGGCCGAGGTGCTGCTGGG
>Ga0131853_10010270_pt1 | contig 17122 bp, 11 predicted proteins | sample TergutLab28metaG_FD_92764 | JGI IMG/M metagenome (GOLD analysis project Ga0131853, IMG submission 92764) | Labiotermes labralis P1 segment gut microbial communities from Petit-Saut dam, French Guiana - Lab288 P1 (version 2) (version 2) | ecosystem: Host-associated > Arthropoda: Insects >... | reverse complement strand
TTTTTTCTCTTCAAAATGCAGTTTGTTTCATAATTCTAACGTATTTGGTTCCTGTATTATTCACATTTTATATACAGGGTGTGCTAAAATTTAAAAAATAATTCCGGCGCCAAAAGGTTAACAAAATTATTACTCACAGTCACATTAAATCTACAACATACTTCACTGCAATTCAACCTGATAATTTGCCCACATATCTCTCTCTCTCTACCTGTGTATGCCACTGTTGTTGGTTGGTTGGTTGGTTAGTTGATTGGTCAGGTTGTTATTGCATGAATACGGGAGATGGTCCCTGTTTCTGACCTGCCAATTTCAAGGGCTCCGCTATCATTACACAGGTTGGGGGTCCACATATTTCCCACAAGATAATGGAATGTGTTTCACTGATATATCATGTACACAAGTTGTTTCGAAATACAAACATGAATTTTGTTCAGTCTTTTGACTATCAGTCGCATGGTCCTTGGTGGTTCACAATAAATAAAAGCTGACAATATCATACAGAGGGTCACGCAGTGAAGGCATACAGCTTAATGCTTCATTCTAATTTTTATTGTATTTTTTCAGGTCACAAAATAACGACAGCCCATACACAGAAACGCTATATCTGCTAGACCCATTAGTTAGGAAGACCCACCATCCACAGTGCGCAATCGCTGAGTCTTTCCTAACTTCACAGCACTTCTGGTAAGTACAGTTCCAATGTTGTCTGTTGGCTCTTCCAAACCCATGACTTCAACATACCTGTAAAAATACACGAAAGCTATGCTGTTACACAAGATAACAGGTGAGTTATATAAATATACAAAGAGCCTCTCTAATCTTGTCCTCAAGTGTAGGTATATATGATCTCTGCCTGCAAACTGATTTGGCCAACAGGATCCTCACCAGAGCACAAGAGGGGTGGTCACTGTGTGTGAGAATGTATTTTGGTTGAACACGTGTTCATTTACATTAGTGCTGCAGGATGGCAAGGTGTACAGTAAGTGGGACTGTAAACAGGCAGAATATGGATACTGGCATTCCGAAAGCCCCTGTCCACGTCACGATATTCCTTCGCAAGACCTTAAAGTTGGGGGCTGGCTGTGTTTCGAGCGTGTGCAAAATCTTAACTCCCAAGTCTGTTATAGCACCAATAAATTTTTACACCATTCCTTACAGAATTAACAGAATTAAAAAGGTGTGCTTAATTTATGTACCCAACTGAACTGCCTCAGCCCACAAAGCAATTAATTCTGTAGTAAAACTAACAAGATGCACCGATGTATCAAATTTATTTTATTTTAGAATGACACTCTACATGTTTTGGACGGTCTTTCCATCCATCATCAGGAGTTCAAGACTGTACACACAACAACAGGCATTTGTCAAGCAGATACTGCTGTCTGCTTGCCAACAAGTATCTGTCCATATGAACTAACCTGAATATAGCCTTTCAACCCACAAATAAAATATACCAGCAACTCTCGGACAGACCCAGCAACATAAACCCCAGCAGAATATATCAACATAAATGCAACAGGTGCAATCATGCATACATCACGCAAATTCCAATTTCAGGAATAGCAAAAAAGTCTGGTGGAGAGAGATCAGAGCCCTGCAGCGGCTGTGGAACCACAAGGAGTTTCTTTTGAGGCACAAACTTCTGTATGGAGAGTGCCATGTGCAAGGGAACGTTGTTACAGTGAAGCAACCAGCTGCATTTACAACACTGTTAAGTAGCTTCTTTCGTATCGCGTCTGGCAAAAGCCATAAAACGGTAAGTATGCTTGATTCAGTGTTTGACCCAACAGCATTTTTTAAAAATCGTCAACACACACTTCGTTTCAATTAAATAATGGTTTTTACTCAACAACAAATCATTGTAAGACTGCAACAAAAACAGCAACAAGATCAAGACTGTCTACCAAACCACACCCAACCATCATACAACAGTCATATGATCTTAACCCTTTACCTGCTAACGTGTAGAACACGGTGAGCTCCGAATAATGCTAGCAAAGGGCAGATGGGATTTAACTCAGTGTTTAAAGGGTTTATGACATGCTGTACACAGAGTCTGACAGCTTTTTGAACAGCCTTCGTACATAATTTAATTCACTGGCACCTGTACACCATATTAAAACATGCTGCATCCTAGAATGACATAAAAACCTTACCTCATATAAGTATGTCTTGTCAAGGGCAAAAGCATAATACATGAACACCTAATAAATTCTTAAAAAATGTGGCAAAACTCTTGCACAGTATTTTGAAATGACTAACAAATCAAAATGTCATTCACAAATTAACAGCACACTCAAAGGAATAATTTCTGGCTTTCAGTTCAGAATTCTTTGTGCTCCCAATTTCCTAAGAATGTCAACAATAAGATGTATGTAACAGTAATGTTACCATTTGTTCATGCGGTTGTATAATTCGGTGTCCCACAGTGGTTAAGTGTTCTAGAACAGGGTACCGGCAGGAACATTTTGACATAGGAGGAAGGATGTGACAGAACGGTATATAAAATGTATAAAGGTAAAGGTAAAGTGATCCCGTTACAGGCCCGGTGTGGTCCATAGGGTGAATAGAGGTACAGCTCTACTCTTCCATGACCGCAACACTAGAAGGGGTGGGTGGTCAGCAGCGCGCCCCGGCCGCACTTTACCGCCGGGAAAGACCTAGTACCCATTTTACAGGAGGCTGGGTGGGTCCCAGGGCCAGTCTGGATGGGTGGAAAATCTTGTCCCCACCGGGATTTGATACCAGACTTTCCAGCCCATAGTCAGTCGCTATACTGACTGAACTACCCAGCCCACAGATAAAATCTGTACTTCTTGCCAAATAATATCAGAACACACATATCAAAAATGATGAGATGAGCTGTCCACTAGCCTGCATTGGACAGGCGCAAGATTAATACAAAATTCTGGTTGTAAACCAGGTACATTCAACCCATACATGTTTTAAATCAGACATAATTCAGCATAAAAAAGGTAACCATAATTTCACACATTTTAGTGCTAAAATATACATGAGGCCACTTGGAAGAACAAGGTGTAGTTATGAGGCCAAACATGGCACTAAATAAGAAAGCTTGATGTAATGATTCGACCAGGAATGGACTGTGTTATATCAGGAGACACATTTTACTGTGGCAAACATTCCACTATGTAAAATATTAGTAGAAATTGCTTTACCCAAACTGACTGTTTTTATTCAACCAGTACAACAGGTAATCAGCAATGATTTCGACACCAACCAAATGATCTTGCAGACAAGCTGTAAATCAAACAAAGGCATGGTAAGTGCAAACAGATCAGATGTTTCATGATCAGAATACTAAAACACAAAGCCCCAAACATAATGAGCCAGTGTGGCTAACACAGGGCTGGTAGCCATATTCTAATGTCTGGAGAGTGGTATTGGTTGAAGATGCAATACATGGCCAGCCGGCGTATGCACATTCCGGTGCAATAATGTAACATGGGGCCAGATGGAGTGTGCACATGTTCTGGTGCAATAATGCAATATGTGGCTGGTACAGCTTAACATGCATGATCATATCTTCTCATCTTACCTGATAACAAACATTAGTAATTGATATAAAATTAATAAATATTTCATAAGTGACCAAAAACTGTAATTACCTTACATAATGCAAAAACTGTAAGTGTCTTACCACATAAAGCTAACCGAAGTCCCGTTTCAATGTCTGGAACATTTGGAGTAAGAATGCCCGGTGTATCTAACAAATAAATCAAGGGATTATCCGACACTTTAATGCGGTTCTGAACACTCCGTGTTATACCAGCAACCGCACCAACCGCAGTAGCTTTACCTGTAAAATAACGTTACCCCAGAAATAATGAGTTCAAAACATGGGTGCCCAAAACGATGAGATAATTGGATACAGACATGAACTACGTCATAAATTGCACATACAGGCCAGGTTCTGTGTATTCTCGGTCTTGGCTCTAAATGCCACAAACATTTATAAATTACATTAAATTGTAACATGCACCCTGTAAGGTGAGGTAAATTCAGTCAAAAACACAACTATGAATATATGGCTAAATGATGGTGTTTATTAGCAATGGAAAAACTACATGTTTCAGCCTACAGCGGCCATCATCAGGTTTTGACAACTTTCTTGCTTTAAGAGTTATATATAATATGCATAAACTGCATGGTGATGATGAGATCTCATCATCACTATCATTTATGTGCGTTTGTTAAGTTTGTTAACTTAACTTAACTTAAATTAACTTAACAAACGCACGCAAATGATAATGAGGATGAGATCTAAACATCGACATGCGGTTTATGCACATTATATATAGCTCTTATAGCAAGAAAGTTGTCAAAACCTGAAGATGGCTGCTATAGGCCGAAACATGTAGTTTTTCCATTGCTAATAAACACCATCATTAGCCATATATTCATAGTTGTGTTTTTGACTGAATTTACCTCAGTTTATAGTTTAAACATAGAACAGGGATGGCACACCTCAAAATGCGGCCTGTGACATAAGTATGTTACTGACGGTAACTGTGAATTAAATCACATGAAGAGGTTGTGTTACTGGTCTGACATGACTCCTATGTTCGTTGCCTCACATTAAAAATGTCATAAAAGGAAAACTAAGAAAATCAGTCTAATATTTTGCAAGGCACTGTGTTACAGTACTACTAGTAGCGCAAAATCTGTGAACAGATGAGCACAAGTACACTTCCTAAAACATGCTCATACCCTTTATAAAGAGTTTAAAACCGGTACCAATCTTCTCATACCTCTACCAAGATACTTAGACCGAAGTGTATTTATGATTGACGACTTTCCAACATTAGGTACACCAATCACCATAACAGAGAAATCCTTTTCTTCACTTCGATTGTACCTTTCGGAGGCAGAAACCAACTTAACTACCGTAGGAATGATCTGAAAAGTATTGAAACCATACACAGTTCAGTAAGCGTGGAAGCACTCATGCTGTGATCTGCCCCAATCCTCAGTACACATGTAGAAGTGAGCCAAGATAGGAAAGTAGCAGGTTCAGCACAAGAGACGAGGGGAGAAAGACAAAAGGTGCTATGGACATGATATCCATGGAGGAAACAAAAACACAGTGACACTGTTGAATGATGACTTCCACAATTTGAACCTTTACCAAGAACTGTGAATTTGTGCTAATTTCCATGAAGACACATGGACATTACTGAATAAAGCCCCTTCTCCTCCTGCGTACATCATTAAAAGTTTGTGTCAATTACAATATGTGGCTCGAAGACCTTCACCATTCATTCAAAACTACTGTATTCAAATCATTTTTCTGTAGATTCCTCATGTCACTCAATCATCACACCAACCACTGCACATATATAAAATTTATAAAATTTACACATTAAACATTAAAAACGCTCCGACATGTTTCAGTCCTAAGACCATCATCAGGGAGCTATATCGTCCTTGCTAAAGTCACACTAGAAATAGTCACAGATTAATTTTGCTGTGCAAGTTGGCCATTGTGGCAGCATGCCATGTTGTGTAATGTCATGTTGCGAAGAGTGCCGCGCAGGGCAGGGCAGGTACAGCGAAATTAATCAGTGACTATTTCTAATGTGACTTTAGCAAGGAATATATAGCTCCCTGATGATGGTCTCAGGACCAAAACATGTCGGAGCATTTTTAATGTTTCAATGTGTAAATTTTATAAATTTAATATATGTGCAGTGGTTGGTGTGATAATTGAGTATCTCGACAACATGCACGGTGTAACAATGAAAATAAAAAAAATTCCTCATGTTCCTCCAGACTGAGATTATGTAGCACTGAATATGAAACCTGGGATCATGCCTGGCAAATCAAAAGGCATGGCAGAAGATAAAATATTATTCCAACATTTATCTAGAGGAACTGATAAAGATAAGAAATGACATTATGACTACAGCCTCCCTGGGATATGTCAATGTGCAGTTTGATAGATGGCTTTGTTCCCATCTACCAAACAACATGATAACCCTGAACAAAATCACGGTTGGACATAAATAGGCCTACTGAACTATCACAAAATTACATTTGGCAGTACACTGACTCTCATATATAACTTATATCTTTCTGTATGCTTGCCAACCTGCTTTACACCTGGGCATTTCATGTCTTTGCAGTTGGTATAAAATATGTGATTATAGCCTTGTTTTCTTAAAATGGCTTCCATTTCAGGTTTCATCTGCAGGTCTGCAAGGTCCTTCTTATTCAGAACCAGTATGTGAGGTTTCACTCCACTCACAGTGTAACGGAAATTAGGATTGCGTCCAGATAAAGGTATCTGTTATGGGTTAAGGAAACCTACATAAGTGTTACATTGTTCCATACCTGCTTATGATTAAAATGACTCCTGTGTCTAAACACTAAATAATGATAGTGTGTAATGCACATGGAGATAGGGTCCACACATTCAAGGCCTCAGCAGTAAATGGATGTGAGGTTATTTTTATACATAAACAAAGATACGACTTCCATATTTATAAGCATATAGACATGAGTAAAGTCTGTTAATCATTCATTAATTTAAAAAGAAACATAAAGCAGGTGTAAAATTGGCCTTTACTCCATTGGTGAGCTTAAATTCAAGCTAAGATCAAGGCAAGATATTGCATGACATCATTACACATGAATGTCTGGGCAGATGATATAATCTATAACACATCATCATCATCATAATACACCTGGAAGCGCACATGAAAGGATACACGAGCATCGTGGACTTCTATTACGCAGTCTACCAACTTCAGTTTTTGTTGCATCAGTCTCAAACCTATAAGAAGGTGTTTAATTAAAGTAAATAAACAGACAAGCTAATGACACTTAAAGAATTTAACCCAGTAATACAACATCTGGTCTATTCCTAATACCTGTGTAATAAACCACAGATAGAGCAAGAAATGGGGCAGGAAAACCTTTACACTAAGCACCCCACAAACATCAGTACAGACACTGTTTACTTTGCGTTGATTGTGAAATACTAGTTGTGACCTGAACCTGTTCAGGTGCCGTGGTGCCTCTCGACTATTTGCAGTGACTTTTCTCAATCAAAGAACACATAGTTTCTTAATTGACCAAACTTTCGATTTGCATTTATGTCACATTTCAGTGTGACAGTGCATGTCATCTTGTTCCATTGCAATACATACAGCAATTATACAAGAAACAAAATGACACCCTTTCTCTGCAATACTTACATCCCACCCCCCCCCCCCAAAAAAAATATTATTGAGACAATAACATTCAAAGGACAATTATGAAATAATTCAGTTTTAAGTCCCTAACATAATGTACATAACTTAAACACATAGCAAGTAGGCACTAACAGTGTCACAGTATTAACAGTGAGTATTTACAGGTTCAAGATGGAAAAACCCTTCATTCCTGATGCCGATAAATATGGTAAACAGTATTATTCAGCTTGCTGTTTCTGTATTTCGTTTATATAAAACAGAGAAAACTTTGTGTTTATTTGATTATTTAACAACACCGTACCAACGGGAGTTAAAAGAGATGATAAAAACAGTTTTTTGCCAGCATGTGTTCAAGGAAATAGTGAATTGAGGTTCTTCCTTGGAAACCCCAAGAATCACGCAAACCTCATACGTTGCGTGCTCACCGAAATTCAATAGGGTGAATTACAGTACAGATATATTTAACTTAACAAGAACCTACCTTTCCCCATATGACCCGGGAACCATAGCAAAGCTTCTTTATTTACTACCCGAAAACTTTCTCGAAACTGGTACAAGGAATTGGCGACTCTTTGTGCCATATCACGTCATGTATGGAAACAACCTGAAAGGTTAAGTCTCTCCCTTTCTGCAAATTACACAGTCATACATTTTCAAGTGCAATTCTGATTTTTTGTTTAGGTTATGTTTGAAATAAATTACAACACACAAGACAACTACTTCACGGATGACAGGTTTTGACCGCGTTGGTGAGCGAAGTTCAATATCCTTCCACCAGATGGAGGATAACTTCACTCAACATCAAACTGATAAAATTGTGATACATGTTCTGTGGTAGTAAATGGCATTGTTCGGCGCTAGTAAACGTGTTTCGGAGTTGGTAGTAAATGTTCGTGAGAGCATGGTGCAATATGCGCATTGCGGTTTTGTGAGTAGTAACGTTAGCAGCAGGTAGCAGTAATTTTGTCACATCATCTGTTTGGCCAAAGCCAAGGATGTTTTTACGTATGACATTTCATGATATATGAACATGAACAGATAAGTTAACACTGTTAGTCACGGTTATGTAGTATTTTCGTTTACTGCTGTATTTCGGCTTTTGTGGAAAGGCCTCATCAGGCACTGTAACAATGCATCACACAAGACTATTTAAATACAACCGTTTAGAATAACATTTTTTCAGACAGCTGAGATCTCAATTATGCAGAGTTGTGTAAGTCGAAACTACATAACACTCGAGTGTATATTAAGGCAACAAAATGATGAATTGATGACTGTGATAAAAGTGAGCCACATGTTCAGTCATAAATATGGGATTGTTTTGTGAAAGTTGGAGGTCCTGTCCTGCGACTAAACAAGGCTGGCAATACACGTGTAACGTAACTTTGTTTCATGTTCGCGTACACAGTTTTTTTAGATGCAAAGCATTAACTAGAGTGTGTGTGTGTGTCTGTATTGTGACCTTAGTTGTCGGATACACGATCTGTGGTTACCGAGCATGCAATTCACATCCTTTTAGCGTCGTGCTGGATGTCATGTGTTGCCCGTCTGGATGTACCATACTTGTCCACATTGTCTCATAAAACGGCACGATTTTCTGGGAGGAAAAGTTGAATATATAATGTGTGTTTTGATGCTCACTACAACTTTTGTCTCAAACATTTCTCATTCTAAGAAGAATTCAGCGTCATTAATCTATATAGGTCTTCATATTAAGTACCCGTTATTCCTGGCAGATTTTACTGAACCTTGAATTTGTTGACAGACTTTAGAAAAATCCTGAAACACAAATTTTCACGGTAATCTCATTGGGAGCCGAGTGTTGTATGTAGATGGACATCACGAAGGTAATAGTCGCTTTCTGCAATTTTGCGAACGCGCCCAAAGGGAAGAAGTTCCGTGTATTGGCTCGTAAACGTTTTCCTCGAGTTACTACACTTCCCCGTCCAGACTAGTTGTGTATATTCGCTCAGTCGTCTAGTGATTTTGTTTAATGCAGTTCTGTTGTCATAACCCAAGTATTCTCTTTGCTAAGGAGTGATAAGACCTGCTTCTTACGGGCCAATGGAATATGACCATCTTCTGGACACCTTTCTGTGGCCTAAGAGTAGGTCCTGCTTTTCGCGGGAGTGTCTAGACTAGGGTTAAGTGTGGAAGTGTCTAGACTAGGGTTAAATGCAGTGGCACACAAAGCGTTTGCAGGTTACATAAGGTTGTACTGAATTTGTTGTTAACTTAAGCAGTTGCATAGTATTCTGTGTTTTTGATGATGTCAGGTAGGCTAAGTGGAAATAATTCTTGTTTTCAGCCCGTGACTGTTCAGTTAATGCCCAAGGTGTATTTCATGTGTTAATTTTGTTCTGGTTTTTTTTTTCTTTTTTGCAAACGCGTGGTATTTGTAAGGTGTAAGTTTGTGTGTGTGTATGCATTACTTGTGATATATTTAATGGTGTTGTCAGTAGCTCACACTATGTAGCTTCAAATATTAGGGTTTGTTATATGAATCATAAATTGGAGAGGATATAGATGGGAGCATTAGTGGCCCAAATGCTGGTGCTGTCCCACAGTTTGCCCAGAGGGACCGAAGAAGAGTACAGAATGTCGCAGTCAGATTTTTTGGTGTTTGCACCAAGATTAGAACCCAGGAGATTTAAAATGTGTAGCAGCAATGCAAAGCACTCGCTTATTAAAGTGTCCCGTTTTGTGTGTGGTGAGAAAAGTTTCGAAGTGTCATACCAAGTTAAACAGGAATTGAAATACAATTAAAACTATTTTGTTTTGTAGTAATAGTTTTCAGATAGTTCATTCATGTTGATATAAAGAGTTTTATGTCATCAGCGTAGTAGATGATAGAAGGAATTTTTTTTTCAGCAAATTTTTGGCCACAGCTGAGAATGTTCAATGATTTGCTCACACAGTGTCGAACGCAGAATGTCTGCCAAACTTCAGGTAAAGCATTCCCATGACAGGCATGGACAGGCTCTGAGGGTTCCAGGAGTCTGATGCTCCCAGATTGCAAGACATTCAGCACATGTAGGTGGTAAGGTTGTCAGCCCTACGCACTGGCCGCCTTTACCCCCAGGGCCATAGGGTGGCCAGCAGGATTATGTCAATGAAAAATTCCAATGACACCATCAGAAATTGAACCCGTGACCTTCCGGTTTGTAGCGCAGTGCCTCAACCAACTGCACCACCGCGTACCCCCAAACTCCAGGTGGTTGTTCATTATTCTTTTTGTGCAATAGGTGCAATATAAACATGGACTGAAATCTCAGTTGCTACAAAGTTACTGCCCATATCGGTTAAGTTGGTGCTGAGACAGTGTGATCACCTATGCCCTATGCATATATGTAACTGTGCTGTCTAATTGACAACCCTCTAATTTGGCTGTTCATTCTTGACAAACGTTTATCAACAGACTACCACCTCCATAGCCTACATGATGAGTTATCACTTATGATGGAAGACATTCCTCTTCTGTCCATATTGAACATATGGCTGCCATATAACACCAGACTGTCCAAATGTATGCCATAGAAATTGGATTAGCCATGGAGATCCACATGTCTGGCCGCCATATTTGGCAGACTTGATATTCTTTTATTTATACTTCTGGGTGTAAGAGAAATTGCAGATGTTAGATGCTGTCTATGAGAACAGTCATGAACACATACAGAAAGTGACACATACTGTATTACAGTGAGTTTGCTTGTGCATGGTGGTGCAGGACATAATTTCAAATGGGATGTTGCTTAAGTATATACATTATGTCACAACTTACTTTAAATATAAGTACATAATGGTTGATGTGACTCAAAATAAGCCAGTGAATAGCCATGTAAAGTTTGGTGCATGTTTTGTACAATATCCTGTATAAATGTTTCACCGTGTTTATGGTGTTTATTTTTATTGAATATTTTACAAAAAACATTGGAAATAAACGGAAACTTATTATTTTCGGTGTTTTGTGATTTTATTTTGTTCCTTGGTTATAAAATTTTGTGACACTGGCTATAAATGCATTTCAGAATTGTCAGCCCTGTCACATTAAATGGGATAGATGACAAGGAGGAAAACCTCTACAAAATGAAGAAGTAAAAAGAATTTGCAGTGTTTAGTGAGAGTTGTGTTATATGAAAGATCATCTTGCATTTCAAGGAAACTCACTGAGGTCTGATCAAATGTGCAACCATTTGCACCTACTAATACAGGGTGTTCAACTTAAAAGTGGACCATTAACTAAGCTGTGAATATATCATGTCAGATACTATTTATAATGGTACTGTTGGTATGACATTATAGTACTACATGTGCAGGAGTTGGCAAGACTGTTGCAGGAGAGGGGAGAACTGGTCTTGGCCATCTGTATCAGTTGAATCAGTCGACAGTGAGTGCTGGTGTTTGAACAACGCCCTTTTTACACTTCCATAATGTGGTTAACAGTGGAAGAACATGTATTTATTTTGGAAAGTTATTTACAAACGATGTCTTACTTCCACTGTAGACAAAGTTTTTTTGAAAAATTTGGAAGGCAAGCACCAGTGAAAAGTGCTATTGCGAAAATGTAAAGTTGCGAGGAACATGGTGAAACGTGTCGATAAGTGCATTGAAATGAATGGACATCATTTCCAACACTTACTGTAAATTCAGGCTAGTTGTGTAATATAAAATGTTGTAAATCTTAGTAAATAAATTACTTATATTAAAATACAGTCCACTTTTAAGTTGAACACCCTGAATTAGTGATTCACAAATGGTGTATGATTTTACAATTTTGTATTTGTGCTTGCAGGTGAAACATTGTTGCATAACTCTTGCAAAGCAACTATAGCTGCTAAACAAATAGTGGTCAACATGTACTGTTACACAGGTCTGGTAATTAAAATGCACACAACAATGAACTGAAATTTGCTACCAGTGACAATGATATAATCATTTTAGAGATGTCCGCAACTCCGAGAAGAGAACTCGAAGATTTGCCAGTTGCTGAAAACGCAAAAGAACTGACTGCTGTTGGTAATGAGCTAGAAAGTTTAGAATTAAATTCTGGTGACTTGATGTTATGTGTTGACGAAGTTGCAAAGCCTGGACAGGATATTCCAGGTTCGCATCCCACGGAATTGTGCACATCAGAGATCGAAGCTGCAAGACAGCCTTCTGCAGCTCATTTGTCAAATGTTTCACATGTTGAATGCAGTATATCAGGAATACATAAAAAAACGCTTGGGACTACTGATGGCGCCATCGTCACAGAAGAATGCAGTGAAAGCGGGGTCCAGAAATATGATCAATCAGAGCTTGAACCTCACTCTGGAGGCACCAGTGATTCAAGTACATCTTGCAATGTCTGGGATTTTAACCAGGAAGCCCAAGACAATGTAGAAACTAAGAAAGTGAAGGGATTGTTTATTGGTGCAGGGGATGATAGGCAAGGTCATGTGTCAGGCTGTGTAGCATCAGACAGTGTAAGTTCCTTGGGAACTCATTCTAGTCAGAAAAAGAAGATAAGAGCATCACGTTTGTTGGTAATGAATTCACCTGGAACTAGGAAGCATAAATCTGTGTGTGACACATCAAATGTTGAACAGAATTCTAAATACATTAAGAGCAACAGAACTAGAAGTGTTGAGTGTACTGAAGATACTGAACCTAATGTTGCTGGTATGCGAGAATTCAATTTGGAAAATGCAACCACTAGCTTTACAGGATTACACCTTCAGTGTGTAGACAAGACTGAACCATCGCCTTCTAGATGCTCATCCCCAAATGATGCTACATCAGCATTGTTTAGGATGCCAGTTGCTGGTACTACACTGTGTGACGTACTGGATTTTTCTACATCTACAGGTGTACGGCATGAGAAACGTACGTATGGGTAAAGTAGAATTTATTATGCAGTACTTTTGTTTGCCATGTACAGGCTGACATTGGTCATTCATTAAACCATGCTTCTGTATTCTTATAATAAAACCAACTAGATACACTAATATCTCAAATTTATTTTTGGATTAGGACTGTACATGTTTCAGACAGTTTCTCTCTCCATCATCAGGATTCTAGCGCTGTACACACAACAAAACCTGTATGACATATACCTATTGCTGTGTGTACATTGCTAGACTCCTGATGATGGACAGAGAAACTGTCCAAAACATGTAGACTCCTAATCCAAAAATGAATTAGAGATATTAGTGCATCTCGCTGGCTTTATTATGAGGATATATCATGATGCATGGTCCGCTGAATGTGAAATGCTTCTGTAGTCTGGAGGACTGTGTCAAAAGTTCCCTTTGTTGACTGTTATTTCTCACATGGTTCAACCTGTGCGTGGCCATCATCAGGGCAATCATGAATGTAGAACCAGGGAATTACTGTTGGCTTTACATTTGTGTCGTGTGTGTTTCCAACGGGATAGTCAAAATTCGTACGATTAAGAGTTACGGTTGTTCCAGTATTTGGCAAAACTTGATGTTAGGATTATGTTTATATGAATTGTTACAGTATTTCAAGTAGGTAATTTGTGTGGGTTCTGAGAATTACCTGGGTACTTGATATAAATTGTATGTATAAATATCAGTCCAATTTATTTGTTTTGTTTTGGTTGATTTTTCATTGTTCCAGAACCTGTGTGTGTTGACCCGAGGCTGCCCAAGGGGTGGACAAGGAAAGTTGTACAGAGAAAGAAAGGTGCATCAGCAGGCAAATTTGATGTGTACATTTTCAGGTAATAACCAAGATTGTTCTGTAATCTCTAATCTCATTGTTTGAAGAGAGAACCAGGTATGAAGTCAACATGTAATGGTGAGGCAGTGCTGAAGGTTTAGTTACTCTGGAACAGACGCCCGGAGAGCCATTGAAGACAGAATGCTAGGAGGCCGTATGCTGATGTAGTGTCATGAAATGATTACAAGATAGAACAGTTTTGTTTTGGGTTGCACAAATAACAGAAGTGACTAACTACGTGGAGCAGAATCCCTGAGAAGTTACCTAATCTGCCCCTTGTCCCTGGCCTGAGCCACATTTACCCTTCAGTGCTGTCCTTGGTGCATGGTACAGTAATGAGTATATTTTTGGTTACTTTAAACCTTATCCTGCTAACGTGGAGAATATGGTGAGCTACTAATAATGCCAGCAAGTGGCAGATGGGATTTAATTCAGCGTTTAAAGGGTAGAATTTAAAACCCTCCGCTTGGACGGTAGTTGGAATTTAAACCCAAACACCATTGAAGAGTTAATCCGGTCCATATATAAGGTCTCTCCATCTATACCAAGGTCTTCCAAGTGGGTTCTTTCAATCACATTTCCCAGCCAGAAACCTGTCTGTGTGTCTGCTCTCCCCCCTACATGCTCTGTGACTCACCCATTTCATCTTCTTTGCCTTGCATTGTGCAGTTTTCTTTAACTTCTTGTTACTTCCTCCCTCTAAGCCCAATTTTCTTCCTCAGCACCGTTTTCTTGAACATCATCGTCCATTGTTCTTCCCTTCATGTGATGGACCACCCATATGAAACAACAGAAATGATATTTCTGTACATTTTAATCTTAGTGTTTTTAGGTAGTCAACTGGGAGACAAAATATTCTGGAATTGATGATAGTAGGCTTTCTTTGAATTTTATATGCTCTTAGTTTCTTCATGCATGGAAAATAGAACAAAATAAAACTGATTTTCCCTATGTATGCCATAAAGGTGTATAGGTGGAGTGGTGTAGCACCACTCATTCTTTACCTGGGTAGAAAGATGACATCGAGTGATTTGCATCTCTCCTGCAATTCAACACCCCTATCCCCCCCTGCTGGGCCCCACAGCCATTTGGACATTTTGGACAAGAGAGAGATTTCTTGTCCTTGCTGGGATTCGAACCTTGGGTCATCCACCTGTATCTTAGTCACTGTACTGACTACACAGTGAATTGCCACCCTCCTGTTCTGTTCATGGTGTACCAGGTACTCTCTCCCCACGAGTCAATTGGCCAGGGCATGAAGCTGACCGCTCGCCTCCATCTGGTGCATGCATGGGAGAATGTGTGGAATTGGGCTTCCGCTTCTGCATATGCTTTGTGGCACGCATCAGTACAGCCTCTGATTGTGCTGTGAATTCCACCATGAGAACTGTCAGAAACACATCGTTTGGTGGGCGGAATAATTTTGTGCTCCTAGAGAAGCTCCATGTATGTTCATTCCACCTCTTGATTTGTGGATATCAAAGTGCAACAGAGTCTATTGGCATATTTCTTTCTGATGGACAAGCATTGCAGCACATCTGAACATTATGTACATATTGGTCACATCATTGTGTACTTTTGTGGGTTGGGATAGCGTAGTCAGTGTAGTGGCTTGCTACAGCCTGGACGGTCTGGCTCCCGCCGCCGCCACTGCCGCTACGTAGACAAGTTTGCCACTAACATAAAGTCAGACTTTAGATTCCACATAGACAGGGACCTCTGCTGTTCCAGCGTTATTGCTAACTGATTATACCCAGTTCTTTGTATTTGTACATCTAGCCTTTCAGCTGAAAGTCTGTTTGAGGATCTTAGCTGCTTATCCTTTCTGATGTGCATCATCCCTGTTGTGTTAGTACAATAGTAAGGAGTGTGGTGTATTAATACTTATAGTCGAACACAACTATATTTGCCTCTAGTATTACAGGAGGATTATAACAACGACATGTTTCGGCCCTATATGTGGGCCATCTTCAGGTTGTGACTGGACTTTCGGATCGGTTATACAGGAATGTGTGGGGTGTTCTGGGGGAGTTCTGGTGGAGGGGGGCAGGTCAAGATCTCATTATAACAGTGGGTACCATGGCCCCGGGTTTTATCAGGCGGGTTACCATTAGTAGTTTGTAGTGCACTACAAACTACTAATGGTTGTCCACCTGATAAAACCCGGGCCCATGGTACCCACTGTTATAATGAGATCTCGACCCGCCCCCCTCCCCCAGAACGCTCCACACATTCCTGTATAACTGATCCGAAAGTCCAGTCACAACCTGAAGATGGCCCACATATAGGGCCGAAACATGTCATTGTTATAATCCTACTGTAATACTAGAGGCAAATATAGTTGTGTTCGACTGCTTATCCTCGGCCTAGATAGGTAAATGCTAACAGAAACATGCCATATCAAGAAATAACACAGGGTCAAATTAAATCTAGGATGGAAACTATAAAATTGTTTAGAATTCCATGAACAGTTTCTGTGAGCAACCCAAGAAAAATTTCATGTGTGTCTTGCGGTGGGGCACGCTTCGGTGTTGTACAATGCCGGCTTGTTAGTCACCACAGTTTACTCGGTACTTTTTTTTATTCCAGCCCTGAAGGGAAAAAATTTCGGTCACGAAAGGAGTTGAAGGCTTTCCTTCTGGGGAATGATTTATTGCTGAATGCTGATGACTTTGGTTTTTCTGTGAATGGGAAAGGAGTTACAGCACAAGGTAGGATTGCACCTCTGTACTAATGCAGCGTGCTACGCGATATGATATGATATATTTGTTAACTGCAATTGGGTTGACACCCGGTGGCAGTAGTACAGTACACATTTACACACAAACAGTACACAGAACAACACAATGAAGCAGAATACCCAGAACGGAACATGCGTAACAATAAGAATACATAAACATAACAATTAGAATACATAAACATAACAATAAAACTACATAATTTACAAAATTAAACAGAAGCACACAAAACACACAACCATGTATACAGTGTTAAAGAATGGAACAAAAAGAATATGAAAGAATGTAATAAATGAAGCATCCATATAAGCAGCAAACTTCATATGATATATATATATATATATATATATATATATCTTATAATGGTAGACACCCTGTCTGTAAGACCTTCACTCCACTTCACTCTCCTTCACTACACTTCTCGACACTTCACTTCTTCCC
>Ga0131853_10010269_pt1 | contig 17123 bp, 9 predicted proteins | sample TergutLab28metaG_FD_92764 | JGI IMG/M metagenome (GOLD analysis project Ga0131853, IMG submission 92764) | Labiotermes labralis P1 segment gut microbial communities from Petit-Saut dam, French Guiana - Lab288 P1 (version 2) (version 2) | ecosystem: Host-associated > Arthropoda: Insects >... | reverse complement strand
GGCAGAAAGGGTTTTTTTCCTGTGGGGGACACCCCTCTGTGTGGAGTTTGTTTTTGTTTTTCTCCCCCCCCCCCCCCCCCCACTGTTAAAGGGGTATAACAATTATTGTTCCCTTCTCTACATGTTGCATTCTTCCTTTGTTCCTTTTCCCCTCTCTCCCTTTCTTCCTTTCTATCTTCCATCTTTCCAGTCCTTGTTCCCTTTTGTCTGTCCATATTTGTCCTGATTTGGTCCTTTTACCATGTCCTCAATGTTCCTACAGGTTTGTTGCCTCTGATGTGTGGCAATCTCTAATGGGGTTAGCAAGCTGCTAGAGGATTGATTTTTTGCAGCCCTTCTTTTACTGTGGGAAGACACAGAATTATGTTTTAGAAGCACCAACAGGTTGGCATCTGGCAGTGTGATGTCTGGAGAAGTCAAAGAAAGAGGAATTTGGTTTGTCTGGAATCAAGCTGCAGTCTGGCCTTAATATTGTATAGATGAGAAAAATGATCCTGAATTTTCGCATTCATTGCAATTGTATGAACATTGAATCATCCATAGTCACAAGGAAACCACAAAGATTTTGACATGTAGCATAACACATATTGTGTGTGTGTGTATACACACACACACACACAAAATGATGGCTGCCATCTTTCACGCAATTTGTCTTGGGTGGTACTGCATGTATGTACCTATTACTGCATGTCATTAGCAATCTTTTATTCTTTCTTGAGCTAGGTGAAATTATTTTAAGTAGCCAGAGGGCTGTATTGTCCCTACCACTGTTCTGTTGTATCTCAACCATTTGTGTTTTCAGACCAAACACATCAACATACCACCTGAACCATCTACTGCTGTGCCTGCCATCCTTACGTCAAGCAGACCAGGTTATCAGACGGTATTGGACAGGTATTCACCGTGAGGGCAAGGTACCCATGAACAAATTGTTTGTTGAAATGCTGGAGGCTTACTTCCGATAGGAAAAACCAGTGGGCATTGGATGAGGCTCAGTGTGTTTGGACATCAGGTCTGTGTTGATCAGTATTATTGAGATGTGTGTGGATTTTGTGATGCTGATCCATCAAAGTGACAGGATATGCCAAAAGAATGTGGTGGTTTACAGATGTGAATAACACTCGGACAAATGTTGGAACATGCTACTTGTAATGACTTTTTTTTTTTTTTTAACTAAGTGAAAGTAAAAACTGCATGAGGTCAGTGAATGAATGTAGTATTTTTGTGCAAGAAAATTTGGTTTTAAAGAAATATACTTGGTCAAGAAGTGGCATGTTACAGTGATTTTCTGAATTTTAAAGTAAAATTTTTAATTTGAATGTGAAAATCAACTCATGTAATGGAAGTGTCATTTGGATTTTAACCCTTTCTGTTATATTTAGAATGACATAATAGTCTGCACAGGTTTCAAAATTATTCTAATCTTCCTCAGGCAGATTTAATTTTTAAAGCAAAAGTTATTAAATTCTCAGTGAGTTGCTTTTTTTACAGCCAGCAGTGGATGTATGGCACAAATTTTTTTTAACTTCCATCACTTTAAATTTAAATGTACTTCTTGTCATCCAAGAGTGCTGTGTAGGTATGTTTGGATGTTGCTTGTGTGTAGTGATTGCTAAATACAAGCGAACAAGACTTTTATAGAAGTTTCATCCAAATTTAAGTACGGATTTTTACTAACCTGTACGATAATATGATGAAATATTCTCGCCATTTTATGAAGATCTTACGCATCACACATCCTATGTGTACTTTTTTAAGGGTGTGGTATTTCTTTAAACATTCACCAGGATGAAGTGTGGGATTTTTAGCTCCCAGAGGTGTGAGTACAGTTTGTTATCTGGCCTAAGATGTCTTTCTGTCTTTGCAAAGTTTGGATCCATACTTGGACAATACCCAGTCTCAAATCTTGCAAAGCATGCTGTAATGGCCTCACTTTGTTGATTGGTTTGGGTTGCTCATCTTTACTGTTTGTGACTGTTTGTCGGGTGACATCCAACTCATTTTATGCTGCCATTTCTGAGACTGCTTCCAGTCACAGAAAGTAACATGTATTTTTGCTTTTACACATTTCTAATGTCAGTAAGACATGAATTTCATGTGAAATTAGAGTTTTAGAGTAGGGCTGTGAATAGTATGTTACTTTTCTGTCATTGTGTCATTCTCATTTGTAAACCTTTGTTTGGTATACCAAGTTGAGAAGTATGTTAGCAACATAACAGTGTAACCGTCATAACACCAATGTACAGATACTGAATATTTTCACTTTTAAATGTTTTCAGTGTATAGTTACTGGTAATGAGTTTTAAATTTGAATATTAGTTTATGCATGTTGGTACATGCATGTGCATATATATTTGTACACACATACACACACACACACACACAGATAGCATGTTCTTGATTCATCAAAGATATTGGCAAAATGTATGTAGGTTGACACTGACAAGGCACAGAAATGACCTGTTTTGTAGGGAGTATACAAGAACTATGATGTCACATTTTTATAACTGTGGTACCAGGGACTTGGCTGCAGGCTGATTGACCAGAGAATCATGATGCAACTCCGGGTTGGGTCAAGAGATTTTTCTCTACTCCATAGCATTCTGACTTGCTCTGGGGTTTACCCAGCTTCTTATTAAGTGGGTAATAAGGGCTTTTTTATTGGGAGCTAGAGTGGCTATTTCTTGAAGCTGACCACTCACTTTCACCTACTGCCAAGTTTAAGGATGAATGGAGCTGAACTTCCACGCCCATATGCCTTCATGATGGGCACCAGGACAGCTTTACTGTGCTTTTACTTTACAGTTTTGTAGCATTCATATGAAAATATTAATATAAATGAAGGCAAAACAATGATGACACAGCAAGGAAAACAAACTACAAATTGAATAGAAGTTTAACTTGGGGTCAAATCCCTGACTCTCCAGTTGATAACAGCCCTTCTTACCATTGCAAGGGAACCTGGAATGTTGAAGCCCCCTGATTTGGCTCCATTTTTCCAATATAGCACTGAACCATCATTTCGCTTACTGGCCGAAGCATTATTTAACATACAACTTTTTCTTTGCAATATATAATTTTAATTTCCACATTCATCAGTGTTACTCCATCAAGTGTCCTGTAAACTGAGGTGCATATACATTGTCTGTGATGGATCAGATGGCAGCATGCAGCCAGGGTTCATACCCAGTGAGATGAATGTTTTTGGTCAGCATGTTCACTGTGGTGTGGGGACCATGAAATTTCATTTGCTTGTTATTTTAAACTATTCACATTTGTTTATTTTCTTTATTTTATTCACATTTGGGAATGGGAAAGTACATCAGTATTTTGCAAGTCAGGTTGTAGCTGCCCTCTGTTTGGTTCTTTTCCACCAGATGCAGGGGTAGCACTAGAATAGCTGCTAGAAACAGGTACCCTAGGTGAACCAGTGCCACCCTATAACACAAGGGCCAATAATATTCAAATAAAATGCCATCAGGTGGCCATCAAAATTTTTATTATTACAAATTATGATTATTGCAGAGGGAAAACAATTTTAATTTTTTAAATTTTTCATAAAAAATAACCGTGGAAATTCCAACAGATGATCGCAGTGATAGTCCGTTAGTAGGTAACTTTACAGCTGACCATAACTCAGTCGACCATCATTTCATGTGCTCTACTTACTCCTGTACTTCCATCTTAAAGAGGAGTGTATTGTTTCTGGAAAGGTCGGTGGAACCGGTGATGGTGTCCTCTGTGACATAGGAATTCCTTGCTTTCAGAATGTTATATAGTTTTACAGTATACATGTGAATGTAATTTTATTTATGGTCATAAAAAAGTGCGGCCTTTCCTATGGCAATTTTCATGAAACATTGCCTTAGTGCATTTGCGGGATCATTGTATTCAAAACATATTCCAGCTATGTCCTTGTTAATCCAAGCACAGTGGAAAAAGCATACTGTATTGGGGAAGACTTTTATAACTCATACTTTACAGAAATGTGTATCAACTGATTGATTACTACAAGTAAGTACTGACGTGGCAAATTGCTAATGCAGTCTTATCCAGGACATCAGTTGATAGAACACTGTGTATGAACTGGTATCATGTAAGAACAGTGGTTAGTGCTGTGTCAACCACCTGTGTGCATGCTGACTGATGTAATTCTTCAGAAATCTCCCTGTAGTACTAAATTCAAATATCATTGCACATTAGTATATCCTGATACAGTCATCCCGTGAAGTTATACTGTAGGTGGTTCCAAGCCTGGTGACATTAGTTGAGGCACATTTTGCTGTAAATGCAATACTAAAATCAGGAGGTTTCCACTCAGTCTGTTTTGACAAAGAAAAAAAAGATGTGTTCATACTTATGAGAAAGTCACAAAAAGATATTATTGACAATTTAAGGAGGAGACACTTCCTCTTGAAGTGGGCAGATTATCTGGATTGTCATTTCTGATGTCTAGAAATACAGGTGGCAATGTGTGAGCACCTGAAGATGCCTTGAAGGAACCATGCACTGAAGCCTGGTGATACAAAGGCAACTTAATCTCTTTCAGAATCTCCTCTTAGCAAGCAGGAACTTTCATAAATGTCTAGTTGTTGCTGCTGGCTGCATATTCATGTCAGTGGTCTTAAACACCTTGATGCTTTCTTCAGTGAGTCCAAGCCCCTCATTGAACTTTGGAACCATCATGGTCCTGTTGTGAGGCTTAGGCTCAAGTTCCTCAGTTTCTTCAAGGGTGCTTTGCTTCCGAATTTCAACAAGATGGTTGAGCATGAGATTGAGATTGTGGAAGTTCAGCAGCTTGAAGACATCTTCAGCATCGTATGTACGTACAGATTTGCACACTTAGCCTAATATACTGGGTCTGGGGCATAAAATATTAAGTGGAGAATGGCATGAGTTGAGGGATGATTGTATTATGTAATCTTTTTGGGTGACTCAAGTCAACAAGTCCAAAGCAGAGTTGAATTTGTGATGGAGACTAAGTGCATATGTTTGTAGTATGTTTGATGTTATAAATACGAATGTCTGGCTCTACAGTAAGGGCAAACATATACTACAAAATTGTTACACATAAAAGATTGTGTTCTTCATTGAAGTGGCACTGGAGACTGGTTCTTCTCTGAGTACCTCATTTCTCTCATTCCATCATCAAGTCAATGATGCATATGCATATTCCGTCACTCCTTAACAGCAGGCCACGCTAGCAAGGGATTTGGTCTTGCACCACTTGTAAAGGACAAAAATAATTTAGACACAATAACAGAACAGGAGCTCATGTGGAATGTAAATAAAGGATATAAGTTAAATATCCTAATTTTGATTATATTCATACAATGAAACGTCTCATTTAAGAAAAGTTTTACCTCCTTGTAAGAAATATGAGGTACCAGTCAGCATTATTAATATTTTGTTTGTTTGTATGAGTGCTTTCATATTGCATTTTTCATTTTTTTTATACTTCTCTGTAACACGCATAATATAAATAACATGCAGAGACAATACCTGTTCTTAAGGTTATTGACATGTTATGAGTGTATAGGCATGGAAGGATCCACACACATTATCCATACGAATATTCTTAAAAAGTGGTTTAAGTGGGGTAGCTGTTACTGTTTGTAGAAGGAAATGTTATGGTTGTTGGGCCTAGAGGATATTTGACAACAGAATAAAATACTGCCTGTCAAATACACATCTCAGAATACTGGTCAAACAGATGAAACTACAATGTTCTGTTTAAAATAGTTTTAGAACATCACTTTGCTTTGTCTGTAAGTGTTGGAAGCAGTTTGTAAAACTGGATTCATTGTCCACGAAAGTGGACTCAGGGGGAAAAAGACTGAGTGCATGCAAATTGAGATGAATTGGCTCTCAGTGAAAATATTTCTTGCATACAGGATTCAATCATGATTGAAGGAGTTTATATGTTGTTAGAGCACCAAGTTATTGAGAGTGAGTTACTGATTTTAGGCTCTTACAGTAATGTAATGTTGCTCAGCCTGTTTTAGGGTGATGGTGCTGTGGGAACAGGGCTGTGTTGCCATTGTTTTGGAGGAACCTGCTGCCTCTCTCTTCCTGGTGAGTAAGCTGAGCTGGAAAATGTATGTGATATTAAGGATGGTAAACAGAGGCCAGGGCTGTAGCAGTCTGATGGGAACTGCTGGCCTGATTTGGACTGTTTTGTAGGTTCTCATGTCACTTGCACTTATTTGCTTCTTGTCTGGTTTGTTCCTTTGATAGAACATCTGTTTAAGTGTCAGCATTTTCCACTGACTTGTACAGTTTCCCAACCTCTTGTTTTTGCTCCAAGTATATCACACATTTTCCTGCTCAGTTGACTCTTCTGCCCTGAAAATGAAGCCAGCAACAAAGTCCTTTTCCACCCATACTTCCAGAGAATGTGTTTAATATGAGAGTGACATACATTTTATTACATATTTTGATTTTCAGCTTTGTTAATTCATAACATTAACCTAATCTCATGTTTACAGTGTGCTATAAATACACATACACATTTTCTTCAACCAAAATTGAATCCTGAGAGAATATCTAATGATTATTACAGCTGATCTCAATGGCCAAGACAACAGTTGGCAAAGAATGTAGAACTGTTGATTATATGGAGTGCTTTATTCATGTTTGGGCCTTCAGGTGGAAAATATTTGTTGAAATGTCATGTCATATAGCCTCATACTTTTTGAGCCTTTTACAGAATGCAGCACAAGCCTTAGGATTGCAGTTGAAAATTTGGCTCATGGAGAGTTTGTAATGTCAGAGAGTAGAAATGTTTACTTATGGTTATTCATGAATAAATCATTCTGTATTGTCATAAGGTGTTGGAAATGTTTTTGATCCATATTCCTAAGCAAGTCTCATTGAAGCAGTGCTTTCTAGATTATTATTCACAAATGAAACACACTTTGCTGAATCACTGCCAAGATGAGGCTTGGATAAGATATGGCAACAGGGAACTATCATTTGTTCATGGATGAACATCATCTCTTGTTGCAACCAACAAAAGATGTGGTTTATCTTTGGTGTTGTAATAGGATAGTAACAAAACTTGTTTCTGTTACTGGTGTATTGAATCATTGTTTTAGAAGAGCTAGAAGAATTTTTTTTAAAAAACTTCTATGACTTAAAAGACTGATTGAGGATGATGTTTCAAGATAGAGGGCTTGAATGCAGCAGAGATTGAAACATATACCTCTGTTGTTTCTATAAGAAATTTTAATTTCTGTTTTTAAGACTGTTTTAAGTTGTATATATTTATCTGAAGTTTTGTTTCTATATTGTAATAATTGAGATGTGATAGATTTTATTTGATTTGCAAGGTTAGGAATGCTGGTTGTATGCAGCTGTCAGTTTTGCAACTGTTTAAATGGATCATGTGTTAGTGGCTGCATGCTTTGTTCCAAATGTTCATGACAAAGGATGTCTGGATGTTGTGTTTGCATTGCCAAGAACTGAAATTATGCCTCCAGATAAAACCAGTTTAACCATAACTGCTTATGCCAATTCTTGATGTGACATTAATTAGAATGCAGTTTTGTCATGTCATTAAATAAGTAGCATTATACAGTGTAATTTAGTGCAACATTTCATAAGTGTGTTTGTTGCCTGTACTCTCAAAGACTTTGGATGTGTCACAAGCAGTAGATACAAAATGTTACCAATATTTGGTGCAGTCTTGGGATTTTTTTTTGGTCTGAATCCCCGAATAAACTCAGTACCTGACTGGTCTTTTGAGATGTCGCGTGATAAAAGCTTATTTGCCTAGGAACTTCCACATGCATGCATTGATTACTGAGAAAGTAACATGGCAAGTAACTTATGCTGCTGGCTGTTTCCTGTTTGAGAAATGTGATTGAGGATAAGGTTTTTATTACAACCTTGACTAAAATAACAATTTTTATTACAATTAACACCAAATGTTATATGCTTTTTCATAATTTATTGTCATTGTTGACTGAAATACATTCTAGTAGTGCTGGCAACTTATGTTTCTCAGTTTGTAACTCTAAAGCACTCTTGGTGCATAGATCTCTTTCCCAGTGTCTATAAAGCATAGTCACAGTTACTGACCATTGCCGGTGTCTGAATTTATTTTTAAATCCACATCACCTATTACGTCTGTAGCATCTGCATCACATATCAGTGTCTGGTGCCTGACTAAACACTTGCTTGTAGATGCAGGACCTGCTGCACACCACCTTGTGATAGGGAGCAAATGAATATTGATTTCTGTCATTATATGCTGCCTACCATCAGGATAGCAATGCTCTGTTACTATGAACATTTTTTCTCTTCATGCCGGATCAAAGCAACTTGACAAATGCAATGTGAATCGGAGCATATTAGGTCATTCCTGCACCTCAAGTGCATGTGTGTTAATCTCATTCTTTTAAACCAGGCACTTACTATTTTAAAATATTACTTTAATCTGAGTATAGCTATGAAAACTTTGCTGGGTTACTGCTGGTTTAAAGTAACATAACAGTTCTGAATACGTAACATATAGACAAATTACATTGGTGTTTGTGAGTTTCTTTGTAATTTAAGATTGCCTTTATCTAGTGGCAGTTTAACGGTGATTGTGAATATGAGATGACAGTCAGTGATCAGGTATCAAATTGGACCTGCTTATTTTAGGGTACCTGTTTATGCAAAGTGTCTAAATATAAGAAAATTCGCCATGACATCTGTTTACAATCCATATTTGAACTGTATGCTGAATCTGAAGTAACACCACAATGTTCAAAAAGAAACAAACTGTTCTGTGTCCCCTGCTTTGATCTTTACATTGGATGTGTCCAATTCATTTATGTTTGTAATGAGAAGGAAATGCTATAAGAAGTATAAACAGATTAAAATGAGATACAAAATTGTGAGAAAGAAGTAACCCAAAAGATGATGCACCTGTATAGGATTCACAGCTCCATGTTTGTTTTCTTTTGTCAGTTAAGTGCTTCTGTTAGTTAATATGTCTGCAAAGGCTTTGATTTTGAAACATATTTGCATCAGCAGGGTACCCTATTAAAACTGATATATAGAGGCCCATAAACTTGAGTTTGTAAAAGCAAATAATGCAGCTATTGATGAAGTTTTGCTTTTGTCTCATAAAATATTGCAGTGGTTTCAGCATTACAAGAGCTGTGGTCTATGTAGTTAGCGTAACTAACCCAGGATGCCTTGCTTTGCCATGTCCTATGTACTTTCCAGCTCTGACGCCAACAGGTGACATCTGAAAGAGAGCGTTTGTCATAATCACATATCAAAAGAGCAACCAGACATATTGGAAGCATCACACATGTTTTGCACAGCATATCACATGATACACTTTGAAGGTCATTTGAAAATCTTCACTGGTGATTTGAAGTGTAGCTTCGGTGTGATGGATGTCGCCTTAAGTATGTCCAGCAATTGTTATTTTACAGTGTAAGAGTTATTTATTGATGTAATAAAACTATTTTTATTAGCTTTATGCTTGGGATATTTTGTACTTACTGGGTCCTATTCTATTACGATTTTAAATGTGTTTCCACTGTGGCGACTATGATGCTCATTGTTTTGTGGGATGTAACACCGTCTAGTCTGGTAAATGTGTACTGACGTTTCAGAGGAATCTGCTGCTTTAATTGGGGTAGATGAACAAGCTATAAAATTTTCCATTGATGTAGGAGAGAGTAGGCAAGAAGTTGTGCTGTAGGAAAGAGTAAGAATGGTACAAATTAATGGCATCTTGTGTACTAAAAAAGGGCTGTAGAGTATCCTTGGAGGAATGAATGAATGGGAACTGGTGTAAGTGAATCTTGTGTCCCTTACAAGGGCTGAAGAGTGTTCAGGAGGAAACAAATGGGAATGGTGTAGTAGGGTGACATCTTGTGTCCCCAGAATGGCTGTAGATTAAATATCTTTGGAGGAGAGAAAACATGGGAACAGTGTAAGTCAAAATGGGAGATAGAAAAGGAGGAAAAAGATAAAATGTAAAGGGGAAGAACATAAGATATATATTTATATATATATATACATATATAAACAATAAAAACAGTAAGCAGTAACAGAGTACCATGGAAAATGGAGAACACAAATAGGGGAGTGGAAAGGCAGGAGAGAATATAAATGATAATGATAAAATGAAAGTAATATGCAAGGATGAAAATATATGAAAAAATATAAGAAAAATGGTATTGTCTGGGGTAAGGTTGTATGGAAGAAGTGCAGAAACAGCAAGGATATGGAGAGAGAGTAAAGGCAAAACACAATTAATTTTTATTTTGGTTTTATTTTTATTGATTATCTGTACATATCTTTACTTTATTCCCTTTCAATGTAACACTGATGTGGTACGATTGGGCAGCATGAAGTAAACCGTTTGTGCCATGGTGATATTCCATTTAAATCTGCAATTATCAATACGGTTGATCAACTGTAATGCAAGAGATTTAATTCGCATAGGATTTCCATGTCCTTTGTATCTAGCATGAGTGTGTAAGGATGTACATACTTATGTGGAAGGTGTGGAGATGGTATGGGAAGGCTGTCATTCTGTTATAAGTTGAGTGACATCAAGTAAGCAGTATTGTATGAGCAGCATGTAACTGCTTGGTTACTGACTCACTCTTTATCTTTCATCTGTAAAATTAAACTTTGTTTAATTGAATAAAATTGTTGATCCTACTTTTCTTTTGATCAGAAACTCCTTGGTCTCCTCAGTGTAATCAGCCTGTTATGTGACGATCTTTGGTCCTCATAAATTTTAACATTTGCTCTTTTACCTTCAGTGTTATGTTTATATATATATATATCATAAAAAGGTTGAGTAAATTAGGCAATTAATGTGGTTTAGCATAAGAGTCATGCCTGGAAACCAGTTTCACACAGCATGTTTAAATTCGTACCGTAAGCTTGGTGGCTAAAAATCTCTGAGGAGGGGCAACATCAGCGCTAATTTGTTGTAGGACCCAGAAACTGTGTCTGATAATCAGTATATCAGAATTATACTATCTTTTGTAAAATGGAAATAACTTTGTAGTGACAATGAACAGTGTTTTTGGTTTTATGAGAATAACTTAACAAAAGGTTTGTAGTGCAAAAGGTGAAATTCAGTATGGTGGGTGATCATGAAGGTGTATGCATTGTTTTGTATGTGGTGCTGAGTAATAACATGGTAGTGGTGTAAACCTTACATGATATCTTTTCAGTATTCAAGCAGCCATCTCCTTGAACATGACATACCTGTGACAAGGGTTTTTAAAAAATTTGTCTTGATACATTTTTTGTGTTGAAAAATGGTACAGGAATTGGCATAAGCAGTTAAAATGTAATATATGATATGTTATACAGCTCTTGGATCCTGTTAATGAATCTGTAACTTTTAACACAATGTAAGTGGTAAAGGCACAAGTGTAATTCCTTGTTTTTGATGTGGGAGTTCAAAGTGTAGAGCAATAACGAACTGTGTTGTGCAAGTGAGGATGTCTGCAGACATGCAGGTACTGTATCGGTATCCAATACAAATATGCCACATCTGTGATATATCAATTTTGTGAGGAAACAGTCTTCACTTTTCTAGATCATACCACCGATTCTGTAGTATTGCTAGGGTATTCCTGTTATTTACTGTGCTTATAGGTCCCTTAATAACCATAACATGTTGATCTGAAGTACATATCCTTAAGCAATGGCAGACTTATGTTTTCATTTAGTGTTATTGTTTCCTGCAAGCCAGTAAGCATCCAACATTGAGCATGCTTAGTTGCTTTACAGTTCTGTATAATTTCTCTCACACAAACGAAGACAGGAAATATTATGTCTGATATAAATACAGTACCTGATAGGGGTAACTGGAAAGATGTCACAGTTACATAGTGCATCTAGCTTAGGTATCTGGTGCATAATCGTGGTGAATTTTATACAAATCATTAGGTTCATACTTCTTTCAAATTTTTATTTAATGTTTTTGTTAATGGACATCATATCTGTGTTTCATTGCATAATTTTTTGAATATAGATCTGGTAAGCAGTGGAAGTGGATATGCGTGACTCATAATAATGTGTATGTACCCAGAGAAATGATACAATCTACATTTTACTGTTGCACATAAATTAATTAAAAGGTGTCAGAATTGTACCATAAATGTTATCTCAATATTTTAGAAGAGGTTTTAAGGTAAAAATGACTGCTATGTTTATTTTTGTACATCACCCTCACTTTTTGGCAGATTCAAGGTGTGTATGATGACCCATCATGTTCAAATCTGTTTCATGGTTCATTACTACTACTGAAATAGTTGCTGTGTCTGAGTATTTGTATGATACTATGTATAAATCTCTTTGTTATGACACTGAATGTTGAAGGAAGATGTGATGGGAGGAGTAAGTAATTTGTTGCAGTTGTGCTGGAAAATATTATAACTGGATTTCCAAATTCAGAACCTAAAATTTCCACATTTGAAAGCATTTTATAGTGAGGAATGGACATGCAGCGTTCTCAGTATTCGTCTAATCCTGGTCCAGTTTTCTCTGCTTTGCTGTGTCTACATTGCATCTAGAGTGCCACAGTATAAGTATCTGCAGACACTTTGCAGTGAGGTTTATCGTTCAAGCAGTGTGGTTGAGACATGTATTTTTTAAGTTATCACTTCTTATCACATGTTATGAATACAATGAATTTTGAAAACTGAACATGAAACAGGTTTGGAACATCTTATACGTGTTAAAAAATTATAGTGTTGTAGGACAGGAAACATATTGGGCTAAGCCAGTAGTCAACAGTTATTATTATTAACAATATTTCCATCTAGAAGCTACTATTAAAACATGTGTCAACAATTGCAGTTCATCTGTTTTATTCTAACAAGATATTTCCTCTCCTTTGTGAGCCATAGTATTGGAACCTATTGCCCTTGGGAGGTTGGGTTTGTAGTTGAGAATCTGGAAAGGTATTCATCCAACTCAATAGAACGAATCCAAGCACTGGGGAAAACATTATGTTCTGCAGTCCAGAAATTTACTAATTCTGTATGGAATAATAGAGAATTATTGAAAGGTATCGTCCCAATTTGACATTTGATTGAAGCATGAGGTGAAACATTACAGGGTATTGTGCCTGAACTTACTAATGCTGTTTAGAATAAGGAAAAATATTTAATCGGTAGTAGTTTTTTAATTATTCTCAATAAGATTGATAAAACGGACTGTACTAATAGTGAGGAAAATCAGTCTTAACAAGGGCACAGAGACATAGCTGGGTGGGGGGGGATGGACGCAAAACTGAATATTTTAAATAAAAACAAGTTGATTTTCTGCGCTAAACAAATGTTAAATTATTGGGCAAAATAAAAGGGATTTCGGTCACGGATTTTTTTTTAATTTTCTAATTTCTTTTAGGGGTAGCTGTTGTGATGACTCACCATGGGCGCCAAGAAACGTAGCTACGTCACTGCTACCGCATGCAAAATCTTATCCGACATTCTGCTTTCCAGGTTCACTGCATATGTAGATGAAATTATTGGGGATCATCGCTATGGTTCTGGGTTTAATAGCTCATACTTTCAATTCGTCAGATCCTGAAGAGAAAAGGGAATGTGGTGGGACGGTTCATCGTCTATTTATGCAGTGCCGGAAGGTCTTTGAATCAGTTATGATGTGAATTTCGCATTTTGTATGTGTTGTTGCGTTTGGTGTACCCGTGAAACTAGTTGGAGTTGGGTTTAGGTGGCGTGCAGGTGGACGCGACACGTGGCTTCGGAATGTCGGGCATCATTTAGCATGCGACGCTGCGTTACATCCACGGAGACCGGAATTCTAGAACGGCAGTACGTACGTGTCGCTGGTACGAAAGGCTTTTGCCATCTGTAGGAGCCTTTGCAGTGTGTTCTGTGTTGTTACTTTCCTTGCGATCAAACGATTCTGTCCGCTGTCAGTAGAGTAATGGTGTTCACCCTATTTTTTGTTTATGTTTAATTGAAGGGAATAAACGCAGTTATGCTGTATACCGGGTGTTAATAGTTCCGCAGTGAGCAAAACTTTTCCTGCGTACAGCGCAATCTGCGTAGAAATTACATATTTTAACGTCTGTCGGGCGTCAATTATAATTCCATTTCCGCTTCCGCTGCAAGAAGGTGAGAAAGGTAATAACTGAAAGAAAGCCATATGGTTCAGTTCGGTCATGTAAAATCGGTGATGTTTGTTTGTGGAGCGAGATTGGTTCGTAGGTAGTTTGGTTTATGTTTACACTGTTTCATCAACATTGGACAGAGGTAGTATTTGATTTCTGTGAAACTGTGGATGGTTCGTACAAGTTACATTAAGGAGTAACAAATTTCAGTATATATCCAGCATCGACAGTGGGTCCACTTGAACCGTTGGTAAGTACGCCGGCATGATAGCTCGTAATTCACGTTTGCTGCAGATGTTTCAAACTCGGTCAGCCCGAGAAACGTAGAGTTGGAGTACACTGCAAGTTGCTGAGTGCCATATACACTTGTTTTCAGTTCCTTCATGATACGAACATGATAATGTAGTTTCACTGGCCCGTCAAGGAAGTGGTACTATTCTGTATATCGGACGCATTCTGCCATTTGTATTTTTGTACTGTATCTGGTTATTGACGCTTTAACCCCAAACAGAAAAGGGGGAGGTGGGAATGCGTGAAGGGCAATTTACGCTTGTGAGTCGTAATTCGGTCGAGGTTCACCGAATGTCAAATTATAAAATTCCAGCTGCAGTTAGTATTTTGCGTGTGATCTATATGTATGTCTGGAGTTAACAGATTATTTTCGTAAGACGTTCTGTCTTTAGTTTTGATATTTGGTAGGTGTGACATCTTGAGACGAACTTGGGAAGTTGCCAACAAAATTCGGAAGTAACTTTCGATGACACTTTTTTTTGGGGGGGGGAGGTTTGTTTAAATGTTCGACATATCGGAAAAACGTACTGCTTCCATCTTCATGGTGATCGAATTGCTTCACGTGAATGCTGGAACAGTGCAGCCGAAGAACTCTGACTGCTCTGTAGGACAGTTTGAGGGTGACTGCAAAACTCAGCTACGGAAGGTGGTCAGAGAAGATAAGTTGATCGTTTAATTTTTGGCTGGTGGGATTCTCAAACAGATGGCTAGGAATGAGTCACTTGTGCAGCGGAATGATAGACAAAACAAAACACACGACCTCTCCTTACCACCTGCATAACAAATCCGTCCGCCTTGCTAGGTTCTTCACCGGCTACAGCAAAAAGCTGATCCATGCAGAATGCTGTTGTACCGAATGTGGTGCCACCGATTTCAAAATGTAAACGAGTTACATTTTTTATTTGAGGTTTTCACAGAGTTGCTAATGAGTGCAGTCTTGTGGGATATGTCTTCATGTTGATTAGTAATTACGAACTTTCTGAAAGGATCTTTCCGCCTCTCTCTTCAGGGTAGTTGGTTCAGCCCACTTCACGGCATGTCGAGTCCTAATGCCTCGCTACGACTGTCGCCCAAGACCATCTTGGTCTATAAAATGAAGCCATATCTCTAAAGCAGCTTACTCTTCTGGGACTACCCTGAAAATGGAGGCGCAAAAATCCTCCAAAACGCCGATAACTGATTACCGATCAACACTACGTCATATTCCAGAAGATTAATTTTGAAGTATTAAACGATCTGTCTATATATATTACATGCAAGTAATATTGCCAATTTTCGGACAGTAACATACAGAATTACCGCATGAGATGAGAGAAGACAGATGAAATGTGTGTTGATAATTACTGCTGGAATTGCCCCTCCTTCTACGTTGCCAGCCCCAAAATTCGTTTAATTTTGCATCCTGTGAAGTGTATCTCTTTCCTCCGCCAGCGAAGAACAATGTTAATAAAAGGAGGAAAAAAGGGAAAGGGGTGGGGGCTAGTGAAACATACAGTGTTGTTTCCGTCAGCAAAATTAAGAATTCGCTGAAGCGAAGGGAATTTGTCAGATATTGAGAGAGACGCGGGTAAAAGGGAGAGCGCTAACTTTGAAGCAATGACGTTTCATTAAAATTAATTAATTTCCAGATGTTCCGTACTTTGTGTAGTGTTTCTGTCGTCAAAGACCATGCTTTGGGGAACTTACATTTATGTACGATTATGAAAGTCCGTTAAGTAATCGTCCGAACAAAATGTGTATGTCTGCGCTTGTGTCCATCAGCAACTTTCGACATACAAAACGTTTATTTATGAATTTGTTATAGGTATAATTAATGCCATAATGACATTCCTCCCTTTCCTTATAAGCCCTTTTTTTTTTTTTTAGTTTTGGTGTTTCACTTTTACATGCCTTGCAGGCGGTCTTTACGAATTATAAATTAAAGTGTTATCTAAAGAGTACTTCAGTCCGTCCGGCTGTTATCCAGCATCAACGACTTATTCGTCTGTAGGATAGTCATGAAGTCCCGTATAGTTGCTTTATACAAAAGGTTCGGGACAAGCATGAGTTGCGCGAAAGTCAGCTCTGTGACAGTCATAGTGTACCTCAGGGCGTAAATGAATTAATAACTACTCCCAACGTGTCTTGAGCGATCTGGGTGCACCACGGTCAGAATATGCTGCCATAACACCGACTACGTCCATGTCAACGGACACGATAAAACCATTCTTGTAATTTTAGCCAAGTACTGTATAAATTTAATGTTTGCCATCCCGAAGTGTTTAACACACGTATAAATATAATGGACAACATTACTGAGTAATTTTTAATGTTTTTTAACGTTTTAACGCTTATATACATATTTTGTAATTAGCAACTATATATATATATATATATATAACAATATCCAACGTTCTATAACAACACATCTCAAATATATAAATTAACCTCCTTCATATGTACCGGTTAAAGTTTTAGAAATAAGTATCTTGATTGTACAATAAGGACCGCCTCTGTGGTCTAGTGGTCAGAGTTTCTGGCTACAGATACAGAGGTCCCGGGTTAGATCCCCGGCGCTATCAGATTTTCTGAGTAGTAGTAGTAGCCTCGCGAGGTCAATTGAGGAGCTACTTGAATGAAAAAAGTAGCGGCTCCAGGTCTAGAAAACAGAGATTAACGACTGTGGGGACCCGTTGCGCTGACCACGTGACACCCCTCTATCCGCAAAAGTTGG
>Ga0131853_10010268_pt1 | contig 17123 bp, 8 predicted proteins | sample TergutLab28metaG_FD_92764 | JGI IMG/M metagenome (GOLD analysis project Ga0131853, IMG submission 92764) | Labiotermes labralis P1 segment gut microbial communities from Petit-Saut dam, French Guiana - Lab288 P1 (version 2) (version 2) | ecosystem: Host-associated > Arthropoda: Insects >... | reverse complement strand
GAAATGTTGTTATTGCCTGCGACCGTAACCGTCGCGGTGTACGTGCCTGCTTCAAGGCCAGCAACCGGTACAACGGTAAAGCTTGCTGTGTCACCCGCTTCAAGCGATGCGATTGTATTTTGGCTTAGCTCAAACGCAGCGGCGTTTTCGCCTGTCAAAGATACAGTAAGCGCGCCTGTTGGGGCGTTACCTGTGTTGGCAACAGTCACTTCATGAAGTGTCAGGGCACTTGTGGCATAACCAACCACTTGCGGTGCAAAAGTATGGTCTGCAGAAGGCGTGAGCGTTATTGCGTATACGTTTTGTGGTACGCTTGTGTCGTATACTTGGAAAGTGTACACCCTCATGTTGTTTGCGGTCAAATCTGTGACGTTGTACCTGATAAACCTTGTAGTTATAGGTGTTTCAAAGTTGATAACGATGTCACCGGCGGCTCCTGCCGTTGGGCTTTGTACCTCCGGTGCGAGGTTATTTGTTCTGTTTCTTACATGCACTACTTCAAAATCTACACCATTATCACTAATTTCGATACGGAATTCGTTGATGGTAGTGCCACCGTTATTGTTTAGTATTATTTTGTCGAATGTTACTTGGTTAGGCACCGGCATGTTGGGCGTATTTGTATAATCCAGCGTAAACATGGTGGTGCCAGCAGCAGAACCTGTGTTTACTTGCCATCTTATAGCTGTTGCCGCAGTGGTGTATCGTGGGCTTCTGTGATGGGACATTAGCCACAATGGTTGGCCGCTTGTGGTAGATGACGGGGTTGAAGCGATTAATCCCGTATTTACCCCTTCAAATGAGTGTGCCCATGCAACTGCTGTGTTCGTGCCATTACCCAACGCCAACTGCGAAGCAAAGTCTACGCCGTATTCTGGGTGGATAAAGTCGGTAGGTGCTGCCGGTGGTGGTACTACTGTTACTTCCGCAGTTGCGGTAAATCCGCCTTCAACGGTGGTAACTGTAATCGTGGCTGTACCTACTGCCACGCCTGTTACAACACCCGTTGTACTTACGGTAGCAATATCTTCATCGCTGCTTGACCATACAACACTTCTGTTGGCGGCATTGGCAGGAAGAACGGTAGCAACCAATGTTGCGGTTGCGCCAACTGCTATTTCAAGTTCAGGTTCATTCAGTTCTACACCGGCTACTGCAGGAGGCGGTATGACTGTTACTTCCGCAGTTGCGGTAAAGTCGCCGTCAACGGTGGTAACTGTAATGGTGGCTGTACCTACTGCCACGCCTGTTACAAGACCTGTTGCACTTACGGTAGCAATATTTTCATCACTGCTTGACCATACAATATCTCTGTTGGCGGCATTGTTTGGAAGAACTGTAGCAACAAGAGTCGCGGTTTCGCCAACTCCCATTTCAAGTTCTGTTTCGTTAAGTTCCACACCAGTTACAGGTTCATCCGGTCTTTCCGATGCGCCTTGTCCAAACACTCTAAAGCTGTTCACGTTAAACCAGTCAAAGGCATCAGGTGCAATAGTGCCTATGCCAAAATGTCTTACTCCGTTTTCGTCCGGCTCGGGCAGCTCTGTTTGAGGTGTTGCGATATAAGACCCATAGTACGTTAATTTTATAAACTGTACCATTACCGAGTGTTCAAATAACACTATAGTTGGGGATGTTATTTCGCACTGAGCATTAACAGAAGACCTGAGGGTCAAAAGTGCCGGGAATTGCTCTTCCGGTGCAAGAAGCGTTCCTTGCCTTAATGACGGTGTAGAATAATGGAAAGCAGCGGTAACATTAACGGCATATACGTCGTGGCGTTCCATTACCGGAATTGGCGACCAGTTAGTGCCGTCGTTGGAGCCGTAGATGTTAAACAAGCTCCATCTGTTGCTGCCTTCTATGAACCTGAGGTCAATCGTATCTACAGGTTTTGGTGTACCGAAATCAGCTACAAGGTTACCTGTTCTTACGCCATTTAGCACGGTTGCGCTTCCGCTATTGCCACCAACGCTTAGTCTGCCAGTGTAACGGGTTGTGCCGTTATGGGAAAGAGCGTTCTGAGGGCCTGCGGCAACACCCGATACAATTGTGTTTGCCGGTGCTGCATGGCTTACGTCAGAACCCATTCTTGCGATAACTACTTGGTTTTCTTCGCCGAAAGCAGGCTCTACAAAGCCGGTAGCTGGGAAAGTCGCTTCGGTTATGATAGACCATCTATTGTCTGCTAGCGTCAGCTGATGCGAAGGCTCGCCGATTGTTCTGCTGCCGTTTAGGTCGATATAGTTTACTACAAACCATTCGCCGCTGCCTGCAATCGTCATTCCCGGGGTTAATTCGGGGCCTGGTGCAATATGCCCGTAACCCGTAAGCCTGACATAGTTTGCTGTTACAAGCTGTGTGAATATGATATTGTAAACTCTAAACTCTTCGCCCATAATCATGCCTGGTACTGTGTAGGCATTAACGGGAACCGGTGTAATGGCAGCATTGCGGGTGTAAACAACCGGCACTGCATCACCGCCAAGTTGGGCGCGGGTCCAGTTTTCACCGTCCATAGAATGGTAGATGTTGAATATATAACTGCGTGCTCCGGTCGCTGGCCCAAAGAACCCAAGCCTGAGACTGTCAAGTACATATTCGTACATGAGCGGGATAGTAAGGTTTACACTGCGGACACCTGTTACTGGACAGGTAGAAGATTCACCTACAGAATCTGGTCTTGCTCCGTAGTTCATACCGACTAGGCCGCTCCACCTGTGGTTGTCTGGTTGGCCGCTGAATGGGCCGGTGTAGTGGAGGTTATTATGATCCTGGTCTTGGGCAACGTCGGCCCAAATGCTGTCGATATCCACAAGCACACGGTTAATGGTTGCGGTATCGGCTTCCACCGTTACTTCAATTGTAACCGTCAGCGGAATGTTATTGGGGTTTGATACAAAGTCCGGAATCAGGAAGGTTCCCGTTACGGTAAAGGTTTGCTCTGCTGTAAGCCATGGTCTGTAATCGGAACCAAGTATATCCCATATGATCATTGTGTATACAGATGGGGCTCCGTCTTCCATGGTCAGTTCAACCTCTGCTGGAAGGCCAAGGGCTTCTACGGTTCTTGGTGTTCCGTTAGGGAGTCCGGTTATTGGCTCAAACGGAGTCACTCCCGCAAATGCCATTCTGCGAAGGACAGATACGGTAACTGTTACTGTCTGAGATACACCATGAGGGTTGCTGACATTGTCCGGTAGTGTGACTGTACCTGTTACAGTAAAGGTTTGGGCATTTATATTTGCTGGGTCGTAATTTGCTTCGGCTACATTCCAAACAACATCTGCACGTTGGGTATTGTTAAATTCTGCATCGGTAACGATTGCAACCCTTGATGGGAGCCTTAGCGCTTGAGCGGTTTTTGCTGTGCCGCTTGGCAAGTCAACAATAGGCTCAGGGGCAATTACTTCTACCAAATTTGCTTCGGAGTACACAATCAAATGAGAGATAGAAGCTGTGTTGTGGTTAAACTCGAATGATGAAGGGGTGCTATTGTGGGTACCGTCTGCATTGCGCACGTTTACTACACGTACTGCTGTGCGCGCGCTTGTAAAGTTGCCCTCTGTCAGGGTAGCTTGAATGACATGGTATCCTGGAGGAAGTTCAACAACGTATGAGAATTCCCAGTTGCGTGCTGCGCCGTGAAGGGTTGCGTTGCCGTGGAAATCTCCGTTGATATATATAGATACCGTATCTGCAAACCTGTCATATATACCGCTGATTACAAAGGTTCCGGGAACGCCTGCATCCGGCATTGGGTTAAGCAGAATTGGGCGGTTTGGTACGGCATTGTTAAAGTTACCTGTGTGCCTGTAGGCAAGCTGTGCCCTAAACAAGCTTTGCGGACGTACTGTTTGGACACCGGCTTCAATCCATGCGCCTGTTGCCAATACGCTTGCGCTAGAGTAATTGGTTACCGCTTGCAAGCCATCATTCCGCATTATATCCCGTTGGTTACGGAAGTTGTTGGCGGCGTTGCGTACTTGCAATGTGCTGGTACCGCCGTGACGGGTACACACACGTAGCGGGCTGCCTACACCATCTCTCCATGGGTCGGGGTTTGGAACAAGCATACCGCTTACGCCAACACCAAAGTTTTGAGATGTTGCTGGATGAGCAAAATATATCGCCCGGCCGGTGGAGTTCCAGAATACAGTCATGGAACCGGCAAGCCCGTGTCCGCTTCCCATGCTTCCGCGGTTGATTGCGTTAAATCTACCGCCGCTTATCGCGTTAATGTTGTCGAACAGTATGCCGTTCGCCCATCTGTGGTGGGTTTCGGGGCCTACGGTATTGTTTTCGCTCAAGCCATCCAAGAATACAACAGGCCCTGCGATACCGGAATTGGTAACAAAGCAATATCTTGCGTATTGGCTATAGTTACCGTCCATAAGGGTGTTTTTGCCGTCGTCAACTACAAACGCATAACGGCGTCCGCTGCCCTCGGCAACAACAGGCTCTAGCGATGTGCTGTTTAGTACAGTAACATCCATTGCCCTGGTAGATGAGTTTACCGTAGCATATGAGTAAAATAATGTTGTAATATCGCGGATAAAAACGTCCCTGGCTCCTGTTATTCTTATCGCAGTAGCAGGGTGAGTTTCGGAGTGAACTAAGGTCATTCTATCGTGATTACGGTTATAGTTGGATTCCATGCGCAGGTTTTCTACACCAATATTCACAGGACGAAGTGAATCGTCTACTAAGCTGACTATTGCCGTAGATTCCGTAGGAATATTTAACGCCTGGGTAAGTGTACCTTCGATGGTGATGGTGTGGGTTGTGCGGCATATATCTGCGATAACACGCTCGGAAGCGATATTACCCTCGCCGGGTCCCCATTCGCCTGGTACGCCAATAGCAGCGTTAAGGAATGTCGTCCATGCAGGGGTTACAGAGCGGCGAATCATGATTCTGTCGCCCACTTCAAACCCATCTGTGCTTACAACCGGCACTTGGTTTGTGCCAATCGGATGGAATCCATGCACAACCGGCGTGTCGAGCACAAACCTTACGGCATCTGCGGCTGTCCGGCCCATTAATATGGTGTTGGCGTTATTCATGCCAAACCCACCCGGGGCAAAGTTGCTGTGAAGAATAACTGTGCCATCCGGGCCTTGGCCTGAACCGCGCAGTACAACGCCCGATAAGTTCATTAGAATCGGGGTCGCGCCATAAACTCTAAATGTGCCGGGAGCAAGTTCTACAACGCCTCTAAAGCCATTCGCATCGGTGGCAGTTCTGTTGCCGATTGCAATAATGGCTTGGTTAATTTGCGCGGTATCATCCCCGCCGGATGGATAAAGCCGTATGGTGTGAATATCCACGAATGGAATATCCATATTGCTTGACCTAAATCCTGTTACAGAAAAGTCCGGCATGGTGTTGCCGCCGACTAGGTTGTTGTTAATGTCAAGTACGTTAAAATCTGTGTAATGTAGCGAGCCGTCTGCTTGTGGGGCAACTATTTGCGCATCAACTCTACCGGGTTGGTACACAAAGTGATCATATGGTGCCATGTAAGAGAACGGCGGGTGTAAAATTAGATCCCTCATAGAAGGATGCGTGATATTATAAATTTGGAAGAAAGTCAAGCCTCCGCCGGTGCCAGAACTGCGTGTTCCTACAAGCCTTACAAACCGTGCTGTTGTAACAGCTTCAAACTCTTCCAACTGCCCGTATAAGCGGTTGGGCACGGCTGTATGAACCGTTGTCCAGTTCGCATCGTTAAGTAACGCGGCAGAGCCTAATGCACCTGTGTAGTTAGAAACTTGAATTTGTGCATTCGCCAAAGATTCAGGAGCCCTGAACCTTATATAGGCCGAATTAAATTCGTGAGGGCCGTCGTCGCCAAGGTCTACAATAAACCAATGCGGGGAGCCTGTTGCTGTCCACCACATTGTGGGTGCGTGGTTTACCGCGTTTGCAGCCACGTTCATTCCGGTGCCTGTCGAGTTGGCGCTTGCCCTTACCGGTCTGCCAAAGGCCATGTCCAACTCGTGCAGCATTTGCCCTTCAAAATTTGGAATATCAAGGGCCGGGGCTGCTTGTACAGTGAGAGGAACCGGTAATAGTCCAATTACCATTACAAGTGCGACAAAGATTGCTAACAATCTTTTTCTCATGTGGAAAACCTCCTAATAGATTTATTACTATTCCCATATCAAAAGCTCTGACATGGAAATAATATAAGATGGTGTTCTCCCCCTATGTCCCCCTGTTTATATTTCGCGCTTCAACCTAAGCGCTTTTGCACCTAAATATACCTCCCTCCCACTGGTAACGATGCTTTTTTATTGGCATAGTAACCAGCATTATGTAATTTACGTTTATATTGTATCTTTCTTTGTGCACTATGTCAAAGCAAATTTTTATGCTATATGCTTTTTGCACAATTTAAGCACTTTATGCACCGCGAAAAAGATAAAAAAGCCTCTTCTCGATTTTGTATCAAAACCGAAAAGAGGCAGATAAAGCAAATTGGTTTGCTAAGTTTGGCCTATGGTGTTGCCCAGCTTATTATAGTTTCAGAATTTCGTACGCTTTCGTATATAAGTGTCATGCGAATGCGCCCGGGCAAAAAGCCGTAATTGTGAAGGTCTATAAGGCGATAATAATCACCGGAAATATCTATACGTGTCAAATCATTACCTTGCTCTAGTTGTAGGTACAAACTGCCTTCTTCGTTTATGCTGTCTATAAGGAAGTTTCGCATTTGCTCTGCATTAAGGGTATGGGTGCGGCGGCTGGTTCCGCGGCCGCTGCGGACACTTTCTCTCCATACATTGTTCCTATAATTGGTGGTTCTTACCATCCATACACCGTTGCTCATAGTTGCGTTTTGGCCAAAGCCAGCTCCGGAGTCTGAATGATCCCGTGCAAAGCTTATAGTAGATACTGTAAAAAATATAGTTATCGCAATAAGAATTGCCATGCTAGCAATAGCGGCAACTTTGTGCGTACCTGGTGCAGGTACGTCTTTTTTTGTACGCCCAACTAGGAAATAAATTATTATTGCCAAAGGTTGGCTCAGGAATATGAAAATTAAAACCCACAAGCTAGGCTCTTGCTCGCTTTTAACTTCTGCATCCCTATATACCCACAAGCATTGGAAAATTACTGTAACAATTGCGCATATGATAAGCGCAACCAAAGATACTACAAATAATGTTGTTGCCATGATAAACTCACCCTTCTAAATTTAATAATACGATCCGAACTTACCTGTAATCGTAGTCTACTTGCGGTGTTTGGGCCAAAATTTCTACAGCATAGTCTGTAGGGTCGTAGGGGTTGACATATACCCAAGCAGAGTAAATGCCGGAACCCGAAACGTCCCTTGCCCCAAACGATGACCAGTGAAACTTCTCATCCCTGTAAAGGAAGGAGTGACTCTTAACAAGACAAGTTTTACCATCTTGGTTTTGGTACGAACATTCGGCATAAGCGGAAACGGAATAACCTAAGCGAACACCAATATGTCGTTTGATTTGCACAATTTCACCGGGGAAGCTGCGCCCCTCCGACTTTAATCTAGCCAGTTTGGTATGCTCCCTGCGCACAAGCCTGCTAAAAATAACGGCAATAGCCAGCTCAACAACACCTGAAAATGCCAACGCCCCCCCGGTTATGCGCAATGCAAGTATGGCAGCATTATTGCCAAACAAGAAACTTAGGGCAAAAACCAAAATGCCTACACCTAAAAGAGCTGCGCCTATTATGGTATGAACATTGCTAATAACCTGATTCGTGATGCGCACAGGTGCAACCGCCATTGCCATTTGAGAGCCAAATTGTCTATTTTCCATTACATTCATGTTATGACCTCCATTATCCTATTATTTGTTGTCGCCAAAGATGCTGCAACAATTATTGCCCCACTTACAATGGAAACGAGGTAATACCCTATTACTATAATAATTGCTGCCCACATGCCGAGCAGCATGTTCACTGTGATTAATAGCAATACCGCAATAAATATTGCGCATGGTGCCATTGCGACACCAATTAGACCTTTCCTTGAGCTTGGAGTTGCGAACCCTCTTTTTGTGGCCGCGGCGGCGTAAAGCTTTTCACGAAGGGCTTCACGAGTGGCATACGGCAGTTCTTCCCGCTTAGAGAAATGCAATTTTAGCGCATTGTCTAAGCGGAAATGAATCTCGCTTCCGCTTCCTTCGGGAAGCGGCTGAGCCGCTTTTTTGCTGTCATGCATGTGAAATCCCTTCCTTCTCTAAAGATTTTTTAAGCAACGCACGTGCCTTGTGTAAACGGCTTTTTACTGTGCCCGTTGGTATACCGCATACGGTGGCAATGGTCTCTGTCGGGCAGTCGTCGAAGTAATGTAGGATTAGCGGGATGCGAAATTTGTCGTCAATTCCCGCAATGGTACGATGCAGGATATCTTGCATTAGCGCGCTTTGGGCTGTATCGGCAGTGGGGTTATGTCCTGTAGTGGATGCATTTGTCCACTCTTCCAACTGCGACTCCGGGGCTATCCGCTGTCTTCGGATAGCTTTTTTTCGCATGTTTTTCCACTTTCCGGCTGCTATGGCAAACAGGAATGACTTTGGATTTTGCGTGGGGTCAATGCGATGGCACATTTCAAATGCGGTCAGCGCAGTTTCCTGATAAAGGTCGGAGGCTGTATCAGGGTCGGTTGCCAGGTATTTGCAGAATGTGAATACGTCACGTTCGTACGCTTCCATAAAATATTCAAATTCTGCGATAGTCATAGCTGGTCTCTCCCCGTGCTTTTGTCTTGCTTTATTTTGCTATTACACTATATATTGTCGCAAGTTTTTCCTCGGTTCAATATTTTTTTGGCGGGGTTGTAATCGTACAAAAGTTACGAAGGCTTCGCTCCATTGTAGGCTCGTTGGATACAAGCGATTGAACAATATCCCCTATTTGCATTAATGCCTCGTGCAATTCTTCCGTGGTGGCATAAAAAGGAGCCGTAGTAAACGTCGAACCATCATTGATAATATTGATATTTTTAGTTTCGGAATACATTTTAAACTCACCTATGATACCCATAATGTACTGGGTGAACAATTGTAAATAACCCTTACCGTCGTTTTCCGTAACAATGCGCTCTATGTTTTGGTCAAAGTCGATATTTATAGAATAAGACTTTTCTATCGCGCCCCGTATTTGCTTTTCGCCTGTTACTTTTATAAGTCTACCATCAAGCATTGCTTTAATATGGCGATACAAGGTTGGCTGTGCAATATCCGGCAGCTTTTTTAAAAGTGCTTTTGTAGTTATTTGTGGATTAGATTGTATTTCAAAAAAAATTTTAGAGCGGGTAGGATTAGTCAGATGCTCTATAAAATTATCGCTCATATGTCTTGGCTCCCTTGTTATATTTATAAAAAACATTATCGCGAAAGAGACTAATTGTCAAACATATTTTATGTGCTTGCTCAAAAAGCAAGCGAGCCCAGGTTATTTCATTCAAATTAAAACATGACGGTGGCATGAAAAAAATAATTACGATTTAATGAAGTTTTATGTTGACAGATTAAGTTTTTTACTCTATAATCAGCAATAAGCAGGAGAAATGTTGATGTTAAATTTTCTGCAAGAAAACCGCAAAAGCGGACATCGAAAGGAAGTAGCATATGATGGCAAACTCAAAAGGGTTATCACCAGCAGCAAAGGCAGAAATGGTTGTCGATGAGAAAGTGAAATGGATTTTGGACTATTACGTTCAATCCTACCAGAGTTCTAATGGTTCAGAGCTTTACGGTATTAAAGTAGACAAGCTGGACGAAGAAGGTATCATAGCAGAAAGCTCTGAAACCTTTGCCATAACAGATGATAAGGATAAAGCGATGTCTATGTTATCATTCCTTGCAAAAGGTAGTGTGCCTCCTTGTGTGTTGCTGGAGATGGTAGACGAATGGTTTGCGACTTTCGATTTGGATGTGAATGATCGCACAGAGCGTAGATCCTTGTCTGTATGACTACGCCTGAGATGTATTCCATATAACAATCTTAGTTGAAAACGGGCCGAAAGCGAGGTTGAGATGCACGGCATGTCAATTATAATTAAAAGTAGTTTTTCTATAGAACAAGAAAACACCCCCTAATAGCTCTTCTGCGCTATCGGGGGGTGTTTTCTTGTTCTATAGAAAACGGAAAACGTTTACTGAACTTTGTCGTCTGCCCTGGCTACGGTTGGGTAAAATAATTCATCCTCGTCATAGCTTTGTTGGGCTTTGGCATCTTCAACTTCTACACTGCGATACACAGGCATGCCGGTACCGGCAGGTATCAACTGGCCTATGATTACGTTTTCTTTCAGGCCAATTAGGCGGTCTTCCTTACCGCGAATGGCGGCTTCGGTTAACACGCGGGTAGTTTCTTGAAAGGATGCCGCGGACAGGAATGAGTCTGTGGCAAGGGAAGCTTTTGTAATGCCCAAAAGTACCCTGGAGCCTTCGGCGGGTTGTAATCCTTGACTTTCTATATCTTTGTTAATCTCTTCAAGCTCCAGCCAGTCTACCAACGAACCCGGTAACAAGTCTGTATCACCAGCCTCGTCTATTCTTACACGTTTTAGCATTTGGCGGACAATAACCTCAATGTGTTTATCATTAATATCTACACCGTGAAGGTCGTAAACGCGTTGTACTTCTTGAATCATATAGTCTTGCACGCCGCGCAGGCCTTTGATTTTAAGAATATCGTGCGGGTAGACGCTACCTTCGGTAAGCTCGCTGCCCGGCTCTACAGTGTCGCCTTGGTGGACTTTAATGCGTGAGCCGTATGGGATGAGATATGCTTTTTCTTCACCGGTTTCGTGGTTGGTTATAACAACTTCACGTTTTTTCTTAATGTCATTGATAGCCACTGTGCCGCCAAATTCTGCAATAATTGCAAGACCCTTTGGCTTGCGCGCTTCAAAAATTTCTTCTACACGCGGCAAACCTTTTGTTATATCGTCATTGGTAGCAACACCACCAACTTGGAAAGTACGCATTGTAAGCTGTGTTCCCGGCTCACCAATAGATTGTGCGGCAATAATACCAACAGATTCACCAATGCGTACCGCCCGCCCGCTTGCCATGTTTGCGCCATAACACTTAGAACATAACCCAATGCGGCTACGGCATGTTAGAACTGTGCGAATTTGCACTTCCTCTATGCCAGCGGTTTCAATTGCTTCGGCTTGGTCTGGGGTGATAAGGGTATCTGCGTATGCTAGGGTTTCGCCTGTTGTTGGGTGTAAAATATCTGTAACAGCCCAACGTCCGCGAATACGGTCTACTAGCGGTTCAATAATTTCTTCGCCGTCCACAAAAGATTTTATCCACATCCCAGGCTTGTCTGTGTCATTTTTTACGCAATCTTCTTCGCGGATAATAATGTCTTGGCTAACGTCAACCATACGGCGTGTAAGGTATCCGGAGTCGGCTGTACGCAGCGCGGTATCAGAAAGTCCTTTCCTTGCGCTGTGTCCGGAAATGAAATATTCCAAAACTGTCAAACCTTCACGATAGTTAGAACGTACAGGCATTTCCAGCGTTTTACCGGTAGGGCTTGCAAGAAGCCCACGCATACCGGCCATTTGTTTCATTTGAATTTTGGAGCCACGCGCACCAGAATCCAGCATCATATATACGCTGTTATCTGTGCTCAAGTTCTCCATCAAGTCCTCTGTTACTTTGTCAGCTGTGTCTGTCCAAATTTTTAGAACGCGGTCACGGCGCTCGTCGTCAGTCATAAGGCCGCGGCGGAATAATCTATACACGCCGTCAACAGAGTCGTCTGCTGCTTGTAATATCGCGGGCTTAGAATCGGGTACTTCCATATCGGAAACGGATACAGAAAGTGCAGATATGGTCGCATAGTGGAAGCCCAAATCTTTTACATTGTCCAACGTTACAGACGTATCGACACTGCCGTACTTGTCGATACAACGGCTAACAATTTTAGAAATCATTTTATTATTCACAAGGCAGTTGACCTCGTAAGAGAAGCGGTCTGTATTACGGTCTACAAAGCCCAAGTCTTGCGGAATTGCTTGGTTGAAAATAACGCGCCCAGGAGTTATGTCTACCAACTTGGTTTCCCCCGTGAGTTTATCTGCGCGGCGCACCTTAATTTTTGCATGCAGATGCACTTCTTTGTTATCATATGCGAGAATGGCTTCGTCGTCGCTCATAAAAACCTTACCTTCGCCTAGGCGGTTATCACGTTCTAGGGTTAGGTAATAGATGCCTAAAACCATGTCTTTAGACGGCACGGTTATTGGCATACCGTCGGAAGGCTTTAGCAAATTGTTGGGTGCAAGCAGCAAGAAGCGGCACTCTGCCTGCGCTTCTACAGATAGCGGCACGTGAACGGCCATTTGGTCGCCGTCAAAGTCGGCGTTGTAGGCGGCGCACACCAGTGGATGAAGCATTAGCGCACGGCCTTCTACAAGCACAGGTTCAAAGGCTTGTATGCCCAGCCTATGAAGTGTAGGCGCACGGTTTAGCATAATTGGATGCTCTTTGATAATATCTTCGAGCGCATCCCATACCTTGGGTTCGAGTTTTTCGACCATACGCTTTGCAGATTTTATATTATGGGCATCGCCTGTTTGGACGAGTTTTTTCATTACAAATGGCTTAAACAACTCAATAGCCATCTCGCGCGGCAGGCCGCATTGATATATTTTTAGCTTAGGCCCTACCACAATTACAGAACGGCCGGAATAGTCTACACGTTTGCCAAGTAGGTTTTGGCGGAAGCGCCCTTGCTTACCCGTTAGCAAATCGGACAGCGATTTTAGCGGACGGTTACCTGGCCCTGTCACGGGCCTGCCGCGGCGGCCGTTGTTAATTAATGCATCAACGGCTTCTTGAAGCATACGCTTTTCGTTGCGCACAATAATATTGGGCGCAGAAAGATCTAGCAACCTTTTAAGGCGGTTGTTACGGTTTATAACGCGCCTGTACAGGTCGTTAAGGTCAGAAGTGGCGAAACGCCCGCCGTCCAGTTGCACCATTGGGCGCAGCTCTGGTGGAATTACGGGAATAGTTTCGAGAATCATCCATTCCGGTCTGTTGCCAGACAAGCGGAACGCCTCTATAACTTCAAGCTTTTTGATATAGCGAATGCGCTTTTGCCCTGTCGCATCAACAAGCAGGTTTTTAAGCTCTTCAGATTCTTTTTCCAGGTCGATGGAAAGGAGAACCTCTTTTATGGCCTCTGCACCCATGCCAACACGCAGTGACGGTACTTTTGTACCGTTGATGATACGATGTGTGCCATGTTCTTCCAGCGCGTCCCGGTATTCTTTATCTGTCATAATGGTTTTTGGCTGTATACCTGTATCGGTTCCGTCCAGCACGATATAAGATGCGAAATAAAGCACCTTTTCCAGTGCGCGTGGCGACATACCAAGGATAATACCCATGCGGCTGGGTATCCCGCGGAAATACCAGATATGCGATACGGGGGCGGCAAGCTCGATATGCCCCATGCGCTCGCGCCGTACTTTGCTTTTTGTAACCTCTACGCCGCAGCGGTCGCAAACTACGCCTTTATAACGGATACGTTTGTACTTACCGCAGTGGCATTCCCAGTCTTTGCTGGGGCCAAAAATACGCTCGCAGAAAAGCCCGTCTCTCTCGGGCTTTAGTGTTCTATAGTTTATGGTTTCGGGCTTTTTAATTTCGCCGCGCGACCATTCACGAATCTTTTCCGGTGACGACAGGCCAATTTTTATCGAGGAGAATGTCATTGGCTGTTCTGACTTGTCTGGTCTTTGCATGTCTTGAACGTCTTGCATTCCTTGCGTTTCCTGCATGTACCTCACTCCTCGTCATTTAGTAAATCAAAATCTTCGTCCTCGTCAACTTCCGGGAGGTCGATGTCGTCTAAATCTAGGTCAATGTCCAAATCAATATCTTCGTCCGGTATTGATGGAAGCGAAATATCCAAACTGTTATCGTCGATAGACGCGTCGTAGCTTTCCAAATCTACTTCCAGCCTTGGCAGTGCGGCAGCTTCATCGTCTTGATAAGAAGTGCGGCGTATAAAGCCACTCTGTGTATCCGTTTCCAAACCTTCGATATTTAGGTCAACGGTCACCAAGTCGCCTTCATCTACAGACTCTTTTATTTCCAGCTCTGTATCGTCGGCCGATAGGACTTTAACGTCCAGACAAAGCGCCTGTAATTCTTTTAGCAAAACTTTAAATGACTCGGGTACGCCAGGCTCCGGAATATTTTCGCCTTTTACAATGGCTTCGTAAGTTTTAACGCGGCCAACAATATCGTCAGATTTTACTGTCAAAATCTCTTGCAATGTGTAGCTTGCGCCATACGCCTCAAGCGCCCATACTTCCATCTCGCCAAAACGCTGGCCGCCAAACTGGGCTTTACCGCCCAAAGGCTGCTGGGTAACAAGCGAATACGGGCCTGTGGAACGGGCATGGATTTTATCGTCTACCAAGTGGTGGAGTTTCAAGTAATGCATGAAACCTACGGTAATAGGGTTGTCAAATTCCTCGCCCGTGCGCCCATCGCGCACTTTTATTTTTCCGCTGCGGTTAATTGGCACACCTTTCCATTCGGCGTGTTTGTTTTCGTAATTGCGTTCCAAATCTGCAAAAATATCCTGGTCGATAATATCCTGCCATTTTGATGTAAACGCTTCCCATTCGAGGTTTACATAGTCGTTTGCGAGGTCCAGGGTGTTCATGATGTCAATTTCGTTTGCCCCGTCAAAAACAGGGGTTGCGGCCTTCCAGCCCAAACATTTTGCGGCGAGGCCTAAGTGAACCTCAAGCACTTGGCCGATATTCATACGGCTTGGTACGCCCAGCGGGTTAAGCACAATGTCCAGCGGGCGGCCGTTTGGTAGGAAAGGCATGTCCTCGACTGGTAGCACTTTGGCAATAACGCCTTTATTCCCATGGCGGCCGGCCATTTTATCGCCCACGGAAATTTTACGTTTTTGGGCGATAAATATACGCACAAGCTTGTTTACGCCCGGCGATAATTCGTCTTTTTTGGTGCTGGGGGCAAGGTCTGCCCTATTGTCGCGGGAGAATACTTTAACATCTACTACAATGCCGCTTTCACCATGCGGTACACGCAGGCTTGTGTCGCGCACTTCGCGGGCTTTTTCGCCAAATATGGCGCGTAGCAGGCGTTCTTCCGCGGTAAGCTCGGTTTCACCTTTTGGTGTTACTTTGCCTACAAGAATGTCGCCAGGGCCAACTTCCGCGCCTATGCGGATGATGCCGTCCTCGTCAAGGTCGGTCATGGCATCCTCACCCACGTTTGGTATGTCGCGGGTAATTTCTTCCGCGCCAAGCTTGGTATCACGGGCTTCCTGCTCGTACTCTTCTATATGAATGGATGTGTAAACATCATCGCGCACCAAATCTTCGCTTAATAGTATGGCGTCTTCATAGTTGTAACCTTCCCATGCCATAAATCCTATAAGCGGATTTTTGCCCAAAGAAAGCTCGCCCTTGTCTGTAGACGGGCCATCTGCAATAACCTGACCCACGCCTACTTTTTCGCCTTTTGAAACGATTGGGCGCTGGTTTATGCAAGTACCTTGGTTGGAACGCATAAACTTAGTAAGCCTGTAGATATCTTTAACGCCAAGTTCGTTGCGGACTGCGACATGGCTTGCAGTCACTTCTTCCACAACGCCTGCGGCTTTGGTGGTGACAATAACACCGGAATCAAGTGCTGCCTTGTATTCCATACCTGTGCCAACGACAGGGGCCTCTGCAACCATTAGCGGAACCGCTTGGCGTTGCATGTTAGAACCCATGAGTGCACGGGATACGTCATCGTTTTCCAAAAACGGGATAAGTGCCGTTGCCACGGAAACAATTTGTTTTGGAGAAATATCCATAAGGTCTATTCTGTTGCGGTCAAATTCGGAAATATCTTCACGGAAACGCCCGGCCACGCGACGGTTTATGAAATGCCCGTCTTCTGAAAGCGGTTCGTTTGCTTGGGCAATAATATAGTTTTCTTCTTCGTCGGCGGTTACATATAAGAAATTGTTTGTAACAACGGGCTCTTTGCCTGGTTCGTGGCTTACATAGCGGTATGGTGCCTCAATAAACCCATATTCGTTAATACGGGCATACGTCGCCAGCGAGTTGATTAGTCCAATGTTTGGCCCCTCTGGCGTTTCTATCGGGCACATACGCCCATAGTGGGAACTGTGAACGTCACGCACTTCGAAACCTGCGCGGTCACGGCTCAAACCGCCGGGCCCCAGCGCGGATAAACGGCGTTTATGGGATAGTTCGTCCAACGGGTTAACTTGACCCATAAACTGCGAAAGTTGGGAAGAACCAAAAAATTCCTTGATTGCGGCGGTTACAGGACGAATATTTATGAGCGCTTGTGGGGTAACTATATCCATGTCCTGCACGTTCATGCGCTCCTTAACAACGCGCTCCATGCGGGTAAGGCCGATGCGGAACTGGTTTTGCAAAAGTTCGCCAACTGCGCGAATGCGGCGGTTGCCCAAGTGGTCTATGTCATCGATGCTGCCAATGCCCATGTCTATGCCAATGGCATAGCTTACCGCTGCCATAATATCGCAGAAAGTGATTGTGCGCGGCAGTAATTTATTCATGTGCTGCTTAATTTTAATCGTCAACTCTTCCCGGTCTTCGGCTTGAAGAAGCGCTTGAAGCGCAGGCCAGTGAACCCTTTCGGCTATGCCGAATTCTTCGGCTGTAAGGCCAAAGGGCTCTAGATAAGCGTCTATTTTTACAGCCATGTTGCTTAACACGCGAACAGTGCGGTCTTCTGCAACAATGTCCACATGCGGGCAGGCAGAATCTTGGATATGGTCTGCCATTACTGCTGTAAGCTCTTCACCGGCTTCGTACAAAATTTCGCCCGTGTTTGGGTTTACAACATTTTCTGCCAAGACATAACCCTTTACGCGTGTGGCTAAGGCCAATTTTTTATTAAATTTGTAACGTCCAACCTTTGCAAGGTCATAACGTTTTGGGTCGTAAAACATGTTTTTGAGAAGTTGGTCTGCGCCTTCAACTGTTGGAGGCTCGCCGGGGCGCAGGCGTTTATATGCTTCAACCAAGCCTTCTTCGTAAGACTTGGCAATGTCTTTTTCTATAG